>Ga0302304_10000022_pt1 | contig 186823 bp, 178 predicted proteins | sample III_Palsa_E2_2_FD_198769 | JGI IMG/M metagenome (GOLD analysis project Ga0302304, IMG submission 198769) | Peat permafrost microbial communities from Stordalen Mire near Abisko, Sweden - III_Palsa_E2_2 | ecosystem: Environmental > Terrestrial > Soil > Palsa > Peat permafrost | place: Sweden...
CCTTCAGGTAAGTGGAATCTGCTATAATAGTCATGATATAAGCATTATAACCCGTTCCATAATTTAATAAAAGGAAAGTACTGCGACTATATTGCTGTTTATAAATCACTTTATTATTGGTCATGTCCCTAAAATCCGATGCTACTTTGTCGGACGATGCATCTAAAGGTATTTCAATTACGGCAGCCCCGAGCCGGTTATAGGTGGCTGCATGCTGCCAGTCGGGCTTAAGGTGTTGGGTATAATCAAACGGCACGTTGCTTATTGGGTTTACCGATTGGGTGGTCTGTTTGCTATTTAACGCTGTGGTTACCGGATAAGTACTTTCGTACCATTGCTTAGCCTGGCTAACAGCCGGATCGGTTATGTCAGCCGTGCTTTGGTTTGTACCATCCTTTTTGCAACTGTGAATAATAAAAGCGGTGATTAAAAACAAGAGGCATATTAGCAGCCTAAATTTTGTGCTCTTGATGAACTTTTGTTTCATGCAGTGATAATAGTTAAGGTTGACGCTAATATATAACTAACAATTTAACTTTAGCGATATTTAACAAAAAATAACATTTGCTATATCCATTCAAAAAGCAGAGATTTAGCTTCGAATCCTTAAAATTATGCCAACCATTTATTATAAAACGCCCATCGGTATTGCGCGCATAACGGAAGTGGATAATTTCATCACGTCTATATCTATTCGCGATGAAGAATATGAAATAACGCCGCCTGACACCGCAGTACTAAAAATGGCTGTGGCACAATTAGACGAATATTTTGCCGGCAAGCGCAAAGTGTTCGATCTTCCTATCCGCCAGGCGGGGAGTGATTTTCAGCAAAGTGTTTGGGAGCAATTATTAAAAATAGAGTACGGCAAAACCATCAGTTATCTGCAACAATCAGAGCTGATGAATAATCCATTGGGCATAAGAGCTATAGCATCAGCCAACGGCCGAAACAATTTGTGGATTGTGGTACCCTGCCACAGAGTAATTGGTTCAAACGGCAGCTTAACAGGCTACGCGGGTGGCTTATGGCGCAAAAAGTGGTTATTGGAACATGAGGCCCGCGTGATGGGCGTTGGGCAAACAACCTTAGCTTTTTAGTAACTCATATATTTCTTCGGCCCGTAACACATAATCAGCGGCGTTAATATCTATGGCTGCCTGCGGCATTTCGGGCATAGCGGCATCCTCCGGGTGCTGGGCAATGGTTAACGAGCCTGCATTTTTTAATTTTAACAGCCCTTCTGCCCCATCCTGGTTGGCTCCCGAAAATAGTACCGCGGTGCACTTGTCGTAGTAGGCGTCAGCAGCACTTTCAAACGTCACATCTATTGAAGGTTTTGAAAACCACAATGCCTCTGATACATCTAAGGCAAATGAATGGTCTTTCTCAATTAAGGTGTGATAGTTTGCCGGTACTATATAAATTGTGTTCTTGTTGATCTTGTCCTTATCGTTTATTTCCATAGTGCGCATACCGGCACTCTCGGCAAATAGCTTATCTATTTCGCTCAGGTAGTTTTTTTTGCGATGCATAGCCACCACCACCGCTTTATTGAGTTTTGGAGGTAATATTTTTACGATATAAAATAATAGCTTGAATGAACCCGCAGAACCACCCAACAACAAAATATCGGAGTTGTGCCAACGATCAGATATGTTTTTATCAAGAGCCAATTTTCTGATAAATATTTTCCTTTTGGTTGATTACCTTAAACTTCTTCTTAAAAAAATCTGATCGGATAGTTTCCTTACTTCCTAAACATAAAAACCCGTGCGGACATAGGCTTTTATAAAAAAGTTCAAGTATTTTTTCCTGAAGCCTGGTTTCAAAATAGATAAATACATTACGACAGCTAATCATCTGAAATTCATTAAATATGGTGTCGGATATTAAGTTATGCACCGAAAACAGCGTATTAACTTTCAGTCCGCTGTGAATGGCAGCAGCATCATACAAGGTAGTAAAATAATCTGTTAATGAACCGCTCAAGCCAGCCAACTGGTAATTTTCGGCATATGTTTTTATACTCCTGAAACTGTAAATGCCTTTACGTGCCTCTTTTAAAACAATGGTATTTACATCGGTACCGTAAATAAACGATTTTTCAGTAAACCCCGCTTTATTTAATAGAATGGCCAAAGAGTATACCTCCTCGCCTGAAGAACAGCCTGCCGACCAAATTTTTATATGCTGATAGGTTGATAGATAGGGTAATACCAAAACATTAACGGCATTGTAAAAAGACGGATCGCGAAACATCTCCGTAACGTTTACGGTTATCTCTTCCAAAAAGACCTGAAAGAACAATGGATCATTAACTAATTTATGTTTCAAATCATAAAAAGTTAATTTTTTGATCATCATTACCCGGGTAAGCCTTCTTTTGAGGGATGCTTTCGAATAATCAGAAAAATCAAACCCGTGGACCTTTTTTACAAGATCAATCAATTCCGTTATTTGTTCGGTTGTTAAGCCTTGTGTTGTGGTATCCATAATCAACTCCCCAGCCAGAGTTGCATTAACGAAATTAACCTATCCATATCAACGGGCTTGGTAATATAATCATTAGCTCCGGCGGTCATACATTTTTCGCGGTCGTCCATCATGGCTTTGGCGGTTAAAGCTATTACTGGTAATTTGGCCCATTTGTTTTGCTTACGGATAAATCTGGTTGCCTCATACCCGTCCATTACCGGCATCATAATATCCATCAGCACAATGTCTATATTATTAATAGTTTCGAGTTTTTCAATGGCTTCTTTGCCGTCATAGGCAATTTCAACATGCATATCGTATCCTTGCAAAGCGCTGCTTAACGCAAAAATATTGCGCATGTCATCATCTACTATTAAAACTTTTTTACCTTTTATGATATCTTTTCCGTGTATCACCGCTTTTAGTTTGGGACTTTGTGTAACGTCTGCCCCTTGAACGGTTGTTTCACTAACTTTGTTTAAAAATAAATTAACTTCATCAATAAGCCTGTCGGTTGTTTTCGTGGTTTTAACCACCATAGCATTAGCATATTGCATTAATCTGCTTACCGAGCTTTTATCAAGCTCCATTGCAGTGTTGATGATAACAGGCAACGATTTAAAGCGATCTGTTTCTTTAATCTTATCTAAAAAGTCCAACCCCGACATATCGGGCAGGTTGAGATCCAGAATAACACACTGGTATTCGTTTTCGTACAACATATTCATGGCCGACTCACCATCAAAAGCCTGGTCAACGGTTATTCCTTCGCTTTGCATCAATTCATTTAATGCATGGCTCTGGGTTCTGTTATCCTCAACCAATAATATCTGTTTAAACTTTGCTCCGCTTTGCAGCATAATATCGTTAAACAGTTTATCAAGCGCTTCCACATCAACAGGCTTTTTAAGAAAGCTGATAGCACCTTCTATTTGTACTTTATTAGCCGATGCCTCACCAGCCGACATTAAATGTACCGGGATATGAGCAGTAGCGATATCTTGCTTAAGCTCCTTTAATATTTGCCAGCCATCTTTACCGGGCAGCATGATATCTAATATTACCGCATCGGGCAAGTTTTCATTAATAACTTCAACCGCTTGGGTACCTTCATTTACAACAATGGATTTGTAACCATGATCTGACGAATAATCTTTCAAAATATCAGCAAAGTTCTTATCGTCTTCTACTATTACCACCAACGGCTCGCGATTGTTTGTTTTTGTTATGCTTTTGGCAGGTGCTAAAAAAACTTTTTCCGGCGCAAATGTTTCAACTGTCGGTAAATTATCGACAGCATTGCTTGCCGCGAATGCCTTTACCGGAATTGTTAACACAAACTCACTTCCCACTCCAGGCTCACTGGTTAAGGTAATTTTACCACCAAGCAGGGCCACCAGTTCGCGACTGATGGAAAGCCCTAAACCTGTACCGCCATATTTACGGCTGGTTGAACCATCAGCTTGCTGAAAGGCTTCGAATATTAATTTCTGTTTATCAGGCGCTATCCCAATGCCGGTATCTTTTATGCAGAAACTTACTGTTTGGTTTTGCTCGCTATGAATAACATTGATATCAATAGCGCCTTTGTCTGGCGTGAATTTAAAGGCATTTGAAAGCAGGTTTTTAATTACCTGTTCAACACGCACCTTATCAATAAATATATTTGCCGGTACGTCTGGCGCAGTATTGATGGTAAATTTTATCTTCTTTTTACGGGCCACCTCAACAAACAGCATTTCCATATCATGCAAAATATCTGCTACGGTTATATCCTCATTTTGCAATTCGAGCTTGCCCGATTCGATTTTTGAAAGATCAAGAATATCATTAATCAATGTAAGTAAATCATTACCGGCATTAAATATTACACTTGCATATTTTATCTGGTCTTCCGAAAGATTGGCCGGTTTATTATCCTTTAATATACGGGCCAAAACCAATATGCTGTTTAATGGTGTTCTTAACTCATGACTCATATTGGCCAAAAACTCCGATTTATACTTACCGGTAGTCTCCAGCTCCATTACTTTTTGATTAACGGCACTACGGGCTTCTTCAATGGTCTGGTTCTTTTCTTCCAGCAGGCTGGCTTTTTCTTCCAGCTCGGCATTTGTGGTACGCAATTCCTCCTGCTGTACCCTAAGCTCTTCTTCTGATGCCTGCAGCATTTCCGTTTTGCTCATCAGTTCTTCATTGGTAACCCGCATTTCTTCCTGCTGTGCTTCCAGCTCTTCTGTTTGCTGCTGCACCTGCAAGAGCAGTTCGTGCATAATGGTACGCGCCTGGGCAGTATTTATGGCGATGCCAATATCATCAGCCACCGTTAAGATATAGCTTTTACCCGTTTCGGACAATTCACTGCTGAAACCGATCTCGATAACGCCTTTTAATTTTTTATCGAAAAAGAAAGGTACAATAACGCTTTCGGTCAGTTCATTATAAACAATGGATGACGCCAGTTCGAGCTTGTTGTTTAATTTACCTTTTATAATAGCAGCTTTTTGTTCTTTAGCCACCTGTCCAATCCAGCCTTCGGCGAGTTTAAAGGTTTTTTTGATAGCGTTAAGGTTACTAAAAGCATAGGAAGCATAAAACTCCAGCAATTCAGAGTCTTCGTTAAACAGATAAAACGTACCTGTTTGTGCCTTTACATAATTGCAAATTTCCGTTAAAATATTGTCACTCAGTTCACGTTCACTTTGCTGCCCCTGCATTTTCTCGTTTAGTAAGGCGGTGCCGGTAAGCAGCCAGTTTTGAGCGCGATTTTCTGCCAGCACTTTCTCCAGCTCGGTATTAGCAATTTTTATATTGTTTTCAATTATTTTTTGCTGATCAAAAGTTCCCTGAATGTAAAAGAACAACACAATAATGATGATCAGGAAAACAACAGAACCCGTAATAATAACGTCGAGTGCTGCTGATGAAGCATTTTCTGAACTCGTTTTCCTCAGGGCAAGAAGTCTGTTTTCAGTATCTTTTAAATTGTCAACCAACGCCCTTATTTCGTCCATATTATGCTTCCCGTTAAGGAGCATGGCATGCTGAACCATAAAATCCAAACCCTGGGTAGGCCGGGCATCTATATTCTGTTTTATGATATCTAAATGAAGGCTTACGAAAGCATTTAATGAATCAACTCTCTTAACCTCAACCGGGTTATCGGCTATCAGACTTCTCAATAATTCTATGTCGGCATGAATACGGGGGAGTGCCGCATTATAAGGGTCAAGAAACACCTTATTATTTGTCGCCACGTAACCGCGCATCCCTGTTTCAGCATCAATCGTCAATTGCAGCAAATTAGTTGATGTTTTGATAACCTTTTGGGTATGATCAACCAATGCAGAATCGCTGCGGAGTTGATGGATACTTTGGTAAGAGAGGATGCCTACAATTAAAACAAGAATTACAGAAACGGTGAAACCAGCAAATACCTGTTGCCTGAAAGAGAATCGTAGCATTTAATGTTTTTTAAAGGAATACAAATATGTTAAAAAAATTATTTTAAACTGTATTCATTTAAACTGCAAGCAAAAACAAATCCACAAAATGGCTTGTCCAAGTTTTTGATCTATACTACTGGTCTTGAAAAACCTTTGTTTTTTTTGAATAAGACTCCTGTTAAGGCAAGCAACGAGCCGCCAAACAACAAAAACCATCCCCATTTGAACCTGATTTTTCCGGATAAATAGGCCGCTACCGAACGGAAGGGGATAAAATTGAATGATGTATGAACCTTTAAAAACGCAAGCAAATAAAATAAAGCTACCAGCGCTAAAGAAAACCAGGCTGCCATACGGGTTATTTTAGGTTGATTAAATACCGTACCTATTATACCAACTATGGCAACCAATAAAATAACTATGCCATAAGCTTTATTTCCATCGTAAACATCCCAGTTGCCAATAAACGGATGCAGGATGGGGCAATAGGTGCCGGCAATTAAAATAACAAAGCCGATAAAGGAAATTAACGAACTAAGGCGCATTCTTATTTTTGACTTATTTCCATTTTGTCTGCAAAATGGGCGCAATAGTCGCGCAGGTCTTCAACAATATTTGTTTCGCCTGTTGCACGTAAAAAGCTGTCGCCCATGGTTTGCAGGGTTTCGTAAAAAAAACGCTTCATTTCATCAACAGGCATATCTTTTGTCCATAAATCAATACGTAATGTATTTTTATAGTTTTGATCCCAAAGGGCAAGCATCATTGATTTAACCGGAAGCGCTTCTTTGTTTTGCGCATCAGTTGATTCCCACATGATACTCTCCGGAACGTTATTATCGTCTAATTCAATTGTAAGCTTTATTTCGGCTTTTTTCATTTAAAAAATCATTTAACAAGTAAAAATATAATAGCCGCCAAAGTTATAAAGCTTAGCTCTACTATCCATATTTTTTTAGTTTGAGGGAAGAAATTCCTGAACATTATATCCATAAATGACACTACGAATGCAAATAGTAAAAATATCCATCCAATAATCCCATTAAAGTGCAGAAACTGCGCACCTGATATTTTCACGCCGTAAATCCAGCTGTAAACCGCCAGAAATAAAAAAAATGCACTGGCAAAATTGAGCGGAGTGATTCTTAATTTCATTATTGTGAGTAATAGTTTTATAATTTCGGGCGCATGAGTTGCCATTTAGCAATAGCCACCCGCTACACCTTTTATCTAATGTTTTTTCTTAAATGATCGACCTGATTTGCCTTTAGCACCAAATGAGCCTTGAGCTTTGGCTTTTTTGGCATCAAATTTTTTATGCTGGTTAAGCGTTTTCTTTTCGTGAAAGGCTCCTTTAAACTCAGGGTCTTCCTTACGTTTCTGCATATCAATTTCCCTGGCCTGATCCTGTCTTTCTTCATACGGCGTTTCCTCTATAAATACATCGGCAGGAATATCCTTTACCGGGATGCTTTGCCTTATCAGTTTTTCAATTTTACGCACATAGGCTTCCTCAGCCGGATTGCAAAAGGTTACCGCGACGCCCGATTGAAAGGCGCGTCCGGTACGCCCAATGCGATGCACATAATCCTCAATCACCACCGGAACATCAAAATTAATAACATGGCTAACATCGCTCACATCTATACCCCTCGAAGCAACATCGGTAGCTACCAGTATCTTTACTTCGTCACCCTTAAAAGCATTAATGGCATTGATACGGGTATTTTGGCCTTTATTGGCATGCAGTACCTTAACCTCATTTTCGCCAAACTTACGGAGTAAAAACTTGTATACATCCTCGGCAGCAATACGGGTTTTACAAAAAACTAATAGCTTTTTGATATCATCCTCAACATCCAGCAGCTTTTTAAGCAGGTTGATTTTGGTTTTAACGTTAGGAACATAATACAACTGCTGATCAACTGTTTGCGCCGGAGTAGCCTGCGGAGTTACCTCAATTATAGTCGGAAACTCCAGAAAATTATTGGATAGCTCATGAATCTTATCAGACATGGTGGCCGAAAACAAAAGATTTTGCCGTTTTACAGGCACTACTTCCAGTATGCGGTTTATCTGGGGCATAAAGCCCATATCCATCATTTTATCGGCCTCGTCAAGCACCAGCACCTGAAGTGTTTTAGTGATAATATGCCCGGCCAGGTAAATATCCATAAAGCGGCCCGGCGTGGCCACAATAATATCAACCCCCTTATTTATTTGCTCTATTTGCGTTTTTGGCCCCAAACCTCCGTACAGCACAACCACCCTTAAATCGGTATTTGCAGCAAAGGTTTTTACATTTTCTTCAATCTGCATAGCCAGCTCGCGGGTTGGCGAAACAATTAACGCGCGGGCATGGTCACCCTGTGCGTATTTCAGTTTCATAATAATAGGTAATACGTACGCGGCAGTTTTACCTGTGCCCGTTTGCGCTATCCCCATTACATCCTGTCCGTTTAATATAGGTGGAATAGCTTTTTGCTGTATTGGCGTAGCTTCAGTATAACCCGCATCTGCTATTGCATCCAGTATTTGCCGGTTAAATTTAAAATCTTCAAAAGGTACACCCATGGGGCAAAGATAGTTTTTATAGCGCGAAGTCCGAAGGATGTTTGCAGCCCGGAGGTTGGAAAGGTCCCATCTTTACTGAATTTCGGACTTCTCCTATCAAATACCTACATTTGAGTCCATTAATTTAAAATTTATTATGTTCTGGTACGAAGACGAGGTTAAACGCCTGGAAAAAGAAAGGTTGCAGTTAAACTATATCCCCGCTACCCTATTTTATGGCAGCTCGTCCATAAGGTTATGGAATACGCTGAAAGAAGATTTTAAGTCCCTTAATCCTGTTAATTTAGGTTTTGGCGGATCAACGCTGGCAGCATGCACCTGGTTTTTTGACCGCATAGTAGCGCCTTATGAGCCAAAATCAATAGTGGTTTATGCCGGAGACAATGACCTTGGCGATGGCAGGCATCCCGAAGAGGTTTTTATTTTCTTTCAACAACTGGTTCAAAATATTCATAATCGGTTTGGTGCAATTCCCTGCTTTTTTATATCGGTTAAGCCCAGTGTTGCGCGCTGGAAAATAGTGGACAATTTAAAATACACTAACAGTATTATTGAAAATGAAATTATCCGGATGGATGCCAACTGGAAATTTATTAATATATTTAACAGTATGCTGGACAAAAACGGATATCCGGCAAAAGAGTATTTTGAAAATGATGGCCTTCATTTAAGTAGCATTGGCTATTCACTTTGGAAAGAAATTGTTTCATCAAAACTTTTGGAGAACTTTCATACTGAATTAACCTAAACTACATTTAATCCAACCATCTTGCAGTCATTAACATGGAACGTGAATATGTAAGCTGGTATAGCCCTGCGCTTCAGAAAGATATGGAGATACTTGTGTTTGGTAATGCAGGGGCTTCCATCCTTTTTTTTCCTCCGCGAATGGGCCGGTTTTACGACTATGAGAACTGGAAAGTAATTGATGTTTTGCGTGATAAAATTGAGAAAAACTACATCCAAGTATTTTGTGTTGATAGTTATGACGCGCAAAGCTTTTATAACCAACATTTACATCCATCACAAAAAATACTGGCTCACATTAAATACGAGCATTATATTATCAATGAGGTAATTCCATTTATCCACCAAAAAAATCCCGGTGCGTTTATGATTGCTGCCGGTTGTAGTTTAGGTGGCTATCACGCACTGAATTTTGCGCTGAAGTATCCTCCATTATTTAATAAAGTAGTTTCTATGAGTGGCAGGTATGACCTTACCATTCAAATTGCGCATTATGGTGACTTGTTTAATGGCTATTGGGACGAAAACATCTACTTTAATATGCCTCTTCAATACATCAAAAACTTAGTCGACGATAACACCCTGAAACAGATAAGAGAATTGGATATTGTTTTGGTGATAGGCAGGGATGATGTTTTGTACGAAAGCAACCTATTAATGCAACAGCTTTTGCTCGAAAAAGCTGCAAAGTCAACACTGCACGCATGGGACAAAGAGATGCATCGCGCCAGGTCATGGCGACAAATGGTGAATGTTTATTTATAAAAGGCACTGAAATTGTAAAGCTGCTTATACCGGCAAATTATATACGGGTATTTAAACTCCAATTGATAATCATCATCCCTACAGACAGCGCCACAACCAAACATAAAATAACCATTACCCAAAACAGTGCCTGTTTTACCGCTTGATCATTTATATGATGCTCATGAAGTACTTTCATAACCTCCCCAATTTCAATGGTTTTTGATAATAATGCCACATAATACGTGCCAATTATTTAATTACAATAATTAAGCCGACTTTAAAATATTGGCCACCAGTTTTGTTAGGCTGATAAGCCAATAACGGGCTTTTTGTTTACTTTTGGGGCGATGAAAAATGATCCCTTAAGCGTACCGCTTTTTGAGATGCGGCTGGAAGAGATACACCGCGGCGATCCCTGGCTGCGTTATGAAATTTCCATCCGCGATTTTGTTGCCTTGTTTCCTGTCCGTTACAAAAATGGCATCCCTATGAAGCCCGAACATCCGGCAGCGCATGGTGTTGATCGTGAAGTTTTTTTAAAAGTTTTAGTAGCTTTTAGTCAGTGTTTTAATTAAAGCTATTTTTATCAATTTTAAGGGGCTTGTACACTGGTATCCTGAGCCAATGTGGCATCATCTGGCGTTTTACCCATATCATTATCCAGCACATAAAGCGCATCGTTATCAGCTTTAGCGCCTCCGGCTATCTTTATTTTAGCCAGCAGATCAAGCGCCATCGTTTCCTCTTCTGTTTGTTCTTTTACAAACCATTGCATAAAATTCCAGGTGGCCCAGTCTTTTTCTTCAAAGCTCAGGTTTACAATGTTGTATATTGATTGGGTATTTTCAACTTCAGATTGAAACACCTTTTCAAAACAATCATTAACATTTGATGGGTCCGGGCCGGGATGGGGTATTTCTGCAACGGTAACAACAGCCCCGCGTTTTAAAATATACTCCAGAAATTTCATCATATGATTTCGCTCTTCACTGGAGTGGCGGAACATAAAGTTGGCAATGCCATCATAGCCTTGAGTACTTGCCCAGGCTGCATATGCAAGGTATATTTGGGCATTATGAGCCTCATTAGTCATTTGCTGGTTCAATGCTTTTGCCAGCGTGTCTGATAAGCGGTTGGTGTCCATAAATAATGTTTATTGCTAAACTATCAGGACACAAAAAGGTTTGAAAATTTACGAATAAGTAATACTAGCTTAATAATTACTTATAAGCAGATATATAGGTAGTTTTTATGGTGAACATAAATGTTTTACCAACACTAATTTTCACATTTTTATCTTGTAAAAGAGCCTTTATAGCATCATCATACCTCAATACTTCATAAAGATCACGCGCTACTGCTGAGCCGCCAATGCTATTTACCACCCTGCCATTTTCAATAGTTAAACTAAAGATATAACCTGATTTACCACGGTCGCCCGCAGATTCGAAATCCTGGATATTGAGTTTAAATTGCTGTTCTTCATTTAAACTTTTCTTTAAGTGTAAACGGATAACGGGCAGGTATCTTTTCCAGGTAATTAAATATTGTCTTTCTTCCATTTGATGCTATAAAGGTAGAATAATAAAACCATCAATTACTAAAACGATTTTTGTTGACGGTTAATTGTTTATTAATGAACAAAATAACTTATCGTAGATTAATTTAAAGTAAATATTTTGGTGCATTTAATGAACTTTTATCTTAATTATTTGTCTTGATAAGCATGTAAAAACGGCGCATTTACCCCCTGTTATTTTAGACTAAATATGGTAGGTTAGTATATGTTAATATGGGGAAATAAAAGTATAAAAACCCAAACCTACCTTTTCATTTAAATCAATTTAGTTACCAATAAATAATAAAACTATGTTCAAAAACACTAAGGCATTTAGCGGTTTTTCTGCAAATGATATCCAAAAAGCAAAAGAGTTTTATGGCGATAAATTGGGGATTGAGGTTTCTGAAAATGCAATGGGCATTTTAACCCTACACTTTAAAAATGGCAATGATGTTATCATTTACCCAAAGCCAAATCATCAACCGGCTACCTTTACCATCCTTAACTTCCCGGTTCCTGATGTGGAGCAAGCTGTTGATGAACTGATTAAGCTGGGCATCACATTTGAACAATATGATGAACCAATAAAAACCAACGCAAAGGGGGTTTTAAAAGGAAACGGAAACGGCCCCGACATTGCCTGGTTCAAAGATCCTGCGGGTAATATCTTATCCGTTTTGCAGGAGTCTTAATCCTGGTTCTTAATTGGCTGCCCAACAAACATCAGCGTTTTGGTGTGCGGAATAATGATATGAAATTCGCGCATGCCATACTCACGGTCAAACGGCGGCTTTGCTTTTATGTCGGTCAGTTTATCTTTGATAGATTCCCATAATTCGTCAAGTGCATCCACCTCCAGATAAAACTCCATTTCGCCAATATCAGTGCCCGCATTTAAAATATGTATGGATAGATGATCTTTAAACAAAACGGCATAATTCTCTGTATTCAAAAAAGGAGTAAAACTAAAAAGCTCAATAAAAAAACGTAAGGTTTCTGGTATATTATACGATGGAATCATCGGGCTTAAATAAACTGCTTTGTACATAAATAATTTCCTGGTAAATGGTAAATTTATGCTGTTGGTATCTTCTTTAAAAACGCATGATTAGGGTATATTCATATCAAAATATCTCTCAATACGCATACAAATAAAATTACGCAATTTCGGCATAAATGGAAGCAGCTTATAACACTATTGGTAAGGGATATAATTTAACACGCGGAGCGGATCCCTATTTGGTAAGCCAGTTATTACATTTTTTACAACCGCAAACCGGCAAGCCTTACCTTGATATTGGCTGTGGAACGGGGAATTATACTATAGCTTTATCAAACCTTGGCATTAATTTCACCGGTGTTGAACCCTCAGAGATAATGCTAGAGGCTGCCCGGAGTGCAGGTAAGCACGTTAATTGGCTGGCGGGTACAGCCGAGCAAATTCCGGCAAAAGATGGCAGCTTTAATGGGGTTATGGCCACCCTGACTATTCATCACTGGAAGAATATCGGCCTGGCCTTTAAAGAAATTTACCGGGTAACCGAAACTAACGGAAAATTTGTATTGTTTACAGCAACACCCAAACAAATGCAGGGATACTGGTTAAATCATTATTTCCCTAATATGCTACAATCATCAATAAATCAAATGCCTGGGCTGGAGTCTATTGAAACCGAATTGGCAAATGCGGGTTTTAAAAAGATTACTACAGAAAAGTATTTTATAAAAGAGGACCTGCAGGATTATTTCCTTTACGCGGGCAAACTTAACCCAATGTTGTATTTGGACGAGAAAATGAGGGCGGGTATTTCATCATTTGTTGCTTTAGCCAATAGCGAAGAAGTTGCTGCCGGCATTTCGGAACTAAAAGCGGATATCGACAGTGGTAAATTTGAAAATATAAAAGCTGAATATGAAAATGAAATAGGAGATTACCTTTTTGTTGTCGCTGAAAAATAAAATAGCTAAATTATAAATTAGCCATTTTCAAAATCTCCCTCACCCTTTCAATACCGGTTACGTCAATAGTATATTCGTCGGAATAGTCACTTCCCATTAAAATATGGTCGTTTTTATAGTTCATTTTGCTGGGCACGCGTATCCTCGCTGAACTGTGTACTTCATCAACCTTTGTAAAATTGACCAGGTCATGCACGTTTTTTTCTGAAACACCGCTTCCGGGCATAATTTTTATACGGCCGGCAGCCTTTTCAACCAGATGTGCTATAGTATTGGCTCCTTCCATCGCCATGCTCTTGCCTCCTGAAGTGAGGATACGTTCGCAGCCCAATTCAATAACATCTTCCATCGCCTGGTACATATCGGCGCAAACATCAAATGCACGGTGAAAAGTTACGCCCAAACCTGCCCGTTTCGCCAGGCCTATCAATTCAGCGCAGCGCGCTTTATCAACGGCCCCATCGGCATCCAAAACACCAACAACAATTCCGTCACAGCCCGCTTCAACACAGTACTTCACATCAGCAAGCATTACCTCAAACTCAAGATCGCTATATAAAAAATCTCCTCCCCTGGGTCGTATTAACACATAAAGTTTAATGTGAAGCAATTTTCGGGCTAACGCTATTTCGCCATATGACGGGGTGGTTCCACCTTCGTACAAATTTTCACAAAGTTCAACCCGCACAGCACCGCCATCCTGCGCAGCCAATGCCGATGTTACCGAATTGGCACAAACTTCAAGTGATACCTGTGGCTTCATGCTGTGCATAGTCATTTGATGGTTGTAACAATATTATTTGATATCAGTTTTATACTTATCAGTATAACTGTCAATTTCAATAAAAACTCTTTCCGGGGATAAGCAGATCCTGTTGTTGCGCATTACAAACCGCAAAAGAAAATCCCTTTTGTATGGCGTAAGCGCCGTATTCGCCTTTTTTGTTTATAGCTAAAAAGCCAACCTGTATTTCCTTTGCAGTATCTGGTTTCTTTTTGATAATTCGCCTTACAGCCTCTTTACAGGCATCTTCGGGCGAGTAGCCCTGCCGCATCAGTTCAACTACCAGAAAACTGCCCACATTACGAATAACCTCCTCACCAACACCAGTAGAGGTTGCTCCACCAACTTCATTATCTACATATAAACCAGCACCTATAATTGGGCTGTCGCCCACACGGCCATGCATTTTAAAAGCCATCCCGCTGGTGGTACAAGCACCCGAAATATTTCCTTTTGCATCCAACGCCAGCATACCAATAGTATCATGATTATATTGATTACCGGGGGCATGCTGTTTGTTCTCAATATTCATTACCGGCGAATATTTGGCTGTTTTGAGCCATTCTTTCCAGGCTGCTTCAGACTCCGGCGTAAGCAATTTTTCTCTTTTAAAGCCTTGTTCAACCGCAAACTGGCTGGCGCCATCGCCTACCAACATTACGTGCGGTGTTTTTTCCATTACCAAACGCGCTACAGAAATAGGATGGGCAATATCCTCCATAGCAGCTACGGAACCGCAGTTACCGAATTCGTCCATAATGCAAGCGTCAAGCGTAACGTGCCCGTCGCGATCGGGATAACCTGCACGACCCACCGTATGGTTTTTCATATCTGCTTCGGGTATTTTTACGCCGGCTTCAACAGCATCCAGCGCCCTCCCACCTGCCGACAGCGTTTTCCAGGCTTCTTTGTTGGCTGCAATACCAAAATCCCAGGTTGAAATAACTATTGGAAAAGCATCGGCCTGACCCAAAAAAGAAGCTTTTGCGATAGCTGATGACGACAAAGCTGCCAGTGACGCCCCGGCTGCAGAAATTTTTATGAACTTACGGCGATTATACATCTTGCTAATATAGAAATTAGCTTTGCAAAGTTGACTTTTTGTATCTTTATTAATACATTTTTATATAACCAGTGTCCTTTAATTATTCAAAATCACCCTGGCAGTTGTTACAATGCCAGTTATTTTGTTTGTGCAGTGGATTAACCAGGTTAACAATGGAATTCAAAAAATCTGACCACTGCTCTTTACTTTCTTCGGGCGCTATATTACTTACATTGTTGGAGGCACAATATGGGCAAACCACATAGGTATTGCTTTCGTTATCAATACCAAAATGATCCTGCTCATGCAGGTCGCCTTCTGAGGCAAGAATATCTTTACATTTTTGCAGGTCTCGTTCAAAAATTTTAAGCTTAACGCCACCTACGGCCTGGTTATAAAGCGGGTTGGCGCAGATGGTATTTTCATCGGCAATAAAGCACAGAATACCATTTGCCTCCAGCCGCGTACGGACAATATGAGCAAGCATGGGATCATAGTAAGATTCAAAGGTGATGATGTTATCTTCTGTGTTCATTAAGAGCAAATTAAAAAAATTAAAGCAAAAAACGTCATTTTTTCTGTAATTTGCTTGCTATGAACCGTATTGACAGAGTTTCGGCTATACTGATCCAACTACAATCGCGCAGGGTGGTTAAAGCGAGTGACATTGCCGAACGCTTTAATATAAGCCTGCGTACAGTTTATCGCGATGTAAAAACACTGGAAGAAGCTGGCATCCCGATTATCGGCGAAGCCGGTGTTGGCTATTCAATTATGGATGGTTACCGCCTGCCGCCGGTAATGTTTACGCGCGAAGAAGCGACTGCCTTTTTAACGGCCGAAAAGTTTGTTGAGAAACTAACGGATAGCTCCACTATGGAGCACCATAAGTCGGCGATGTATAAGATCAGGGCGATATTAAAAACGGCTGAAAAGAATTTGCTGGAAGAGATGGACAGCAAAATTGAAGTGTTTAAAAGTCACAGCCAGCTCAATGTTGATAATAAGGATCATATACAAACGCTGCTAAACGGCATCGCCCGCAGAAATGTAATTACCCTCGATTATTTTGCACATCATAGTCAGGAGCATACCAAAAGAGATATTGAACCCGTAGGCATATTTTTTAAAGAAGGCTACTGGCACCTGATAGCATTTTGCCGGATGCGGAATGACTATCGCGATTTCAGGGTTGACAGGATAAAGTGTATTAAAATTACCGAGAAGGTTTTCGACAATAAACATCCAACTTTAAAAGCCTATATTGATCAAACCGCTAAAGAACAAGAACTTGATATGGTGGTAATAAAGGTGGAGAAATCAATTTACCCCCGCCTCGAATATCAAAAATATTATAGCGGCTTTATATCTGAAAAAACTATAGGCAATGATATTGAAATGACGTTCCTGACGATGTCATTAGATGGATTTGCCCGTTGGTTTATGATGTTTGGCGATAAAGCTGAAATTATTAGCCCGGATAGTTTAAAAGAACGCGTAGGGAATATAGTTGCAGCAATTACTCAAAAAAATCTTCAGTTCACCAATTCCTACTGACATAGGGTTGTCAATACCCGGTTGTTAATTTGTGTAAACAATTACCAACATGAAATACCGGATAGTAGTAGCATCAAAAGATCACACAGCCAAGGGCGTGGCCGGAAGCTTTATGCAGGCGAACCATGGTGAACAATGCCCGTTAAAGCGTATGGCTGTAAATGATAGCGTTGTCTGTCATTCGCAAAAGCAAAATTATATCGGCAATGAATTCTGCCAGGCATTTACAGCAATAGGCCAGGTAGCTGATGAGTATATCTATGAGCATAAAATGACCGAAGATTTTATTCATTTAATACCATGGGTGTAACGAAACGGCCATTTTACCCCTGATTAATCAATTAAACTTCATTAAAAAAGTTCATGGGGCTACCAGTTCCCGTTCGGCTTTTTTGAAATACCGGAACAAGATTTAATTTTATCCAATCAAAAATGATTAGCCAAGGCTTTATTTAATCAATTCAATTACATAAACTAGATAATCTAACCATATTATGGAAACACTGACTTTAAAAACGACAATAACTTTTGATGAACCTATTACTAAAGTTTGGCGGGGCATAACAGACCCGGTATTGGTAAAACAATACTTTTTTGGAACCGATTTAAAATCAGATTTTAAAAAGGGAAGCCGGATAACCTTTAGTGGCGAATGGGAAGGGGTAACTTATGTAGATGGCGGTATTATACTGGAAATAGATGCACCAAAACTGTTAAAGTATAACTATTGGAGCAGCATGGCAGGCACCGAAAACATACCGGAGAACTACGCCGATGTTACCTACGAACTATCGGAACTAAATGGTGTAACTATGCTAAACATTACCCAGGACAACGTAAAAAGTCAGCAGGCATTGGAGCATTCTGAACAAACCTGGCATATGGTTTTTGACGGATTAAAAGAACTACTTAAAACACATTAGTTATGATCGCTAAAATTGAGATTACAAACCTAAGCGGCTTTAATGTGGTAGGCATAGCCGTGCGCACCACCAACCAAAACGGCCAATCGCAAAGGGATATTAGCTCGCTTTGGACAAAATTCATGGACAATGATGTGATGAATCAAATTACCAACCGCCTGTCGGACGATATTTACAGCGTTTATACCGACTATGAAACTGATCATACGGGTTTTTATACCGCTGTATTGGGCTGTAGGGTAATTGCGCTTGATTATGTTCCTGAAGATTTTACCAGCGTTAATATCCCGGCTGGCGCTTACAATGCTTATCACCTGGAAGGTAGATTTCCTGATAATGTAGGCGAAGCCTGGCGGCAAATCTGGCAAAATGCACACGGTCGCAAATACACGGCAGATTTCGATCTGTATAATACCGATGAGGCCGAAAGCTTTCAGGAAACCAAAGCCAAAATTTACCTGGCGGTAAACTGATTAATCGGCATTTAAAACGTAAAGCGTGAGCCACGTGAATATCACATGGCTCACGCTTTCTGTTTATCGGTTAAAGCTTAGTCGTTTTCCTGATATTCCTTCAACCAAATTTCCGCTATCCCAGGCAATATTACCCGAAACGATGGTGCAAACAATTTTTGATTTGAAAGTAGTGCCTTCAAACGGGCTCCATTTGCATTTGTACAAAATATTATCGGTGTTAACCTGCCACGGTGAATTTAAATTGACCAAAGCTAAATCGGCCCAATACCCTTCGCGGATAAAACCACGTTTTTCCATCTGAAAGCAGGTAGCTACATTATGCGCCATTTTCTCGGCAATTTGTTCCAGGCTTATCTTGCCTTGGTGGTACAGTTCCAGCACAGCAGGCAACGCATGTTGTACCAGCGGGCCGCCTGATGGGGCTTTCAGATAGGATTGCTCCTTTTCTTCGATGGTATGCGGGGCATGGTCGGTTGCAATAACATCAATCCTGCCCTCTAAAACAGCTTTCAAAATGCCATCCCTGTCGTGTTCTGTTTTTACGGCGGGGTTCCATTTTATCAGGTTACCCTTTATTTCATAATCTTTGTCTGTAAACCAAAGGTGATGCACACAGGCCTCGGCTGTGATTTTTTTATCTTTTAATGGCGTGGTATTATCAAACAGATGAGTTTCTTTTTCGGTAGATATATGCAAAATATGCAGCCTGGTACCGTGCTTTTTAGCTAACTCAACTGCCATAGATGATGACAGGTAACAAGCTTCTTCACTCCTGATTTTAGGATGCATGGTTACCGGGATATTTTCGCCATACAATTGTTTATAATGCTCCAGGTTGCTTTTTATGGTTGCTTCGTCTTCACAATGCGTAGCCACCAGCATAGGCGACTGTGCAAAAATATTTTCGAGCGTATTTGGGTTATCAACCAGCATGTTGCCGGTTGATGATCCCATAAATACTTTAATGCCGCAGACGTTTTTGATGTCAGTTTTTAAAACTTCATCCAAATTATCGTTAGACGCACCCATAAAAAATGAATAGTTCGCCAATGATGTTTGCGCACCAATCTGATATTTATCTTCCAGCAATTGCTGTGTAAGGGTATTGGGTACCGTATTGGGCATCTCCATAAAAGAAGTGATACCGCCAGCTACCGCGGCTCTTGATTCGGTATAAATATTAGCCTTGTGGGTTAAACCCGGTTCGCGAAAATGTACCTGATCGTCAATACAACCCGGCAAAAGATACAAACCTTCTGCATTAATTTCTTTATCGGCCCGCACATCAATGTGTTGGTCAATACGCTCAATAAAGCCATTTTTTATTAATACATCGGCAATAAACTGCTTATTTTCGTTTACAATAGTAGCGGATTTGATCAGGATAGTACTCATGCTGCAAAGATAGCTTTTATCGCCCAAAAGTCGGAAAAGTAGCTCAATGTGCTATTTATACTTTCTTTTCTCTTTGGAATGATGCTCCTTCTTATTAGAGCGTGAGGAATGATGGTAACTCCCGTGCTTGTGTGCATGTCCACCACGTTTTTCTTTTAAATGCGGCAAAATAATGTGTGGTGCAAAATCAATCGCCTCGGGATGTGCCGATGGAATAAACGGATTGTAATAATAAATTCCCGCCTTATCGTATAGAGTAAAGTTGGTTTTTAGCCTGTCGTTAAATGAAGTTTCATTTTTTGATACAGAATCTGTCCAGGCTGCTTCGGCCAGGGCCGCTATCCGCGGAAATATCATAAAGTCCAGTCGCTTTTCTGAGCCAACAGTTTCTGTCCATAAATTAGCCTGGATGCCCAATACCTGGTTTGATTTCAGTACTTCTGCGGGCATCTGTTTATCCGGGAAATTATAAACCTCGCTTTCGCTGTTGAAGCTGCCATTCCATTTTCTGCCCGAAACATGATCCTTATCCTGCACAAAATCGAAATATAAAGGCAGTCTGGGGCAAAGCACTACCTGGTATTTTTTTTGAAGCGCCAGCTGTAAACTTGCCGGTATATTTTGCCGCCACCAAAAAACAATAGTTTTGCCTGCCGGCAAATCAGTTTCAGCAGCTTCATCCCAGCATAATACTTTATCATTTAACTTAAAAACGGTATCGGCCATTCTTTTAAAAAAGTAATGCTCCAGATCTGTTAGTGAGGCAAAGTTATTTTTGGTAAGCATTGCTGTAATAGCCGGCCGACCTGCCCATGCCTGTATACCGTATGACACCTCATCGCCCCCTAAATGGATCATATTTCCAGGAAATAAACCGTTGACTTCCTTTAACACATCGCCCAAAAAAGTATAAACATTTTCATTAGCAGGGTCGAAAGTAAAATTGGGATATTTGGGTGTAATACCGCCACTAAATTCGGGATAGGCCCGGTTTGCAGCAGTTGCGTGGCCCGGCATATCAATTTCGGGTACTACGGTTATGAAGCGTTCATTTGCGTATGCAACAATTTCTTTAATATCGTCCTGCGTGTAATATTTTGCGTCTGCAAGGCTGTCGGTATGATTTCCACAACCACCAACGGCAGCCAATTCAGGATATTTTTTTATTTCAATGCGCCAGCCACTACCATCTGTTAAGTGCCAGTGCAACTTATTCAATTTGTAAAAAGCCATCCAGTCTAGCAACTGCTTAACCTTTTCTTTCCCGAAAAAATGCCGGGCCTCGTCGAGCATCAGACCCCGCCATTGGTACCGGGGAGCGTCGCTTATTTCGCAGCTTTGCAGTATCAAATCGTTACCGGCTGGCTGTTGTTTGATGAGTTGAAGTAACGAAACAATACCGTAAAATATCCCCTCGTTATCGGCCGCCTTGATGGTGACATGCTGAGGCTCTATTTTTAAGGTATAAGCTCCTGAAAGGGCATCCTGCTTAACCAATTGCAAATCAATCAAAGCTTTTACCTCATTGGGATCAACGGCTACTAAAAGGCTGTCGGCCTTTTGCAACTCCGTTTGCAGGTAATGGGCCTGCGGTAACAGCATATCGCTGTTCATGCCAATGATGGTATTGCCATTAAGATGAAATGTACCTGCTGTAAGCTTGAATGAATTGGGAAGAGGTATGATATTTATTGATTGTGCCGATAACAGATGTGGCAAACAAACCAGCATCAGCCAAACAATTTTTACCGAATTATGCTTTTTTTTTGCGACAAACCGCCGCGCAATATTGCTGCTTATTGAAAAGCAAAAACAGGCAAAGCGGTCTGTTAAATTTGTGTACTTAGTATTCAATCAATTAGGACAATTCGTTTAAACTTCAATCTCCGAAAAATAGCAAAAATCTATTGAATTTGTATCATTTGGCGAAATTTCATTTATAAAGATGAGTTTAAAACCTTGAGTGTTCGAAACAACGAATGTCATGCTGAATTTATTTCAGCACCTTACGAGCAAGGTGTACACCAAGCAAACTGTATGTCCTGTGGGGTGCCGAAACAAGTTCGGCATGACCTTATTTTTTTAGATTTCGAACACCCCTAGTTTAAAACCCATCTTTATAAAAAGATCATTTTCCAAACGGAGGTAGACCAATCAATTGACGATAAACCGGCAAATCCATCCGTTCTTGTGCAGACACATGGAAATTTTTACAATAATAAACCTGTAATGTATACTCCACACCGTTGCGGATAATAGGAATATCGGCCAATTGCTTTACATCATCAAAAAATGGTTTAACGTCGGCATCTACGTAAGGCTGGTGTTTATCGCCAATAATAATACAATCTTCTCCTATCAATTTTTTAGGATCAACCAAAAATGCCAGGTTACGCGGATCGGCATTAAACACTACGATATCTTTTTTGCCTTTTAGCGCCCAGTCTAACTTGCCGGTAAGCCACCAGCGGGTACTACCGGTAAAAATACGCGGGTTATTGAGCCAGCCTTCTTTTTCAAATCGGGTTTCGATGTCGTTATAGTCAATACCTTGTATCGTAGGGTCCAGGTTATCACCATGAAAATAATGAACCACCGCCTTAGGTCCGTAAGAACTCCAGAAGCCGGTAACCATGTGAAGGGTTAATACGCCTATGGTAAGAACAGTAAAAACAACAGAAAAATTAATCCACCGGCGGGTAAGTCTTTTCCGCGGCGATTCGCTGTTCAGGCTTCTGTCAATAGCAAAACCCAAAGCTATAAACAACATCATGTAGCCAGGCGCCTGCCAGTGAAAATGGTATTGCAAATCGGCCCATAGGGTAACTACAGTAAAAAACACGATAGGCAAAATAGCCATCCAAAATATAAAGCTATAAGCCAGCAATTGCTTACGCATTTTGTACGATATAAAAAGCTGTCTGATAGTAGGAAACCATATCCATGGCAATAAATAGGCAGCCTGCCCACCTATACTGCGTAAAAACCAATCAAAGTGTAAATGGAATTTTTCGCCCACTCCTGCCCTCGACCCCTGGAAAACAAAGGATACCCAGTTATTATTATAATTCCACCACAATATAGGCGACGCCATAATAATAGTGATCAGTATAGCGATATATGGCCCCGGGTGGCGCAGCCAATGGCGTTGGTTTTTATTGGTGGCAATAAACATAAATACCCCTGCAAATAAAAACAGCACGTGGTACTTACTCAGTGTAGCCAAACCCATGCTTATCCCTACTGCCAGCCATAGCAACCATGTACGGCGGCTGTTGCGGGTAAGCTCGGAGTGCTCGGCACCGGGGCCAACCATCAATTCCACAATAAAATAAGTAGCTACCAACCAAAAGAACATCAACGGAGCATCAGGCTGATACCAGCAGGCCACTGCGACGGTAAATACCGCGCTCAGGTTCATGATAACCGCAGCCCAGAAACCGGCTTTGGCGTTAAACAGCTTTTTGGTAACTATAAAAAGCAGCCAGGTGGTACCCGCAAATAACAATACCGATGGAAAACGGATACCGAAATTAGTAAGGCCGAAAATTTTTATGCTGATGGCACCCAACCAAAAAAACAATGGCGGCTGATCAAAGTAACTGAGATCGAGATGAAGTGCCCCTCTGAAATAATAGGACTCACCATTACCAAGGCCAGTATAAGCGGCAATGAAACAGCGCAGTACAAAAGTTATAAAAATCATTACAGCTACGTACGATGCTGCATTCTTTTCGGTTAGTTTCTTCATCGGGGTAAAATAAGCACAGTTTGCAAGTGGGCAAATCTCTAAAAAAAATACGAAATATCAGGCTTTTTTATCTTATCAGAATTGTTTAACCCGAAATCCATTTGCCTATAAAGGGTATTTTATTAATAATCCAAACCATTAACAGCGATGCAAAGAAACAGATAAATGCCGTTAAAGGAATGCTGATAATTGGCGTACAAAGTTTAAAGCTGATGCCAAAAGGATCATCCAAAAAATATAAAATCAAGGCATGGCCCAAATAGATACCATAGTTGTACTTACCAGCAAAGTCGCGCGCACGGATAATTACAGGTGATACCTTGGGGACGGTAAGTTTAATAATGATAAATATACTTACCGAAAGCGTCAGCACAAACGGATTAACCGGCTCATAAAACATCGTTCCGGGATATTGTGGGTAGCTGATAATCAGCCATGATCCTACTGTGATAATGGCTATGCTGACAATAAAAACGATAATCATCCACAGGCGAAGATGCTTTACATTGAATTCCTTAAAGGCCAGATAATGCCCCAGCACCAGGTAACCGACATAGCCCGCAAAATAATGCATATCAACCGACGGATTAAAACGGTTTAAATAAGGTTGGGTAATGGTCATTACGGCAAACCAAACCAATAAAAAATACAATATTTCTTTTTCTGAAGCATTGCGCACAAACTTCCCAATAACCGGAATAAAAAAATACAAACCGATAAGCATGTACACATACCATAAATGATAAGACGCTCCGTTTTTAAGCAAATGCAAAACCTGTTTAACATCCACCCAAATGTTGGTGCCAAAGGCTATTTCTTCAATATACCACGAGTACCAAATGTAAACCAGGCTCCAAAACAGGAATGGTATTACCACCCTGGTTAAACGCTTCTTTAAAAAATCTCCAATTTCGTATTCTCTGCCCAATAATAACGCGCCTGTTATCATCACAAAAACAGGTACGGCGAAACGTACAAGGGCATTTAAAAAATCGGCTTCCAACCAATCGGCAGCCGACACTTTTCCATATGCCATCAACAAAGGCGAAGTGCTATGCAAAATAATAACAGCATACAAGGCTATCAACCTAAGGTTACTGATCCAATCGATATTTTGAGGTTTGGCAGCAGGCATAAATAAAAGTAAAGGTATTTAAAAATACAATTTGGTGTAATTGCGCTTATGGTTCTATTTATTCAAATTGGCATAGTAGGTTTCCAGTTCTTTTAGCCGTTTGATTTGTCCTGGTCTGGGGTTTATAAATATCCTAACCCTCCTTATGGTGTTGTATGCCCCTTCGTAGGTCATTCCTTTTTTGATGAGATAGGCAATAGCCATTGTTGGGCCGCGCCCAAGGCCCTGTCTGCAATGAACATATACAATGCCTCCGTTTTTTATCTCTTCATCAATAAAATCGGCGCCTTTTGTTAAAATATCAATGGGTGGTGGTGTATTGTCGACAGTAGGCAGGTGCAGGTATTTGATACCTTCGTAAACAGCTTCCGAATAGGTATTATGCGTGCGCATATTCACTATGGCTGTTATGCCCAGCGCTTTTAACTTTTGCAGCCCCACTAAATTATATTGGCTGCCCAAAAACAAGTGTGCAGTGATCTGGCTCCGGGTTAAGCGGGGCAATCCAGTAATTACACGATGAATATTATCATAAATGTAATCTAAAACCAGGCCAGCGCCTATAATAGTGCTTTTTACTTTTTTAAACATCCTTTAAATAGGGGCAGAATCATTCAAACAAAAGGGATTTTAATCTGATTTATTTGCCAGTGTAATATAATCCATCGCCTGCATAAAAGTGGTTATCCAGATATCTTTTTTATTTTTTTTCAGATAAGCAAGCAGCTCCCTATGCGCTTCTGCCGATGTAGTAATATAGTCACCCCCTATTCCGTGAAACATAATAATACCCATGCCGCCGCGGGCCTGCACCTTCTGCACAAAAGCAATCAACTCAGCACCTGTGCTTTTGCCGTTTAATCCGTATGATGGTACACGCAGGGGGTCAAGTTTTTTAAAATCAGTAACAACAGCTTCTGTATCGCCACCGATGCGCGCATATTTAATTAAGCCCGATTTGCGAAGCGAGTCTACATAATCCTTGCCACCAACAGAGGTTTCTGTGCAGGGATAAGCATAAGTGCGTTTTGATTTGCCGTCGATAGCGTACAACAAATTATTCATCGAATTGATCTCCCGTATAATTGAAAAAACGGTATACGTTTCTGAGGCAACCGGGTTATCATTGACACTTGAACAGGGATGATAAAGGGTGTGATTAGCCAATTCGTAGCCTTTTTTTTCGATTTTACGCCATTTAACAATGGTTTGGGCAGTTAGATCGCCAATAAGAAAAAAAGTTGCAGGCAAGTGAGCCGAATCCAATTGCGGTATAGCTATGTTTAATTGCGAATTGAGCCCATCGTCATAAGTCAATACAATTACTGCTTTTTTATGACCCGGCCAAGTCATTTTTTGCTGGGCCTGCACAGCGAAACTCAATAATAAAAAAGGAAGCAGCAATTTCAACATCCGGTTGGGAAATTTGGCGTTAAAACACAAGAATAGTAAAAAATGAAATTAAATCATCAAGCAATTTTGCTAATTATTAAATTATAGGGCATAACCCGTTGAATATTTTACTATTTATTTCCCAACAATTTCATCAATCTGCCATTGCCTTGCCAAAGCCCACGGTATCGCGATATAGCTGTGGCGACACGCTGGCATTGGTTTTAAAAAAGCGACTAAAATAATATTCGTCGGCATAACCTAATTCAAAAGCTATTTCTTTTACGGGTTTATTGGTTAAGTATAATTCGAGTTTGGCTTCGATCACTATCCGCTCGGCAATCATATCGGTAAGTGTTTTTTGGAAATAGGTTTTGGTTAAACGCCCCAATGCTTTTGCTGAAATGTTCAACATATCAGCATATTCACTTGCGGAATGTTTTTGTTTAAAATGTTCTTCAATGGCATCTTTTAAATTTTGTAGGATAAAAGGCTCCTTTACCTCATTACTCTTTTCTTCGGGATGCTGTTCGGCTTTTAAACGTGCAGCTGTTATCAAAAAGATCTTTAAATAAGAAACCAGCAATTCGTATTGCGCCAGTGCTGCATTTTGTATTTCAGCTTTTATCTGCTCCATCAGCATATTAAAGGTAACTGCCGAACTTTCATCCACAGCAATAATAGGCGGCTCATAAATATTGTTAAACAAAATGCCGTTACAAGCTACCTCTTTGTGGTGTTTATAGATGCAAAAGAAATCAGGATGAAAGTTTAAAACAATCCCCTCTATTTTGCCCTCGCCCGTTATCATAAATGGCTGATAAAGCGAAAACGTGAACATGGTATTTGCTTTAAATGCATATTCAGAAAATTGGGTTTTCAATTTTCCACAACCGGCTGTTATCCAAACCACCGTATAGTAATTGTGCCGTTGAATTTGGTTAAAGGAGCTGTCATCCTCAAACGAAAATAACTGAAAAGCCAGGTTCTCGTTTTGTGGATTTATTAAAGTAAATACGGTTTGGTTATTAATCATGCGGTAATCAGATTTTCGCTTTATTAAAATAGCTTACGGTCGCTTTCATCAATAGGCATATCATTTATGCTGGCAAATCTTTTTTGCATGTAGCCGTTTTCATCAAATTCCCACAATTCGTTACCATAACTGCGAAACCATTGCCCGGCAGCATCATGCCATTCATATTCAAACCGCACCGCCATCCTGTTTTCGCGGAAGCCCCATAGCTCTTTTTTCAGTTTATAATCAAGTTCTTTTTCCCATTTGCGGGTCAAAAACTGTTTAACCTCTTCGCGGCCATTTATAAATTCGGTGCGGTTACGCCATTCGGTATCAATAGTATAGGCTAAACAAACTTTTTCGGGGTCTTTTGTGTTCCAGGCATCTTCAGCGGCCTGCACTTTTTGCAGGGCGGTTTCTATGTTGAATGGAGGTAGCGGATATCTTTTATTTTCCATAATGAAATGGGTTATATTGTTGTTAAAGTTACTCATTACAGTAAAAGCCAAAGCTTATTCTTCAACTTTTACTGTATGATGATATCAGGATATAAAGCCGGAAACAATTAAACTGTTGCCACTGCATGAACCTCAGGGAAATCGATAACGGTTTTTGCGGTGTTATTAAAATAGTTAGTTAAAATATTAAGGGCAACGTGACCAACAACTTCGCCAACTTCGCCTTCAGATAATCCTCCTGCTTTAGCGGTAGCAACGTCCTCATCACTTACCAATCCTTTTTTGTTTACCAGGATATTGGCAAATTTAAGAGCTGCATTAGCTTTAGTATCCGCAGCGTTGGCATTGCGGGCGTTGTTTAAAGTGTTGGCATCAATGTGTACCAATTTTTCGCCAATGAATGAATGCGCTGATAAACAGTAATCGCAGGCGTTGGTTTCAGAAACGGCAAGGGCTAATAGTTCGCCGGTTTTGGCGCCCAGGGTGCCGTGAGCCAATGCACCGCTAAAATTAAGATAACCTTCCAGCAAGGCTGCTGAATTGCCCATAGTACGCATCATGTTGGGCACCATGCCTAATTTACCTTGTATGGCGTTAAACAACTCTTTTGTTTTGCCTGTAGCTTCTTCCGGATTTAATGCTTTTAAACGTGTCATTTTAGTAAGTTTTAATTTGTCTGTATTGACACCACAAATGTGCACCATTGCCAAACCCTGTAAAATGGAGTAACTACGCCTCTTGATGGACAATTTTCCCTTAAGCAAATACTTCTATTTGTTTGCCCACTATTTTAACTGATCCGGTAACTTATAAATATATAACTTTGATCAGTAACCAATTATAACCACATGGCACAAAAAGTAATTACTGTAAACATTAATGTTTATGAGCAATCCGTAACCAACCGTCACTCGGCATACGAAATCTCTTACGTAAACAAATATCTTGATGAAGGTTGGGTGATAAAAGATATCATCCACAGCCCTACCGCTGCAGCTAACTGGACCAATATTACTTTTGTATTGGAAAAATAGACCGGTTGATGCGTCCATTATTTACGGTAGTTCCCGAATTGTAACAATCATATAATCAAACCAATCCAGCAAGTTTTAGTTATACTAAAGTTTGTATCTTCAGTTCAATAAACGCTTCTTATAAACCTTTTATTTAAACCACACTTATGAAACCACGCTTATTACTATTGGTAATGATGCTTTTGTCGGGCGCTGTTTTTGCACAAGATATTCCGGCCCGTTGGGATGAACTAGTAGCCAGTGATTTCCCAAAAGCTTTAGAAAAATCGTCAAAAACGTGCATCCTGCCTATTGGCATATTGGAAAAACATGGACCTCATTCGCCTATTGGCACAGATTTGATCCATGTGCGCGAGTGGGCAGCAAGAGCCGTAAAATCAGAATACGCCGTTGTTTTTCCTGATTATTTCTACGGACAAATTAACGAGGCCCGCCAGCAACCCGGCACGTTCGCCCTACCAAGCAAAGTAATTTATGAGCTATTGGAAGCTACCTGCGATGAAATTGCCCGTAATGGATTTGATAAGATCATCATCTTAAACGGCCATGGCGGCAACCCTGAATTTTTGGAATTTTTCATGCAATCGTTGTTAAATAAACGGCGTAATTATGCGGTTTACCTGTACCGACCAGAAAATGATCAGGATTATGTTGCGGAATATAAAAAGCTGCATAAATCGCCAATATCCGGTGATATGCATGCGGGTGAATCTGAAACGGCAACACTGCTCTATTATCGTCCCGATTTAATGCGGATGGATCGTGCTGCTAACGAAAGTGGCACTGATCAGAAGCGGTTAAGCCTGCCTAACCTGTATACGCCTATATGGTGGTACTCCTCGTTCCCCAATCATTATGCTGGTGAAGGTGCTCAAGCGACATCGGAATTTGGTAAATTCATTACTGATCATGAAATTGCATCGTTTATCAAAGCATTAAAAGCAGTAAAAGCGGATACCACAACCATAAAACTTCAAAATGAGTTTTATGACCGGGTTGATAAATTAAACAAATAGGCTAATATTTAGCATTGTACCTGTTGTAGTGTGTAAACTGGCAAGAAAAAAAAACTCCGGGTTATACTAGCACCGTTGCTGGTAAAACCCGGAGTTCTGTTATTTATTGGGGGTTTAAGATTTTGGACGGATAAACGCAAAGTGTTTTGTATCATCATGACTAGCGTCATTGATGTCTTTCTTTAAGTTGTTTTTGTCAGCGATCAAATTATTTTCGGCAAGTTTTAAAGCAGTGCTATCGCCGGTGCTCAATGCTTTTTGTTTAGCCAGCTTATCGGTTTTTACTGTTTTAATATCGGCCATCAGCATTTTTTTATCGGCTCTTTTTATTTCCTTACGGGCCAGCATCAACGGATGGCCTATACCTTCACTTTTTAATTGCGCTGCCATCACTTTTATGTACTTTTTATCGGCGTTGGCTGCTGCAAACCCCGCTTCTGAAGTTTTAGATTCTCCTTTTATCCTTGCCCGTTTAGCAATTGCTTTTTCACGGTTATAATTGCGTACGCAATTATCCAGTTCTTTCATCTTAGTATTTTCTCCGGGAGTAAGTTTCGCATTACCATCTTGTTTAGCCGTTGATTCTGTTTGAACAGAAGTTGTAGCCGGGGTTGTTGTTTGAGCAAATGTTGCAGCGGCAAAAAAAATAGCAACCGTCAATAATCCTACTTTTTTCATTAGGTGATTTTTATAATTGTTTCAATTTTGTTACATATGACGGGGTTAATAATAAATGGTTTAACCACCCTCCTGAAAAAATAATATTCATTATAAAACCGCCTTTAAATCGGCATAAGACATTGGCTCATAATCTTTAGCGGCTGTAAAAAAACCTGAGGGAACCGATGTCTCTGTCAAATCTTTAAGTTCGGCATTTAGCTTAATACCATGATTAAAGGTCACAAATTTAACCGGCACCCCGCCAAAGCCACTCACCGGTTTAGTCACTGAATTTGGTGTGATATCAATATCATTAGTGAGCCAAATTTCATAGGTTGCTCCGCTTTTTTTATCGGTAACCACTGTTTTGAAACATTTATATCCGTTAATTACCTGCGTTTCTGTTCCTTTTACTGCTGTTAAGGGCGGATTTGTTGCTTTTTCTTCTTCTACCTCGGCAGCGGTGAGCACTACCACAATCTTTTTTTCGATAGACGGAAAGTCAATTATCATACTGTGGTAATTATCTTTAAAAACAGAAACACCTTTTATAATGGCGCCGCCCTGGTTAACTATTGCCGCGGTCGAGTCGCCCCTAAAAAAACAGATGATCTCTGTTGGAAGGGAAGCCGCAAGATCCTTTTGGTCGGGCGGCAGATCGTAAGTTGCCGAGTAGGTTGCAACACCTTCTTTAATCAGGCGTTGTGCGTGTAGGGTATTAAAAAATAAGATTAATATAAAAAATAATATGAGGGGCTTAGTCATTGTTTTCATCATGGGAATTCAAAAACTAAAATAGTACAATTTACATTAAGGGGGCTTTAAACTTTCATCAACAAATTAAATTACGTCAAATTTATTATTACAAAGGATATTGTTTGCGAACTTATACTTAATATCAAACAGGATCGACTTCTTCCTGTGCCAATAAGGATTGGGCAACGAATAGAGCGTATAAAAAACCCCGCCTAATAATTTTTCATGCGCATTAAGCGGGGTCCAAAAATCAACGTTTATTTAGTCTCAAAATACAAGTGATACAAATTTTGCCCGTAAAGCATTGCAAAATGTGATGTGTCACTATTTGCAGGGGTATTTACGATGTTTAATTGCGGTATCGAGTTATAAGCATACTCATACGTAGTACTTCCGGGAATATAAGCGCCCTGTAAAAGACGGTTATTAATTCCAACCTCCATAAAGTAAATTCTGTAAGCATGTCCGTCATGCAACATACTCCACCTTTTTATATCGGTGTTGGCAGGGAATTTAATAACGTTAAGCACCGGGATTGAGTTATATCCAAACTGATAATCTGTTGTACCCAGTACATAAGCTGCCTGATATAGCTCCAGCTTTGCTGCACTACCGCCTTTCTTCTGAACATACAACCGATAAGCAGCACCATCCCAAAGCATTGCAAATGATGACATATCCGCATCTGCCGGAATGTGTGTTAAAGTAATAATCGGAATAGAATTATAACCATAATGGTATGAACTGCCATTCCAGGCAAATTGGTAAATGGTATTATTGGATCCTTTTTTAAAAAAATACATCCTGTAAAACTGAGCGTCGTGTAACATAGCCATCCGATGAAAATCGGTGTCGGCCGGCGCTCCGGTAATAGGAATATTGGGGATAGTGCCCTGGGCGCCCCATACATAATCAATCGTTCCTGAAACGAATGCAAATTGGTTAACTGATGACATGATTTAGGTTTTATTAAAAATTTCACCTACTCTTTTTAAAGGTTTTTCGGTATCCACCTCCGTTTTAATCATTGTACGGGCAATCTTTTTTTTAAGTGGTTACTGGTCTCCACCTTTTATTTGAATACTTTTTTTGGTTCCATGAAACCTTAAAAAACGGCAACACAGGTCCAATCACATTTGCTTAATGAGTTATCTGAATACAATATGATCTCAATTGATATTTAACCTAACGTTATATAAAAACTATTTGATGGTATCTGTAATAATTGGTTTTGGGGCTATTTTTATTTTTAATTATTGATTAAATCTAATTAAATAATATCCTTGCTATCAAACCGTATTTTAACCCTTTTTTACAGGGACAAATCGGCAATTTTTAAAGCTTTTAATAATATTTTTAATTAAAAAAATATTTATTCCTTTTATAGTTTATCCAGCTTTTTCTATAGATACTGATTTTCATAAACGATCTGTAAAAGTTCATTTAGCAGATGCCATAAAACCTAATTTTTCAATTAATTTGCTTTATGAAAATCCACAAAGTATTAATCGGTTCTTTTCTGTTTTGCTGTTCATGCTTTGCCATTAACAATATTGTTAACGCGCAAGCCATCAACCAAAATACAGACACGCTAATGTACGTTCCCATTGGTGGCAACTCCTGGCGAGTCGACGCAGATACAACTGGCGGTAATATCACGAATGATGGAATTGTAAACTGGACAAACCCAACTGCGGAGTTTACTACCTACATACGTCTGGCAAAAAAGGGAACGTTGAAAATATGGCTCTATGGTAAGGTTGCCAATGGTAAAAGCATATTAAATATTTCTGTACTTAATTTAACCAAAAAGATTACTGTTACTGATGCTGCTTTTGCCGATCATTATGCTGGAGAATGGGCGGTTACTGATACGGGATATATCGCCATAAAAATAAAAGGAGTTAGCAAAACAGGTAATTATTATGCTGATATAAATAGCTTAAAAATATCTGGAACTGCAGTTGATGCCCAAACAGTGTTTGTGAAAAACAATGACGGCGATTTCTTTTACTGGGGACGCCGCGGCCCATCGGTTCATTTAAGCTATATGGTGCCTGAAAAAATGAACGTGGAATGGTTTTATAACGAAGTGACCGTACCACCGGGTAACGACGTGCTACACTCCTATTTTATGGCCGATGGCTTTGGAGAAGGCTATTTCGGCATGCAGGTCAATTCGCCCACCGAAAGGCATATTTTATTTTCGGTATGGAGCCCCTTTAAAACGGATAATCCGGGTGCCATTCCCGATAGTCAAAAGATCGTGATGTTAAAAAAGGGAGGCAACGTGCATACAGGAGAGTTTGGGAGCGAAGGATCTGGCGGGCAGAGTTATTTATTGTACAACTGGAAAACCGGCAATACCTATAAATTTTTAATGAGGGCCAAACCTGACGGTGACAATCACACCGTTTATACTGCCTGGTTTTTTGCACCGGAATTAAATAAATGGCAATTGATAGCGAGCTTTAGTCGCCCGCAAACCAATACTTGGTTAAAGCATCTGCATTCCTTTTTAGAAAACTTTGAACCCGAACAGGGAACAATAACCCGGCGGGTATTATTCACCAATCAAAGGGTGGCAGATGAAACAGGAAAATGGATGGAGTTAAACAAAGCCCGCTTTACCATTGATAATACCGGGGCAAAAGGCTACAGGATGGATTATAGCGGTGGCATCGACGGCACAGCCTTCTATCTTAAAAATTGTGGTTTCTTTAATAATTACACCGTCCGTAATACCTTATTTGAGAGGCATTTATCTAACAAAACACCGGAGATAGATCTCGATAAGTTACCGTAGTTTCAATGCGGAGTGTGGATTGCGGAAGTTTTTCGGATTGCGGAAGTCGGAATGTCGATTGCGGAAGTTTCATTTTCATTCCGCATTCAACATTCCGACCTCCGACTTTAAATCATTCCGCAATCGGCATTCCGACTTCCACATTTTATCATTTCTCCCTGATAATAATCATCCATCCTTTGCCCGCTTTCACCGGAATATCCTGCCCGTCTTTAAAACTCGCGGCAGGTTGAAAATTCTTCACTTCGGGAGCTGCAATTGTTGCCTTTGCCGGATCAATGTCTAATGCTTTCCAGTCTATCAGCAGCTTTATGTTTACATCATCCTTCGCCCAGCTGGCTATTGATACCAATACTGCTTTATCTTTTTTATAAATAGTAGCCAATACATCAGCATTATTAGTTTTTACCGGATTATTTTCCACCCAATAGCCAATCATTTTGGTGCCCTTCATACCAAAATCATCCCATAGCTTCCATATCGGGCGCGGGTCGGCGTTATCGCTCCATGGCATGCGGTTAGTCATGCCGTAAATCATACCCCGGTAAGGATTACCCCCGCCTTGCAGCATTTCGCCCGTCAATCCAAATGGAATACCCGAAACTTCGGTGATGAAAAAATCAGGTGAGTTTTTCTCATAGTCAAAATACTCGCCAAACCATAGCCGGTTTAAATATGGAAAATGCTCCATATACAAATTAGCGCTATTGTTGAATCCATCATTTTTGTTGTACTGATTGGCCGAATGCAAATCAATAATACCCGGATGCCCATCCTGCGTTAGCACGCGTTTAATACGTTTCATGGTAGTGCGGTCAAATGCCACATCATCCAGGTAGATACCATCAATGCCCACATTTTGTACCAGCCAGTTCATGCCTTCTACGTAATAATTATGCCATCTGCTCATCCCGCTGTTCACTATGGCGGCATCTTTAACTTCGGGGACGTACCAGGCAGCTATGTAATCGTCGCCAATATGCTCCTGCAACCACGAATAGCCGCCGCCTTTACCAGCCGAATAAATCTCATGCCCAAGACTGCGCATAGCAAAAGTTTCATAAGCACTGTTCGACAGTTCACGCACCGTATTGTATATTTTTACCTTTAATCCTTTTTTATGCGCTTCATCAATATAGGCCTTCATGGCATCGTGTGCTATAAAAGGGTAATTGATGTAAGGGTTAATAGGTGTTCCGTGATGAATATTTATTACCGTAGCTCCCGTTGCTTTTATCGTGTCGATATTATCGTACTTATGATAAAAACGGGTTGCCCATTGAAAATCGGTATTAATGGGATGAAACGGCGTAATTAACATGGTGAAGTTATAATATAACACGTCGCCTTTTTTCAAATTACGATTGCCACTATAATTATTCACCAGCACAGTATTTCCATTTTCTGATATATTGATACCGCCCTTGCCATCATTGCCCCATGAGGTTGGCAGTAGCAATGGTTTTTGCAGATAAAAATTGGTATTTAAAGGGCGTACATAATTTTCATCGCGCAGCGAATACTGCAAACCTGCATTTACATCGCCCAACCAGGCACCGTCCTGACTTTTATGCGCAACGTCCCATTTCCATTCGTAATGATCGGGGCGCTTTTCGCCTTTCAGGTTAAGGCCCATGATATATTTGGCGGCATCCTTATTAAAAGGAATCTCCATGCGGATATCATTCAAATTCACATCCTGCAAGGCGGTTACCTTCACCATATATGATGAAAAGCCATCAAACTCCAGTGATCCTGAAACTTCCATCTGTAAATCGGCAGAAGTATTCTCTGCGGTCCATTTTATCGTGCCGGGTTGTGTTTCGGTAAATTTTACGCCTTTTGATTGCCATTGCTCTATGCCGCTTCCATTTTCGGCCTTTAGCTCAATGGGGCTATTGATCACTTGTTTTGCGTTTGTTGAATAGGAAGTCATCTCCGGCGTAAAATAGGTTTCAATATTTTTTGGGAAACCTGTTTTATCCAGAATAACCTTACGACCTAACAAAGCAATGCTGTTATCTTTAACCACTAATGGAATATAGGGCTTAATCACCTCATTTTTTTGAGCTATGGTGGAGTTTAACCAGGTTAGGCGGGTTTGTTTCCAGGGTTCGTTAACACCACCTTTAACAGCAATGGCGTTATCAACCGTTAACCTGATACCAATCTTTGTATTCTCGGCATTTTTTGCTGAGACGATAACATAACCCGAATAGGTACCCGCTAAAGTAGTTGAAGGTATATTCACCAGGCACCACATGGCCTGCACATCACCTTTTACAACATCAACTGAATGGTTAAAAGCGCCACCTCTGAAATCAACACCATTGGTATTAAGGCACGACATTACCTTTGCAGATATCTGCCTGCCCGTTTTACTTTTTAATGTAGAGAAAGTGAGTTTAACACCCGATAAGTCCTTCGTTACCGGGTAAATACCTAATTGATAAGCATAATTTTCGCCACGCTTTGCCTCGCCGGCAAAAACATTCTTAACGCCTTTTAGTATCCAGCGTTGCGGTAACTCATGCTTCATGCGGATGGAGTGCAGCCTGTCTTCGGCAAAAACAAAATAACTTCTCCCGGCATGCTGGTGTATCAGGCTATCCGTTTCTGCTTTGGTAGCAATTACCTCCATCGGGTAAAAACTATTGATTGCGTTTACAGCTTCGATACTTTCAACCATAGCATTTTCAATTACGGCTGTGTTAATTGACTGCACCCAATCATCATTTGCTGTTTGTTCGGGTTTTAAGTATTTGGCATTGGGGTAATTTGATTTCCTGTCGACTTTATAAGGAAGATAGTAAACAAAATATTTTTGGTCACCGGCAACGGGTTCAAAATACAGCGTACAATTTTCGCGGCTGATAGCTCTTACAGATACATTACTGATCCTTTTATTGGTTGTTGAGTCTACTACAAAAAGATTCTTATTTTCGGGATGCAGATCATTCCGCCTCCATTCAATAAAGGCTTTGGCTACTTTACTGTCTGTACTGTTCAGGTTGAGGACTACACGATGATTGCCCAGCGAATCGGGGTCCCAATTATTGTTTTTTGATATGTATTTAATTTCTTGCGCAACAGTAACATTGCAACATGCGGTAAGTAATAACCAAAATAGGATTTGTTTCATTTTTATTTTTTAAAACGAAGCTCAAAGAGCCAATTCATAGCGATGAGTTTTAAAACTCGTCGCTATAGAAAAGCAATTATCGCAAAAGTTTATCACTTTAAAACCACCCTGGTAGCGCCATAGCCAAACTTTTCTTTGCGGGCATCCATAAAGGTTTCTATCTTTTGGTGCTTGCCCAAAATCTTGTGAATTTCATGCCGCAAGGTTCCGTTGCCGGAACCATGTATAAATATAACTTCGGGCAGCTGATGAACTATAGCAGCGTCCAGAGCTTTATGGAAATGCACCAATTGAATTTTGAGTATTTCGGAGCTGTTTAGAAACTGGTAATCATCGCGCAGTTTTTCAATGTGCAGATCAACCTCGCCGTTAGGCTTTTCAATTGTTATTTTTTCTTCGGGAGTTTTAAAAAAGCTTTCTTTTAGTTTTTGAGCATCAATTACCATCTCGGGTTCATCCAGTTGAATTAACCAACCGGGTTGATTTAATAGCGGCAGCTGTTTTTTAGTTCCTGAAAAATCTTTTGCCTTAAACTTCTCGTTCACAACCAACGGAGCAGGCGGCTCGGCGTTTTGTGCAGTAAAATATATCACCTGAAAAATAAATTTTGGCCAAAGCTGCAGATCCGCCAACTGGGCAGAATATATTTTTTCTGTCGACTGTGGCTTAACTATGCCACCAAACTCCCCTTTAAAATTACTTTGCTTATCGGTAGTTAATGAAACCAGCAACTGAAAAGAAGTTTCATTAATGATATAAAAATGCACCACCGAGTTGGCTTTCGCATCACTGCTTACGCCCACGTAAACGCCCTTGGTTTTAAATTCCCCGGTAACTATTTTTTCTTCTTCAATTTTTGATTTTGAAGTGCCGGGCGCTTCATACCCATGCACTGTAGTTACTTTGCTTGCCAAAACAGGGATTTCAAAATCATCCTCTCCGGTAACCCCTATCATATTATCGTCAATAATACGGGTTACAAAACCTTCCATTTTCTCGTCAACAAAACGCACAAAATCGCCTAATTTATATTTCATGATTATTGGATTACACTGATTAAATATGATTACACTGATTAAGTTATGATTTCACCGAACCTAAAACGATTACATTGATTCACACCAAATTCATCAAAATCGGTGTAATCGAAACAAATCGATGTAATCCTGCAAACAAAAAAGCCACCAGCCCAAAAGGCTGGTGGCTCAAATTAGTTATTTAATACCCCTATTAAAATAACTGTTGCAAAGTAAAAAAATATTTACCGCTCTGCAAATAGTAAATTAACTTTTTTTGCAAAATTGTTGCAATTAGAATATTAGTCTGCTTTTTTTTAATCGCAAGGTTATTTACATAAATTGCGTTTAAATTTTTCACACAAACTGACCTCTGATGTATAAATCGATTATTCTGACTGCTTTTTCCAGTCTTTTACTGTGGCAGGCACAAGCCCAGGACCTTTATATGCCGCGCGACATAACGCGGGCCTATACCAAAGAAACGCGATCACCTGATGGACGCCCCGGTAAAAACTATTGGGAAAACCACGGGCATTACACCATTTCAATTACCGCCCTGCCGCCCGATCGTACAGTTAAAGGCGTTGAGCAAATTACTTATTACAACAACAGCCCTGATACATTGAAAAGGCTGAACATGAAATTGATATTAAATATTCACCGTGCCGGCGCTGCCAGGTTTAGCCCTGCGGATGATAATTATTTAACTCCCGGTGTACAAATTGACGAATTCACTATCGACGGAACCAAAAAGGACTGGGACAATAAACGGGCCGCAGCCACCAATCAATTTATAAGCCTGCCCAAACCATTACTGCCGCACGACTCGGTAAAAATGGACATTACCTGGCACTTTGAAGTATCAAAACAAAGCGGCCGCGAAGGTATGATTGATTCCACCACTTTTTACCTGGCTTATTTTTACCCGCGGGTTTCTGTTTATGACGACTATAACGGATGGGATACCCTACCATTTTTAGATGCGCAAGAGTTCTATAACGATTTTAACGACTACACTTTAAATGTTACTGTACCCAAAGACTATATTGTTTGGGCAACCGGAACCCTGCAAAATCCAAAACAGGTTTTACAGCCTGAGTATGCCAAACGACTGGAAAAATCATTCACCAGCGATTCAACTATACACGTAGCTACGGCCGAAGATTTGGCAAAGAAAAATATCACCGCCCAAAACGATCAGAATACCTGGACATGGAAAGCCACCAATGTTAGCGACATGGCAGTAGGTATAAGTAATCATTACGACTGGGATGCCGCCAGCGCCATTGTTGATGATGCAACTAACCGCAGAGCCAGCATGCAATCGGCATTTTTGGATAACGCTGCCGATTTTCACCACGCAGTACAGGCCGGCCGTCATTCATTAAGCTGGTTGTCGCACAACTGGCCGGGTGTACCTTACCCGTTCCCAAAAATGACTTCGTTCCAGGGTTTTGCTGATATGGAATACCCAATGATGGTTAATGATAGTCATACCGATGATATTGCGTTTTCGCAATTTGTGCAGGATCATGAAATTGCTCATACCTATTTCCCTTTTTATATGGGAATAAATGAAAGCCGTTATGCCTTTATGGACGAAGGCTGGGCAACTACTTTTGAATTATTAATAGGAACATCGGAAGTTGGTAAAGAGAAGGCCGAAAAACTTTATAAAGCATTCCGTATTAATGGCTGGATACATGATCGCGCCACTGCCGAAGACTTGCCTATTATAACCCCATCAAGCGAACAAAGAGGAGGCTATGGCAATAATTCATACGGCAAACCATCACTTAGTTATTTTGCTTTGAAAGATATGCTGGGTGACGATCTGTTTAAAAAAGCCCTGCATTTTTATATGGAGCAATGGAATGGTAAGCACCCTATTCCATGGGATTATTTTAATGCCATGAGCACTGGATCGGGCAAAAACTTAAATTGGTTCTTTAACAACTGGTTCTTTACCAATTATTATATTGATCTGGACTTGAAAGATGTAACAAAGGCTGATGGCGGCTACGCATTTTCTATTAAAAACATAGGTGGCTTTGCAGCTCCTTTTGATATCATCGTTACCTATAGCGACGGCACAACCGATACCTTCCATCAAACGCCAATTGTTTGGGAACAAAATCAAAAGCAAATCAGCGTTGCTGTAAAAACTGATAAAATTATCCAATCCGCAGTAATTGACGGCGGCATATTTATGGATGCTGATACCAGCAATAATAAGTGGACAGCTAAATAAGCAGAAAGCAGAAAACAGAAAGCAGAAAGCAGAAAGCAGAAAGCAGAAAGCAGAAAGCAGAAAGCAGAAAGCAGAAAGCAGAAAGCAGAAAGCAGAAAGCAGAAAGCAGAAAGCAGAAAGCAGAAAGCAGAAAGCAGAAAGCAGAAAGCAGAAAACCCAGCCAGAGGCCGGGTTTTCTGCTTAAATACAATTGTGTGATTATGAATTTTGAACGGAATGATTTAAATCATTCGCGCCTGATTTAAGTTTTGCCTTGGCTTCATCAATTTTAGTTTCAGCCTTATCTTTCAAATCATTTACTGCATTAGCAGCGCTGTCTTTATAATCAGCTGCATCACTTAAAACACCGCTTAGTTTTGATTTGGCTTTTTCATAAACATTGTTGCTATACTCTTTAACGCCGCTGGTAGTGCTTTGTGCTTTATTTTTAGCGGCATCAACCAAATCGCCTATATAATCGGCAATGCCTTCTCTTAAAGTTTCTCCTTTTTCCGGAGCCAATAACAATCCTATTGCCGCGCCGGCTGCCGCACCTATCAAAAGTGCTGCAATAACCCTGGTCTGATCTTTCATTTTATTATACTTTTAGTAGATGTTTACTTGTTTAATAGGATGGGTGACACAATAACAATGCCAAGCGAGGAGCAAAAAAAAAGGCATCCACCTTTTTGGTGAATGCCGCATACGTTTAATGATTTATATTATAATTAAATAACTTTTACATTTACCGCGTTTAAGCCTTTTCTTCCGTTTTCAACTTCAAACTCCACTTTATCATTCTCACGGATTTCATCGATTAGGCCTGTTGAATGAACAAATACGTCTTGGCCACCATTGCTTGGTGTAATAAAACCAAAACCTTTTGTTTCATTGAAAAATTTAACTGTTCCTTCTTTTTGCATTATTTTATTTATTAAAGGCGGCAAGGTAGGCATAATAATTTGCATAAAGCAAACATTTAATAATTTAATTACAAGTAAATTACCCTGATTGATTATGTTTGATGTCTTAATTCACATTAAAAATGAGAAAGTTAAATCTACTTATCTGCCTGTTTGTCAGTTTTTTTACTGCACATGCATTTGGCCAAACCACTATCACCGCAAAGGATGCAGCAAAGCATCTTAATGAAAATGTTGTATTATGCGATGAGATATATGGCGGTGTATATCTTGACCAGGCCGATATTACCCTACTAAACGTTGGTGGCATTCACCCTAACGAATTATTAACCCTGGTAATTAAAGGCGATGACCGCAAAAAATTTAAAACCCCACCGGAAGAAGCATTCAAAGAGAAAAAAGTATGCATTACCGGACAAATTGTAGACTATAAAGGCAAACCGGAAATTATTATAACTGATCCGGAGCAGATAAAAGTTCAGTAATAAGTCGATTAGAGATTGGAGGTAAGAGATTAGGGCCGCTTATTGTCGGTTTACTGGCTGTATTAAATCAGCGAGTAAAGCATTGAGCAGAGTTTTTCAAAATTACTGACAGAAAACTGAGCAAACAGAAAACGTGATGCGTTTTTAGCCATAGTTTTAAAGTCGACTTTTAGATTGCTCTTTTTCATAGTCCGTTTTAATTTTATTAATTGCTCATTGTCTTATTATAATTTCATCAAAAAATCATAAAAAAACCCATTAGCGGGGGCTATATGGGTTTTTGCTAAACGGCGTCAATCTCACAAAAATCAATCCTTCACAGCAACATCAACCATTTAGTCATTCTACTTTTTCATAAGGGTTTGCAGGGCCAGAATATTGTTTAACACGATGAACCTTTTGTAACAAAACCTACGGTAAACCATACATCTTGGTTTTTAATTAGCGAAAAGAATTTATTAAATTTTACTTTTGCCGCAAGTCACCTCACATCAAGCAGGTGAGCATTTTTTATACTGATATTAATGAAGGCCTTTATTTTCGATCTTAACGGCACCATGATTAATGATATGACCTATCATACTAAAGCATGGCAAAATCTTTTAAACAATGAATTAGGCGGCAACTTTACCTGGGAACAAGTAAAACCGCAGATGTATGGTAAAAATCCTGAAGTATTAGTCAGGATGTTTGGACCTGATCGTTTCACTTTAGAGGAGATGAACCAGCTATCCCTGGAAAAAGAAAAGAAATATCAGCAGGAGTTTTTGCCCTACCTGGAGCTTTTACCCGGCCTGCATAATTTTTTGGAAAAGGCTTACCAACTGGGTATACCCATGGCTATTGGTTCGGCGGCTATTCCTTTTAATATTGATTTTGTGCTGGATAATCTTAATATCAGGCATTATTTTACGGCTATTGTGAGTGCAGATGATGTAGTTTTAAGCAAACCACACCCTGAAACTTTTTTAAAAGCCGCCCAACTTTTGAATGCCGACCCTACAGATTGTATTGTTTTTGAAGACGTACCCAAAGGCGCCGAAGCAGCTTCAAACGCAGGAATGAAAACTGTAGTGATTACCACTACCCATGAACCAGAAGAATTTAGCCATCTGCAAAATGTAATACATTTTACAACCAATTATGGCGATGATTTTGTAAGTCGGCTGCTTGTTTAATCCTACATCCGTTTATATAAAAACCCCGGCAACAACCGGAATATAAATGCAATAGGTCGCCACCGTTTGGTTACATAAACCACGTTCTTTTTACGCTTGATAGCGTTGAATATTTGTTTTGCTGCTTTTTCAACTGTTGCCATCCAAAATATATTTTCGCCGGCTGCCATAGCGGTATCCACAAAGCCCGGTCTTACATCGGTAATGTAAATGGGGAGCTTTGTTTTTTTTGCTTTTTGAGTTAAACCTTCCAGGTAGTTAATCTGGTAGGCTTTTGAGGCAAAATAAGCTGGCGCTTGCCTGCTGCCCCGTATCCCTCCAATAGATGTTATTGCGGCAAAGTGTCCGGATGCATGGTGCTCAAAAAAGTTAAAAGCCCAATCGGCAACTGCGGTAAACCCGGCTACGTTAACTTCATTGGTGTATCTTTCTATATCCTGTTCCAGCAAAGGGTTAATTTCCCCCGTGCCCGAGCTCATCACCAGTAAATCAAGACCGCCTAATTGATCGCTGAGTTCTTTTAATTTTAAGGGAATTTGCTGAGTATTGGTTACATCAAAAGCCGAAACAACAAAACTATCGGGTTTTAACGCCTTCAATTCTATCAACAATTCCTCGCGCCTGCCGGTGACACCAACCTGATAGCCATTTTCGGCCAGTATAATAGCCAATTGGCGGCCTATGCCTGATGTTGCACCAACTATAATGGCTTTTTTCATTGTGCTGATAATTAAGACTATGCTATGATCGTTATTAGAAACAATTGTTACCCACAGATTTAATTTATATTGTAATTGCCTATATTTAATCCACTTATGAAGATAAAATTTACTTGTTTAATTTTACTGTCCATTATACTGTTTACATCGTGTTCGCATTTATACGAGCCTGCTTTATATCATCAGGATATAGCTTATCAGCCTAAACCTGCATCTTTTGATACGGTAAAAGCAGCCAATTATATTTCAGGAGGTTTAAATGCCAACAGCAATACGCAATACAATGATTTTTTAATAAGCGGACAATTTAACCTTAGCCGTGGCTATGTTTTTAATAACTTCAACCTGGCTTACGGAGCATTTGGTGTTTTTGGCGACTACCAAAGCGATCAGGCAAACCGCAACGAAATCAATTATTTTAGCGATAAATTTTTTGGCGCGGTAGGCGGCCGGTTTTCGGCCAATGCCTTTGTTACGTCGGGGCGTACCGATTTCAGGTTTATTGGCATTGAAATGGCGTATAGTCACGAATTTGGCGGTTATGCCAATTACCGGCAATACCTCAATACCCAACCCGGCTATTTCGTTGATCCCCGGACCGACCTGTTTACCATCGGCCTAACTTCAGAAGTATATTTTCACAATATAAACGATGTTGGCTTTCAACACGGTATCCGCCTGTTTTTAGGTTCAACACTCGGATATGATAAATTGAATACCACCTTTTTCACTGATCAAACAACAACAGAAAGAACCCTTAACAGTATTTTCCCTAAAGTGAGTTACTTTGTCAAAATAAAAAACTTTTTCGGCACCGTTGAGGCCGGCGGAAATTTCTTCATCAGGTTTGGATATAAGTTTTAGCCTACTCAGAATAAACGCTGCCCACTATATCCCGTAAGTTGTATCCGGAGGCCATTACCTCGCCATAGGCACCTGCGGTACGGATAGCGAAGAGGTCGCCACGATATGATTGCGGGAGTTCGACATCTTTCTGGAAACAATCGGTACTTTCACATATCGGGCCCACAACATCGTAATGAATTGTTTGTTCGGTTTCAGACTGGCTTAAGTTTTCTATCTGGTGATAAGCCTGGTACAGCATAGGACGAATCAACTCCGTCATGCCGGCATCCAGCACAAGGAAATTCTTCTTTAAACCGTTTTTCACATACAGCACCCTGGCAATTAATGATGCGCTTTGCGCCACCAGGGCACGACCAAGCTCAAAATGAACTTCCTGACCTGGTTTAACATTTAAAAACTGGCTGAATACCTTAAAGTAGCTTTCAAAATCACTGACGCCATTGTCATCCGGATTATGATAATCAACCCCTAAACCACCGCCTGTATTTAACACCTTTATTTCGAAGCCATGATCGGTAAACCAATCCTGCATTTCATTAATACGGGTGCACAGGTTTTTGTAAACTTCCATGTCTGTAATTTGCGAACCGATATGAAAATGGATACCCAGAAATTTAAGGTTAGCGCATTCTTTTAGGGCAGTAATCACATCCGGCAATTGCCAGGTATTGATACCGAATTTGTTTTCATCCAGTCCCGTGGTTATAAAATGGTGGGTATGTGCATCAACATTGGGGTTAATACGAATAGCAACACTGGCTGTTTTATTTTTGGCTTTCGCCAGATCATTAATAATATGCAGTTCCTGTACCGATTCAACATTGAAGCAAAAAATATCCGCATCAAGCGCCGCGTTGATCTCTTTGTCAGATTTTCCGACACCGGCAAATACCACTTTTTCTTTACCAAAACCATGTTCAATGGCAGCTTTAACCTCGTTACCGCTTACACAATCGGCTCCGAAACCAAAAGATTGTATAGCATCCAACACCTTTGGATTAAAATTGGCCTTCATAGCATAATGTACGTGAAAACCGTATTTGGATGCCGCAGAGCGGCAAGCCTCCAATGTTTTACGCAAAATATCAAGGTCGTAATAATAAAACGGGGTTTCTAATTGCTGAAAACGGCTAATGGTATTTGTATTAAACATTTGTTTTATTTTTTTTTACTTTGGCAGCCCCCTCTAAATCTCCCCCGGAAGGGGAGACTTTTGGCTTCGCCCGCGTTTATTTTTTTAAGTCCTTCTGTCCACTAGCTAAGAGGATTTAGGTGGACTTTTTTTCATTATTCTATTTTCTATCTATTAAAATTTCGCATTCGAACTTCCGGCCACGTGCCGCCTTAGCTTTAGCGGTGGTGCAATTTCGCAGTCAACCTTCTAATTCCGCAATCGACATTCCGACTTCCGCATTCAAAAAAGCCTGTTATGTAAACTTCTTAAAATTTCTGTTTTATCCGTTGTTTGTACCAATAACGACATATTATGATCACTTCCTCCATAAGATATCATCCTGATGGGAATATGCTTAACTGCTTCCAGTACACGAGCGGCGTATCCATGCTTTTCGGCACCGAAATCACCAACCACACAGATAATGGTTTGATCCTGGTCAATTTCTACGGAACCTAAACGATTCAGCTCTTCCACTATTTCTGTTAGATGAGTAGTATCGTCGATGGTTAAAGACACAGCCACTTCTGATGTAGTGATCATATCTATTGATGTTTTGTAGCGTTCAAAAACTTCAAATACACGGCGCAAAAAGCCATGAGCCAGCAGCATCCTGCTCGATTGTATTTTTATAGCGGTAATACCATCCTTTGCTGCAATTGATTTAATCTGGTCTTTCTCGCTGGTATTGGTTATCAGCGTGCCTTCGGCTTTAGGGTCCATCGTATTGAGCAAACGAACCGGGATCTTATACTTTTGAGCCGGAAACACACTTTGCGGATGCAGTATTTTGGCGCCAAAATAAGCTAACTCGGCAGCTTCATCAAAAGAAAGGCGGGCTATTGGTTTTGTGCCTTTAACAATCCGCGGATCATTATTGTGCATACCGTCAATATCTGTCCAAATCTGTACCTCTTCGCTGCGAATGCCTGCTCCTATTAACGAAGCCGTATAATCGCTACCGCCGCGACGAAGGTTATCTATCTCGCCAAAGCTATTACGACAAATATATCCCTGTGTGATAAATAAATTATTGGCAGGATGCTCATTTAATAAAGGTGTGATATGAGCTGTCAGATAATCAACCATCGGTTCATTGTCTTCATCTATCTTCATAAAATCAAGCGCCGGCAATAAAACCGATGGCACGCCAATTTCTTTAAGGTAAACGTGGTATAAAGTGGTTGATAGCAATTCGCCTTGTGCTAAAATTACCTTTTCTTCAATAGAAGTAAAAAGATCATTAGCCAAGCCGGTTAACAGGTTAAAATGATAGTCGAGAACTTCTTTACCCTGTTCCAAATACTCGGGTTTAGCAAAAAGTTCTTTTATAAAAACCTGATATTTATCCTTCAAAGCGGCAATTAAAGTTGCGGCCTTCTTTTTATCGCCCAATAAGTAGGCCTGTGCTATTTCGACCAGGCTGTTGGTGGTACCTGATACTGCCGATAATACCACAATTTGTCTTTCGGCAGGATCAATAATATCCAGCAGTTTCTTTATCCGCTCCGGGCTACCCACCGATGTACCGCCAAATTTTAAAACTTTCATTCCCTTATTTTATTAGATCAAAAACAGATTCGTTTACAGCTATTTTTGAGGGGCTAAAAATAGGATTTTAAACGGCTTATAGCTAAATATGGGCGAAATAAAATTTGGAAAAGCAGTAATAAACAGCAGTTTATTAGGCGCAATTAAGAATGGTAACCGCCCCAAAAGCCGAATATCCCTTAAGTACTAAAGTTTTTTCGGTGTTATTTGCCATAAGCATATCTGTTCTTTTGTCTTTCACCTCGGCAAAAATAGCTGCATGATGCGTGATGACAAACCAATCAGCCGGAACTTTAATAATTGTTTCGCCAAAAGTTTGCGAAATGTCGATTGTCACCGATCCGTTGATATCTGCCTGGCCAAAATCAAGCTGGGTACTGCCAAAAACATTGGTAACAAACCCACCTCTGAAATTTTTTGAATAGATAGATTTCTTAATCTCTCCAAAAACGATGGTAGAGCTTAGGTAGTCGTCGGGGCTGGTTGTTTGTGTGAAAGTGTTATTCATAAGTTTGCAATTTAATTTTAATATAAAAATAGCACCAATAAGCATTAGCAAACAGATAAATATGGCGACATGATAAATTAAATCGGCAAACGGGCGTATTTTAACGGTGAATTGCCCGGTCGGCAGTGTCATCATGATTTTGCAGGAAACCTTATGCTAAAATGTAAAATACAACCCAACTGATCTCTGAAATTTAATAGATTTGAAAATGAACAAAAAACTAATCGTTTGCCTGTTTCTATTCCTATTTTATAAACAGGGCATTGCACAAAACACAGTTGCGCCTACAGCATTACCGCTGGCACAGCTTCAGCAACAGTTTGTTGATTTAAGGTTCGGTATGTTTATTCATTTCAACATTCCTACTTATATGAACCAGGATTGGCCCGATCCGGAAGCATCACCATCAATTTTTAATCCAACAAAACTAAATTGCGACCAATGGGCCAAGGCGGCTAAATCGGCCAATATGACCTATGGCTGTTTAACCACCAAGCACCACAGTGGCTTTTGTATTTGGGATACCAAAACTACCGACTATAACGTGATGAACAGCCCACTCAAAAGAGATGTGGTTAAAGAATTTACTGATGCATTCAGAGCCAACGGCCTTAAGGTGATGCTATATTATTCCATTTTGGATACGCATCATCGCCTGCGCCCTAATTCCATAACCCGCAAGCATATTGAGATGGTAAAGGCCCAGCTCACCGAATTGCTGACCAACTACGGCGAAATATCGGCTTTAATTATTGATGGCTGGGATGCACCATGGTCGCGTATATCATATGATGATATACCGTTTGAGGATATTTACCTGCTGGTAAAAAAGCTGCAACCTAATTGTGTGCTGATGGACCTGAACGGCGCAAAATACCCTGCCGAAGGTTTGTATTATACCGATATTAAAACCTACGAAATGGGTGCCGGGCAACGAATTTCGACTAAGAGTAATCATATGCCCGCGTTAGCCTGCTTACCTATACAGCAAAACTGGTTCTGGAAAACATCTTTCCCGAATCAGCCGGTTAAAGATCCTGCAAAACTGGTTAACGAAATCTTAATTCCGCTTAATAAGGTTGATTGTAACTTTATATTGAACGTGGCTCCTAACCGCGATGGCTTAATAGATGATAATGCGCTTGCAGCGTTGAAAGAAATTGGTAAATTATGGCATAACGAAGGCCCTGTTGATAAACTGCCTGTTTTAGATGCACCGATCATTTCCAGCAATATTGCCAAAAAACAATCTTCAAATTCCAGTTGGAGCGATGATGATAATATTATGGACCAGGCAAATGACGATGACTTTACTACTTCATGGGTATCCAACTCAACCGTGAAAAATCCTTGGTATGAAATTGACTTTGATCGCGAAAAGGCTTTTAATGCGATCAGTATTGCCGAGGATAAACCGAACATCAGCAAATACCGCCTGGAATATTATTCAGGCAGCGAATGGAAACCGCTTTTTAATGGCGAAAATAATAACAAGGTAAAAATAAACCGGTTTAACAGGGTATGGGGCAGTAAAGTGAGGATTTGGGTAGATCAATCGGATCACCAGGCCTCTATTGCAGAATTTGGAATTTACGACGAGCGAAGATAGTTTAATGAGACATACAAATAATGAATTATCATCCGGCAAGCCGCTGTCTTTTGGTTTCGTTGTGGGCGTTACCAGCCTTGGTTTTGTAGTATCGCAACTGGATGTGTCCATTGTTAATATTGCATTGCCGCAAATAGCTAAATCATTTTCAACCGGGATAAGCTCTCTACAGTGGATTGTGGATGCCTATACTATCGCCTTTGCTGCGCTGATGCTCTCGGCCGGAGGAATGAGTGACCTGTTGGGATCAAAACGCATCTTTCAGATAGGGATGATTGTCTTCTGCATTGCATCGATGGGATGCGGTATATCATGGAACCCGGTTAGTTTAATAGCATTCAGGGTTTTGCAGGGTTTTGGTTCGGCCATTATGATACCCAGTTCACTATCTATCTTAAATCAAAACTACGCCCACGATAATACCCAAAGGGCACGTGCGGTGGGTTTCTGGACGGCAGCCGGAGGCGTTTCAATTGCGGCCGGGCCCATTTTGGGTGGCCTGCTCATTCACATCAGTACCTGGCGAATGATCTTTTTTGTGAATGTACCGCTCTGCCTGCTGGGTATAATCCTAAGTACAAAATTAAAAGGCAGCCCGCGTCAGCATGGTCGTGGTTTTGATATACCGGGTCAGTTGATATGGATGCTAGCGCTCGTCGCCCTTATTGGCGGCATAATTGAATTGCACGACTATGGCATCAAACATCCGCTGATATATGGTAGTTTGATATTTAGCATGATAATGCTGCTGGTATTTATTCAGGTTGAAAAAAGGGCGAAGCATCCTATTTTACCGTTAAGTCTTTTCAAATCATCAAATTTCAACGTGCTGGTATTAATGGGTACTGTTTTAAATAACGTTTATTACGGCACGGTATTTATATTAAGCTTATATCTCCAAAATGTATTGCATTACCCGGTTATTGACGCCGGACTTGCATTTTTACCATTAACCGCAGGCTTTATTATTTCAAACCTGCTTAGCGGAAAACTGATAGGCAAATATGGCATTCGCGTTCCAATTCTTACTGGGTTAATTGTGGTAACAGCAGGTTTTACAGGTTTATTAATTGCAGGGGCCAATACACCATATTGGGAATTATTTATACCTTTTATTTCCATTCCACTCGGAATTGGGCTCGCTGTACCGGCAATGACCACCGGTGTGCTGGCAAGCGTTGACAAAAAACTTTCGGGCACCGCCTCTGCCGTGTTAAATACCAGCAGGCAGGCTTCGGGAGCTATGGGCGTTGCTATTTTTGGCGCGATGGCAAACGGCGGGGCAACGGCTATTGTACATGCTATAACGATGAGTGCCATTATTTCGCCAATAGCTATTATTTGCTGCGGTGTATTGATCTTCAAATATCTACGCGCAAAATAAATTCAAATATTAACTTTATACTTTCAACATAAAAAACAATATGGAAGTACACCACCACCCTGAACTACCGCACGGCAAAAAGAAACATTTTAAAGAATACGTATTAGAGTTTTTAATGATATTTCTGGCTGTAACTATGGGTTTTATCGCCGAAAATGTCCGCGAACATATATCTGACCATTCAAAGGAAAAAGAATATATAACAGGTATGATTAAAGACCTTGCTATTGATACCGCAAATTTAAAAACCATTATTAATTATAATAAAAAACAGGAGAAAGGAATTGATAGTCTTCGAATTATCCCTAAAGAGAAACTGGCGGATATAAAAGTTCAGGATTCGCTGTACTCGTATACCCGCAATTATCTGTTTGGGTTTAATCCTTTTAAAAACGACGATGTAACTTTAATCCAACTGCGTAATGCAGGTGGGTACCGGTTAATACGTAATCAAAAAGTATTGGATAGTATTGCCGGTTACGAATCGAAAATTAACATCTCAGACGTTCAATTGAATTATTTATACACATCGTTAACCAAATCAATTGATGCAGCAAGTGCTATTTTTGACTTAAATGAGTATGAAAAATTTAAATTAAACCCGCTGACAACTCCTGTATTGATAACTACTGATAAAGAAAAGATTAATACTTTTTATAATCAAAGCTGGCTAATGTCAATAGCGGTAAGAAACTACGGCCATATGCTTGAGGATCAGCTTAAATATGCAACACATACTATTGAATATATTAAAGCCCAATATGATATTGAATAACCCTGTTTAAGTTTTTTAAGCTGATGACTCATCATCACCCTAAAAAATAAAAAACAATTTTTAGGGTGATACTTTGTTAATTATTTGCACTTGTTATTAAAAAGCGGATTTATGGCACAGCAAAATGATTTTGGCAGCGCACCCGCACAAAGGGAACAGTTTTTTATAAACTTGTATAAAAAGGCTTTTCCTAAAGTAGCCGGATACGTAAGCAAAATGGGTGGTTCATTTGATGAAGCAAAAGATATTTTCCAGGATGCGCTGGTAATTTATTACGAGAAACTGGCTGCCGGTTCGCTTGCGCTGCATGTTAATGAACAAGCATACCTGCTGGGGATATCTAAACACCTTTGGAGCAAAAAATTTAGGGAGAATGTACTGCAAACAGATTTGGATGCAGCGTTTGATACTATTGAAACGGAGCAGCATCAACCTTCATCAATAAAACTGATGCATTACCTGGAAACTGCCGGCGAAAAATGCATGGAAATACTAAAAGCTTTTTATTACGATAACCTGCCTGCCCAAACTATTGCTACATTATTTGGCTATTCGGGCATTCGCTCCGCAACGGTGCAGAAATACAAGTGCATGGAAAAGGTGAGAGAAACCATTAAAGAAAAATCATTGGCTTATGAGGACTTCATTGAATGAGATCAAACTGATCGATGATCATCTTTTTGGTATCTCAGATCCTGCTGATGCACTTCTTTTTGATGCCATGGTGATATTAGATAATACTTTACCCGAAAAAATTGTATGGCAGCAAAATACCCATACTGTTATACAGCAATATAGTCGCAAAAGGCTAAAAGCTGAGTTGGACAATGTACATCAAAAGCTATTCAGTGAGCCGCGGCATAAGCGTTTTCGGCAGAAAATACTCAACCTGTTTTTGAACAGATAAACCCTTAATATTATGAACATTAATGCAAATGAATTTCGCAGCTACGCTGTGAACCACCTTCGTATGCCCGGGACTTTTGTCGACCAATTTGTTGGGCAAACCAATAACGCCCTCCGTATGGGAATGACACCCTATATTATAGAAGAGCGCCCCTTAAACATTTCGCAGCTAGATGTTTTTTCGAGGCTGATGATGGACCGCATCATTTTTTTGGGCACTGCTATCGACGATCATGTGGCTAATATTATACAAGCGCAATTGCTATTTCTGCAATCCGCAGACCCCAAAAAGGACATCCAGATTTATATCAATTCTCCCGGTGGTTCCGTTTATGCAGGATTTGGCATTTATGATACCATGCAGCTCATCTCGCCCGATGTGGCCACTATTTGTACCGGCATGGCAGCGTCCTTCGCATCCATCATCCTTTGTGCGGGTGCACCGGGCAAGCGTGCGGCCTTGAATCATTCAAGAGTTATGCTACATCAGCCGTTAGGCGGCGTACAGGGACAGGCATCGGATATCGAAATAACCGCCAGAGAGATCCTCAAAATAAAAAAAGAACTCTACGAAATCTACGTAAAACATTGCCACCAGGAATACCAAAGAGTGTATGACGTATGCGACCGCGATTTTTGGATGATTGCACCAGAGGCTAAAGAATTCGGCATTGTGGATGAAATACTGGGCTCTTGAGCTAACTGCTCCGTGGAAAACCATAGATTAGTTTCTGAGGTCTTTTTATTGAGCGCGGACACTCAAAATTGTTTGCGGTTAAGCGAAAGACGCTTGGCAGGCGGGAAGATAAATTAAAAGTGCAGTCTTTCCCTTATTCAATTCTTACGCTGAGGCTTCCTTTATGGTTTTTTCAATCACCTCGGTTCCTGAAAGATCGGGTTTGCCGCTCACTATGGTAGCATAAGTGTAGGTGTCTCTAGTCTGATCAATAGGCATTTCAGATACAGGAATAGTAGTAGTCGCGTTTACAGCTTTCAAAAAACCTCAACATGGCTTTCCACTGCCGGGTTGGTTATTGGATCGATTGATTGTGTAATTGTCTTATTGATTAAAGTTGACGTTCCGAATATTAAAGCCGTTAAAAGGCCTTTTTTCAATGTTGATTTCATGATAGTATTTTGATTTAGTTGATGACTCTTATGGCATTTGTATTTTTAGCATAAAATATACTAAAAAGTATATTTTATGCTAAAAAATTTTATTTTAAGTTAATTTAGGATACGCCGTTCAAAGCATTAAAGGCCTTTTCGGGCGATTCTTTGTTTATGTTATAAAAATGATCTGTAAAGCCGATCCGTATTTCTAATTTATCTTCTGCCACGCCACTAACGATTGCATCTGCAACAGCTGAAGGAGCTAGTTTGTCAACAGGGATATTTTTTGAAAACTCAGTATCCACCAATGGAGGAAGCACTTCAAAAACTTTAACTGGCGATTTTGCAAGTGACAATCTTAACAACCTAGTGTAAGACTGTAAAGCTGCTTTACTGGCGCTATAAGTAGGCATAACGGCCCATGGAACAATGGCCACAACTGAAGTAATATTAATTACAGCAGATGCTGCCTTGTTTTTCAGAAAAGGTAAAAGTTTTTCTGTTAATCGTACCGGTGCAAGGTAGTTGATTTCAATTTCTTTGCGTGCACCATCATAAGCATTTGAGTTTTCGGCCAATGAATATTGGTGCGCACTACCAGAGTTGTTGATCAGGATGTTAAGTTCAGGGTAAGAGGTTTTAACCTGTTGTACCAAGGCATCAAGTTCACTTTCTACGGTAACATCACATTGAATTACACTCACGTTATCTAAACCAGCTGCAGCAGCGTTTAGTTTTTCAATGTTCCGGCCAGCTATAATTACCTTGTTACCAAGTGCAGAAAATTTGCGGGCGGTTTCCAAACCGATACCAGATCCACCACCGGTAATCAGAATTGTGTTGTTTTGTGTTTTCATTTTTTTTAAGATTTAATGTTAATTTGATTATTTATTTAAGATTTTATTTTAATGTTTTAGATACCTATCTGAGATACAGCTCTACTGGTAGTAATTCACGTTGGTAACATTCTTTATCATTGCTGTCATTTTGATAAAATATACTTTTTAGTATATTTTATCAAAAAAAAATTTAACTTTCATAAGACTCCAATTCACTTTTGAGGCTTTCTATCAGTCCACGCATAGGTTGCTCATTATTCATACTCCGACACATAATTGTAGCGCCTTCAATCGCGGCAAACATTTTAAAGGCATATCCTTCCGGATCAAGAGAGGGGTTAAATTCTCCATTTTTGATGCCTGCCCTCAAAATGGAAGCAAAATGCTTTTGCGTGTTTAACATTACATCACCAACCTTGGACTTGACACAAGAATGGTTATCGTCCGATTCCACGGCCATATTAAAAATAGGGCATCCACCTTTTATATAAGTGTTTAAAGGTGTTTTGTTGAAATCCAGGTAAGCGAATATTTTTCCCTTTGCGCTACTTTCTCTTTTCATGGCCTGACCGATGCCGGAACATATTTTCTCAAGCAAATAATCAGAAACCTGCATTGATAAGTCCTCTTTGTTTTCAAAATGACTGTATATTGAGCCTTTGGTTAATTTAGTGGCTTCCAAAACGTCATCTACGTTGGTACCTGCAATTCCTTTTTCATTATAGATGGGAGCTGCTTGTTCAATTATGAATTGTTTTGTTCTTTCTGCTTTTGTCATCGCTTAATTATTGACAGGACAAAAATATACTAAAAAGTATATTTTACAAATATTAATTTAGCTTTCCAAGCATTTGTGAGCTGCGACTGACAATACGGTGCATGTATTATGTTTGGATGACACAATTCTCTGTTGGTCATATGGCGTCGTCTGACCAGCCCGTCAGCGTTGCGATGGTATTGTCGAATAAAACCGGTCTCATTTACACAGGATTACTACCTGAGTAGAAAACGCTCATATATTTAATGCGGCTTTTCGATAGTTTTGATTTCATTGGTTCAAAAACGAATATTTTCCTCCCTTTATCACGAATAATGACCTGAAACGGTTGATTTAATTTTTGAGTAAAATGATAAACGCTAAGGTATTCGGCAAGATCTTCATGCTGGCTACTGGTGCTATATAAAGAAACGAATGGCGTATGTTCCAGTGCCTGGTAAACTGACGCCGCACTATCAATCGGAAGGATTTTACCCCGGGTCCGGAAATGCGTACTATCTAGCAAGGTGTTTCTGTATATAGGAGCAAAAACTGTCCGCTCAGTCCAAACGCCAGTTGTAAAGGTACTTTTAGCGGTGTCAACTAGTTTTTGAGGACTGAAACTGCCTGCAAATAATCCAAGTGATCCATCAACAACGTGCGTTGCTTCGTGCATTAATATATACACAATTGCTTCCAGTGTACCCGCTTCTACGGATACGCTTAAAGAAGATCCTTTAGCTTCGAAACAGGTACGCTCTTTTTCGGTGAGCCACTCCGAAACGTTTTGCCGGAGTACTTCCGCCCGGAAAGTAATATCATAAAGCCGGTATGCATCATCTGCATTTACTATGGACGTTAAGGCTGTATTCGGCATATTATCTAGAAAACTGATACTCCGCAAATGTTCTTTTAAGACCCGCTGATGTAAAGGAGGAAGAGAAGCAAATGCCGTCTCAACTTTAAGCCGCTCGGCAGGACTCAATTGATGCTGACGCGGCGACATGCCCGCTTCCTCAAACATTTTTATAACGCCTGCAGGAGTTTCTCTTACCCTGCTTGACAACGTGCTAGCCGGGTCGAGCCCATATTTATGCTCAATTTGATTTTTTTGATCAGTAGTAACGGCTGTATCTCTTGTTTGTGCAAGGCTGTGAAAGCCTATAGCCATCAGGCTAATAAACAGAAAAATTGAATAGATAATGAGTCGAAGAAAATTTTGGCGTTTCATAACAATGAATAAATGTACTTTTAAAGAATATGACGCAACAAAAATATACTAAAAAGTATATTATATAAAATTTTACTGTTTATGTATTTGTAAGTTCTCGGTGACAATTGGGTGTCGTATTATAAATCACCGCGTATAAAGCAATAAACCGTTCCTAATCATTAATAATTTCGAGTTGATCGGCAGGTTGTTGGTTCGGATTTATTATAAGCACTTAATTAGAATTGATTAAGATTTAGGATGGTTTTCGTTGTAAAAATTACTTCAATTTATATAATAAGATTTGCAATTAATCTAAGTCGAAAAGTGGTGAGTAATTCGGTGAGTAAGAATTAAAAGTTAGCATAAAATATTTAATATAAATCCTATAAACTGGAAATATAAATCCAACCAATACTAAGTCCATACTTTATTCTCTACCTTAATCCGCACAGCAAGCATAGCAGCATTAAGAACAGTAAAAAGGATAGTCGTATAATACAAATGAAAAACTAAGGGGATAATAGCAATTTCGCAAACTACCTCCATATAGTTGGGATGTTTTAAAAACTTATACGGCCCTTTTTTTATCGGATAAACACCAGGTATTCGGTATATCTTTGTATTCCAATATTTACCCAACGAGGATAGGGCCCAGAATTTAAAGGACAATACCAACAGAAACAGCACCAGGAAAATCCAGCTGATAGATGGCTGTCCACATAAAATATATTCCGTTATAATGGAAACGATGAACAAGGTATGGAGCGCTATCATAAATGGATAATGCTCCTGTCCGTATTGAACAGCGCCTTGAGAAAGCAACCATTTTTCATTCCTGTGGGCAATAAATAGTTCCGAAAGGCGCTGCAGGATCAAAAATGTAATGAAGATGATGAAGTACATGTTTTGAGTTGGTTTGTAAAATTAATTTACCCTTTTATTTCCAATAAAACCATTTCGCTCGAAAACCCTGGCCCCATGGCCAGCATTAGCCCATAGCCAGGCTCAAAACCTTCGGTCATAAATTTCTCCAGCACGTACAACACCGTGGCACTCGACATATTACCATATCCGTTCATTATCTCGCGGGTATTTTTTATAAAATCGCCCTCAACCGCCAACGCGTTGTTATAAGCATCCAGTACTTTTTTACCGCCGGGATGAAAAACAAAGTTTTTGATGTCGCTGAGTTGAAGGTTCTGTTTTTTTAGAAACACGTCGATGTCGTGTGCAATATGGTCATTAATGAAGGCAGGAATATCCTTTGAAAATAGCACTTTGAACCCGGTGTCCTGAAAATCCCAGCCCATCACATCTAACGAATCGTAGTAGAGCTTACTGCTGGCAGCAACATAGTTAACACCTGTACTATTTTTATGATTATCACCCTTTATAATAACCGCTGCTATCCCATCAGAAAACAAACTCGACCCAATAAAATTACTTTTACTGTAATCGCTTTTTATTAAAGTTAAAGAGCAAAGTTCAACGGCCACCAGTAACACAACCGCATCAGGGTTAGCCTTGGCTAAAGTGTTTGCCTTTGCTGTGCCCGATACTCCTCCACCGCATCCCAGTCCCCATACAGGTATCCGGTTAATATGCGGATTTAAACGCATTTTGTTAATGATCAGCGCATCCATACTTGGCGTAGCCAATCCTGTTGTTGATACAAACAAAATGTCGGTTATGTCTTCTTTTTTTATGCCTGCCTTTTTAACGCAATCTTCAATGGCCTCAACCGAGTAGTTAAGGGTAATGTGAATGTATTCGTTATTGCGTTCCTCAAAAGTATTTGGCTTTGTATAATAACTAAGCGGCTTACAAAAATTGCGGGTAATAATTTCGGTATTGTCAAAAGCAAAAATCAAACGGCTTGCTTCCGGAAAATTAACCGAAAACATATCCTGTGCTTGTTTCTTTGCTTCCTGCTGACTGGCTTTATGAGGTAGGTCAATTTTTGATACTGCTGCTATAAATGGCATATATATTTATTTGTAGTACTTACGTAGCCATTTAGATGCCAGTTGCCTTATCATTAAAAAAATAAGGCAAGCGGTAACAAAGTGGATTGGCTAAATATAACAAAAGGGATTTAAACTTGTTTTACCACAACGTCCATGCGAGGTACGAAGCAACTATACATAGGATAATCAACGGTACGACATTACGTTATCAAACAAAATCCCTCTTCATTGATTTGCATAGCTTATAGATTGCTTCGTTCCTCGCAAGGACGCGCCGGGGATTACTCCTCAATGACGCATTAGTAATAATTAAAAACTATCGCTGCAATACGGCAAACTTGTTTTCATAATCGCCTAGCTGAGCCTGCAATTGCCTGCTTAATTCAGCTAGCTGGTTATTTTTAGCAGTATCGGCCATGCTGCCTAACAATTGCATGCCTATTTGCACCGTACGGGCATCAACCCCAGCTTTATCATTTTGCAACTGATTGTAATTATAATCCAGCTGATCGGTTATAAAATTGTCCACGCTTTTAAAATACCTCGTACCCAACTCTTTATCATTTAATTTATAGGCCGATTGTGCCAGGAAGAATTTCTGCGCTGCGGTATCAATATCCGGGTTAATATCTGGCATTTGTTCATCAAACTTGTGGATGGCTTTCAACGCCAAATCGTTATGCCCTTCCTGAATTAAGCCCTGGGCCAGATCGTTAAAAGTAACCTCCATGCTCAGGTAAAACTGGGTAGTTGATACATTATCCAAAAACTTAGCGTGTTTATAATTACCAAACCTGAATTTGTTTACCACGTTATTATACATCACCAACGGATTGATTTTAGTTAAATGGTTATTGTCGGCAGCAGTATCTCGTTTAAATGGAATCAGGTGATAAACAAAACCCTCTTTATACAAATAAGGCTGTAAACCCATCATACTTTCGGGGCTCATGGTTGAGGTGAAGCATACGGGCCTCTTCCAATCGTTATGGGCCATTATATCCAACATTGCCAGGTTGTCTTTACCAACGTAGTTTGATGGATACTTCCATTCCATTGTATCGGCAAGGCGGCTTTTCTGATCGGAAGTAACCACGCCATTTTTCACTACGTCATCGGCGTTGATTGTTAATTTTAAGTTTTTAGTTGGTAAAAAGTTCAGTCGTTCGCCGTTCTGATATTCCACTTTGGTGCGGGCATCATCTGATGTCAGGAAATCAAACACATCCTTCACCTCAACAGCACCGGGAATCTTCTCATCATTAAAATACAATACATCACGTACACCTTCTTTATACTTATCATAAGGCATAGTAATAGGCAATGGCGCCGAGGCATTCATTTTTCCCTGCATCTGGTGAATGTACCAGTCGCCGCTAAACAAGCTCAGGCAAACTATCCGCACATCCGGCCTCACTCCTTCTACCTCCTGGTCATACCACAATGAATAAGTGTCATTATCGCCATAGGTAAACAAGATGGCATTTTTAGGGCACGAGATCAGGTAATTATAAGCCATATCATGCGGCGTAAGCTTTGTCGACCGATCGTGTCCCCTCCATTCTTTGCAGGCCAGTAAAACCGGTACGGCTATCATGCACAATGCAAATGATCCAATGGCAGCCATCCGTGCATTTAGCTTTACACGCGCAAATTCGGCCAGCGCCAACACACCCAACCCAATCCAAATAGCGAACGCATAAAACGACCCGACGTATGAATAATCACGTTCACGTGGTTGTACGGCATTTTGATTAACATATAAAACTATGGCAATTCCGGTAAAAAAGAACAGCAGTGCTATAATCAACGCATCTCTTTTTCTCCGTTTAAAATGATAAAATGCGCCTAATAATCCAAGTACCAACGGTAATGCATATAAAGGTGTGTAGTTGACGCCATTAACCACTGATTTAGGCAAATGCTTGCCGCCGTCAAAAATACCACTCGTCCAATTTCCGTTAACATCGGTAGTGCTTTGCTGCCCATCCATTTCGTTATAGCGGCCAACAAAGTTCCACAAAAAGTAGCGGCCATACATTTGATAAATCTGCCAGCTGAAAAGCCATTTTAGATTATCAGAAAAAGCAGGTGCCTGCCCGTCGGCAATTTGCAGCCATTGTTTGTAAAACTGAACGTTCTGAGCGTAGTAAGGATCGGCCTCGGTACTCCACATACGCGGCAAAAAAGTATTGTGGTCGTAAATGTAATCTATCTTTTTACCTGCGTTTTCATAACGGGATGCACCTTTCCGGTAAATAATGCCACTCTCCTTTTCATCAATAATTTTAGCATCATAGTAAGGGCCCGATAGCAAAGGTGTTTCGCCATATTGTATCCGGTTCAGGTAACCGTATAAGGTAAAGGCATTGTCGGGGTGTGAATTATTGAGATCAGTATTAGCTGCTGCACGGATAGGAATATAAATAAAGGAGCCGTAACCTAAATAAATAAAGGCAACACACACCAACGCCAGGTTTAAAACAGGTTTTTTATTACGGATGCTATACCATATTCCGCCTGTAAGCATGCCTGCAAGCAAAATTAAAAATGCCATTGCGCCGCTGCCGAAGCCGAGGCCAAGCGAATTCACAAAGAAAAAATCAAACCAGGCAGCAAAGTAAATGGTATAGCCCCTTATGCCAAACTGTACCAGTCCTAAAATTAGAATACTGAGTAAAAAGGCGATAATACCGCCCTTAAGGCCAATATTTTTATTTCTGCGGAAATAATAAACCATTGCAACAGCCGGAATAGTAAGCAAATTGAGCAAATGAATGCCTATTGAAAGGCCAATCATATAGGCTATTAAAACAATCCACTTATCGGCCCCCGGCTCATCGGCGTGGGCCTCCCATTTTAATATGGCCCAAAAAACAATGGCTGTACATAATGAGGATAGCGCAAATACTATTGTTTCTACTGCCGAAAACCAAAAGGTATCGGTAAAGGTGAAGGCCAGTGCACCCACCAGCCCTGCACCAATAACCATTGTGAGCTGATTTTTGTCAGCAAAATCATTCTTATCTTTTAGTATAAGTTTTTTTGCGAAAGCAGTAATTGTCCAAAATAGGAACATAATGGTTGCACCACTGGCTATGGCCGACATCATATTGGTAAAGTAAGCTACTTTAGTATGATCGCCCATTGATAAGAGCGAAAAAGCCTTGCCCAGCATAGCAAAAAGCGGGTAGCCTGGCTGGTGCGACACCTGCAAGCGGTATGCACAGGATATAAATTCGCCGCAGTCCCAAAAGCTCACAGAGGGTTCTAACGTTAAAATATAGGTTATAGTAGCAATGGCAAAGCAAAGCCAGCCTGCTGCATTGTTTATTTTTTTGTATGGCATGGTGTAGGTGTAAAGTTTATTCATGTGTTTGGTTTATAGATTGTAACAACCAATTTCCATGTAATTTTTTACATCGCATCAGCATTTAACACCTGTTAACAAATTTTAACTAAAAAACGGAGGGATTTAACATTTAGTAATTAGAGGCTGGTGATTAGAGATTAGGCTTGGAGGGTAGAATAACAATTAGTGATTAAGATTGGGAAGGCAGATAAGCAGGTAGATGTAGGGCGGTTATGAAGGGTTTGTGACCGGGGATTTGAAAAATAAAGCTTTCGATCTTTACATTTTCGCATCAAAAAAACTAATCTCTGATCACCAGCCTCTAATTTCTAATCACTAAACGAGTTCTTTTTTCATAAACTCTGCAATTTTATCGTCAATAATATTAATTGACTTTTGAAGGTGACTGATGTACATATCAGTTCTTTCGTCTTGGGTATTTATGTGCATTAAATTTTTTAGTGTTTCTGTAAGCTTGTCTTTTGTTCTAATAAACTTATTCAGATCAGCCATATTATTTATTGTTTTTGGTGATCTTTTACGGCGAACAACGAGAAGGGTTTCCGCAAAATTGTGAATACTTATTAACTTATTAACATTCAATTAATTTAAAATACATTTCTTCGGCATCACCTTCCTATTTTATGTCAATAGATGTTTTAAATGCACAATTTTACAAGTACTACATTAATAGGCTGTTGAAAATTATTATTATAAAACATACCGCCTGAAACTAAAAAATCCGTTCAGGCTATTTACCGAACGGATTTTTTAGTTTGTTTTTATATTGACTATTCGTTTTCCACAGATGAGAATACTTCTAATAAAATATTCCATTTATGTGAAGCATCTATTTCCCAAATGCGCACATAATTATAGTCGCTTACAATGTCGCCTTTTTTAATTCGTGCTTTACCATATGAATAAGCCAGATCATTACTGCTTGAGCGACCAGCGTCTGTAGTCGTTGCCGTGATAGTTATAGCCTCGTTATCAATAAACTTCATTATTTTATCCTGACCAATTACCGGCTCAAAGCCTGGAAAATAATATCTTCCTTCGGCGCTTAAAAACTCTTTATAGGCCGCCAGGGTTGAAAGGGTTAAAGAGTGATTAAATAAATTATCAGTTGCCATGATAATTTTTTTACCACCAAACGGATCTTTACTTAAAGCTACCCTTTCTTTCAGATCAGAATTTTTAAAATCAATTGGAGCAGCCTGCTCAACTTCCGGGTGTTGTATGCCTAAATTTATCAGTAATTTAAATTTCCCGTCGTTATCAGCGCGCCAAATGGAAACATAATCGCCAAAAACCTTGTCAGAGTCATCGTTTCCATTTTGATAAACGTAAGGGCCAGCGGTAAAACCCAAATCTCCGTTTACGGCTATCCGTGCAAAATCAGGAGTTGATATTAAAGTACCGGCCTGTTTGTCAATACTGTTATAAAAATCAGTTATGTTAACCACATTTGGCTTAAATACAATGCCCGCCGGGTCGGCAACAGTCAAAAAGCCACCTTTTATTCCTTTACGTTCTACTTGTTTATTAAAATTCTTTTCGGCATCAACCACTGTATTTACATCAGCGGGGCCGGTTTGTGCCAGAACTATTTTACTTATTCCAATTAATAGAATGGTTGTCAGAAGTAACTTTTTCATTAGAGTGATTTATTTTTTTGGTAATGAAGCAATTATGAGCCGTTTTATCTTTTTTTGCGGCGGCTCAATAATGGTTTCACTATTTTATTTAGATGTGCATTAATTTACTAATACTAATATATTTTTTTGATAAATAAGATCGACAGGCAATTATAACAATTAAATTTTGCTCCAGTTTGTACCTTCTTTGCTATCATTTAACTGAAACCCTATTTGCTGCAAGCCGTTCCTTATTTTATCTGAAGTTGCGTAATCGTGATTTATTTTAGCTTCATTCCTTAACGTAACAATCAGGTTTAATATTTTAGGCAGATCCTCATTTCCTGATTGTTCATTTTTTAAACCCAAAACATCGGTAATAAAAGTATTCATCAAAAACTTCAGCAGTTCCAGGTTTTCCTTATTAATTTTCAATTTACCATCGTAAACCGAATTAACAATGCGCGAAGCTTCAAAAAGCTCAGCTATTAAAACCGGGCTATTAAAATCATCGTTCATTGCTGCATAGCAATTATCTATTAGGGGCTGAATTTCAACACCATTTTCTGCCGATGGTTTTAAACTATCTATCAAGGCAAAAGAATTCATTAGGCGCTTAAATCCTTTTTCCGAAGCTTCCATAGCGTCATTCCCAAAATCAAGCGTACTGCGGTAATTGGCTTGCAGCATAAAAAAGCGCACCGTCATGGGGCTATAGCCTCTATTTAAAATAGAATGATCGCCTGTAAAAAGCTCATGTGGCAAAAAACTATTACCTAATGATTTTGACATTTTTTGCCCGTTTACCGTAAGCATATTGGTATGCACCCAGTAAGTTGCCGGGTTTTTGCCACAAGCTGCTACGTTTTGCGCAATTTCATTAGTATGATGTGTCGGTACCAAGTCAATACCCCCGCCATGAATATCAAATTGCGCACCCAGGTATTTGTTGCTCATAGCAGAGCATTCTAAATGCCATCCCGGAAAACCAACACCCCATGGAGAAGGCCATTTCATTAAATGTTCGGGTTTTGCTTTTATCCATAAGGCAAAATCAAGCTTACCATGTTTTTCCTGCTGGCCACCCAAGGCACGTGTATTATTGAGCAAATCCTCCAGGTTACGGCCGTTTAATATACCGTAATCCTGCGTTTTGTTGTATTTTTCAACATCAAAATAAACAGATCCGTCTACCTCATAGGCATAACCTTTCTTTAAAATAGCTTTTACCAACTCAATCTGTTCAATAATGTGGCCCGTTGCCGTAGGTTCAATGCTTGGCGGCAATATGTTAAATATCTGCATCACATCATGAAAGCCAACGGTGTACTTCTGTACGATCTCCATTGGTTCCAGCTGCGTTAATTTTGCTTTTTTTGATATTTTGTCTTCTCCTTCATCCCCCCCATCACCTTCCAGGTGGCCAGCATCGGTAATGTTGCGCACATATCTCACCTTGTAACCCAAATGGGTAAGGTACCTAAAAATCAAATCAAACGAAATATAAGTACGGCAGTTACCCAGGTGAACATCGCTGTAAACCGTGGGTCCGCAAACGTACATGCCCACATGAGGTGGGTTAAGCGGTTCAAATTTTTCCTTTTTACGTGTTAAAGTATTGTAAACAAATAAATTTTGTTCCATGGGCGCAAACTTAACAATTTTAACAGTGATTGGAGATTAAGAGAATAGAGGTTAGTCAGCAAAAAGTCTACTCAAACCTGATCCCTAACCTCCAACCACTAATCTCATCTAAACTTATTTTTTTAATCCAATTTCTCTTAATCTTTCATCCAGGTACTCGCCTGCGGTAATATCGGTGTATTGTTTTGGATGATTTTCATCGATGCATGATGGCAAACAGGTAAGATCCATATTTGATTTTGGGTGTAAAAAGAAAGGTACCGAAAAGCGCGAAAATTTCATCAGCTCCCTCGGCGGGTTAACCACGCGGTGTGTTGTCGATTTTAGTTTATTGTTGGTTAAGCGCTGCAACATATCACCCACATTAACTACCAAATCCTCACCATAAGCCTTAACCGGGAACCACTCGTTTTCGCGGGTTAAAAGCTCCAGCCCATCAGCGCTGGCGCCGATAAGGAGGGTTATCAGGTTAATATCTTCATGCGCCCCTGCCCTAACAGCATCAGGCGAAAGCAAATCAGGGTTTTCTATCGGGAAATAATGCAATGTGCGCAAAATAGAATTGCCATTATGCACTTTGTCATCAAAATAATTTTCGGGCAGGTTTAAATAAACGGCAATGGCACGTAACAAATGCTGACCGGCCCATTCCAATTTTTTATAAACTTCCAATGTAGTGGCGTTAAACGACTGCAGCTCATCAACCATCAGATTATCAGGATATTGATCCTTAACCGGGTCATTATCAGTAACCGTTTGGCCTATCTGCCAAAATTCTTTTAAATCGGGTGCTTTATACCCTTTGGCGGTTTCTTTTCCCTTACTGGTATAACCACGCTGACCAGCCAGCTCCGGCTTTTCGTATTTTATTTTTGTTTCATCGGGCAAAGCAAATAGTGCCTTAACATCCTCATAAAGTTTATCAATCAGTTGTTTGTTCAAACCATGATTGGTGATCGTAACAAAACCGGTCTCGTTAAATGCTTTACCAATTTCGTTTGAAAATTGCTTACGCTGTTTTTCATCTCCGTTTATATAAATGTTCAGGTCAAGCCTTGGGATATTAACATTGCTCATAATCGTCTCTAAGAATTTCTGTAAAACTATTTAATTTAAAAATAGTAGTGTAACAATTGGGTAAAAAAATACAAAATCGATACCTGTCTTACGGGTAAAAAGGATATATCATCCTCATAACAAAAATTAAACTACATCCGTATACCGTTAATTCACTCACAGATGCTATTTTTATGCGTTATCAAATCAACATGACAAAAAAGTTCACTTCGGGATTTTTTTTATACCTTATACAAGCAGCAGTATTTTGCACACTGCTTTTTGCCGGCAAAAGCACCAAAATTGTGCCTCCTGTTGCCTCAAACGGCGGTTCGCACATTGTTTTTATTGAGGATCAATTTGATGAGGCGCTTAAACAAGGTCGATTGCAAAACAAATATATTTTTGTTGATGCTTATGCCACATGGTGCGGCCCCTGCAAAATGCTAAAGGCCCGGACTTTTACAGATGATAAAGCGGCAGCATTTTTCAACGCCAACTTTATAAATGTATCAATTGATATGGAAAAAGGCCAGGGCCCGGCGCTGGCGGTACAATGGCAGTTGCAGGCCTATCCCACACTCATCATTTTTAATCCGCAAGGGAAACCAGTTTTAGGAACAGTGGGGTATATAAAGGCCGATGATTTGATCAGATTTGGCAAACAGGCTTTAACCAAACAATAGGCGAAATAAAAAAGGCCGAAAAACTCTCGCAGTATTTCGGCCCTACATCTACCTATGAAAAACAACCCTTTGAGAAGGGCATCAATATTAACCCAAAAGCAATGCCAATTGCACATTCAACGAAAACAAGGCGGAATACTTCTCCATCCCGTTAAAAAACCCTCTGATTTGTGGAAATCGTTACTCAAAAAACGGGCATAATTTACACACCTGTTTAAAAAATAAATTTTAAAACTATCTCATTAACAACCCGGTAATATACTATAGCGGTAATTAAATCTGCGATCTGCCGTTTTGGTACAACCACCCGGCAATTATTCCGTAAAACAAGATGTGAACCAAACTATCCCCTCACAATATTGTTATACTTTTATGGATTACAATGTATATTTATTAGCAACCGATCCAAAAAATCCTTGCAGAGACGTTATTCATTCAAGAGACACGGGACTAAAAATCAGGGTCTTTTGCCTCGACAATGAACAGTTTGATCCAGACAATAATGAAATCCAGCTGTATGGCTATGCCAACGGCAAATTATTTGCCTTTGAAACCATTAATATTGCACCCGATGACGCACTTGATGTTGTAGGCGCCATACAGTGGTACGCCGATTATGTTGATTATCCGGAAATGGAAATACTGCCTGATGATCCCCGCGGAAACAAGAACATTGCTATGTAAGCGTCTATTTTCTACTATCCTCGCTCCGAAATCAGGAAATAAAATTACCCAAACAACTGATTGTAAGCTATTTAAAACAACGTTAAAAATAAATTAAAAAAAAGTAAAATTCATTTTGAACATTTGCCCGTAGATCCTATATTTGCAGTCCCAAAACGAAGGGAGCTTAGCTCAGCCGGTTCAGAGCATCCCGATTCACATCGGAAGGGTTACTGGATAAAAGAGTACAATAAAAAAGGGGAGTTTAGCTCAGCTGGTTCAGAGCATCTGCCTTACAAGCAGAGGGTCACTGGTTCGAACCCAGTAACTCCCACGGAAAGAAAACCTGACAGAAATGTCAGGTTTTTCTATTTAACTTCAATTATGCATTTTGTTTATATACTTTATTCGTTGACAAGAGACAAATACTATGTTGGCTCTTGTGAGAATGTAGATAAACGGTTAATTAAACATAATACTAATCACTCCGGTTTTACCGGTAAAACTTTGGACTGGGTAGTTAAATGGACTGAAGAACACATTTCCAAGACAGATGCTTTAAAACGTGAAAAACAAATCAAAGCCTGGAAAAGTCGGATAATAATAGAAAAACTAATCAATGATATTTAGCTCAGCTGGTTCAGAGCATCCCGATTTTACATCGGGAGGGTCACTGGCTCGAACCCAGTAACTCCCACAAAGTCCGATAGAAATATCGGGCTTTTCTTTTTTTCGCCTCACCCTGTCCCACAAATATATGACACAGTAAGAAACGCCCCGAGACAGGTGGGACAATCATCGCTATAAATCAATAAGTTAACTGCAACACCGGGACAAATTGGGCCAACCTGGGCCAAAAAATACAAAAAAAATTAGCGAAAAATAGTGTCCCGGCTAAAGGCATTCGGCTATATAAAACGACAGGTTAGCCCAGCGGTAAGTCACCCTAAAATACCAGCGTCTTTTACAACTCAACTCTTGACATTAAACAAGCAAAACACAATTAAAAACACACCGATAAGCAGTAAACCTGCATATACATATTTAAAAAAGGAATCTCCCTTAAGCCGGTGATTCAGGTACCGGCCCAGGAAAATTGCTGGAAAAACGGCCGGAAGCGATATCATAAAATACTTCAATACTTCTAAAGTAATCAGCCCTTTAAAAAGGTACCCAAGTAAGCCAATAAAACTGGCGGGCAAAAAATATCCTTGCAGTGTGGCTCTGAATTCTTTAGCGCTCCATTTTCTCATATTACCATACACTACCAGCGGTGGCCCGTTTACCCCATAGGCTCCGCCGAAAATACCAGAAAGGAAACCGCAAATAAACAACCAAAACTTATTGTCCTTTTGGAGATGGAAGGTATTTTTGCCGAACATGGCGTAGAGTGAGTATAGAATGATCAATATACCAAGTCCTATCTTTACCCCAAATTGGTTACCATAGATCAGGATCAATAATCCAACCGGGATGCCCGGAAGGGCAAAAAGGATCAGCCATTTGGCGCTATTCAAATGTATTTGCTTATGATCCTGAATAACCACCACCATCGCCACTAATACGGAGATCAGAACGGATAGAGGAACAGCAACACTTATCGGAATAAAAATGCTGAATAAAGGCACAGCCACCAAAGATTCTCCAAAGCCGAAAGTAGATCGTACCAGCGTTGCTATAAAGCTGATGATAAATAGGTAAAAGATAATTTCCATTATTAAACTTTAAACACTGCTGTTAGCGCCTGATATTAAGCAGACGCTAACAACAGTGGGTGTTAAGTGCTTTTGAACGATACTATATGGTATTAATTATTACCAGTGGTGGACATTTGCCAGAAACAAAACCCCTGCTGTTTAAGACGACTCGTTAAATGTTTTGATTAACCGGCCTGCTTTTTGTTGCCGTAATTGCATCCACGGAAAACTTACCGGCACCAGAAATCATCAATGAAATTAATCCCGCAACATAAAGCAAATTAATTTCATATCCCGGAGGGCCAAACAGTGGCCCTTGAGGTGTCAAACCTATGGTTTTTACAGAGCTGTAACCGTAGTGGATCTGAATAGTGAACATGGCCACCAGCATAGTACAGATAAGTGGGATAGCTGCCAGGCTAACAAATATTCCCGTAAAAATTGCGAAGCCTCCCAATAATTCAACCAAAGGGGAAACCCAGGCCATAATATGAGGAAAAGGCGTGTGTATTTGCGTTAATAACTTCTCGAAACTTTCGGGGCCTCGGCTTAATTTGGCCCAGCCATGAGCCATAAAGCCGAAGCCAATTGCTAAACGTAAAAATAAAGGTGCCAATTGCTGATAATTTTTACCAGCTATGGAAAAAATGTTGTTAGTCATGATTGATTTTTTGATTTAATACTCAATTACCCTGGTTCCTAATTGGCTCCTAACTGCAAAAACAGTGGGTATACCATTCATTACTGATCCAAGGTTTACAAATTCGTTTTCTGGGCGTAGATTTAAAGTATTTTTCGAAAAAGCTATTGCCCTGAATGTGAGGCCGTAAATCAAATTAACAACACATGATTTCTGAGGTAAATTGGAACTACATCTGATGGGTATCTGTGATTTTTGAATAGTAAAAATTGATCTTTTGTTAAAAGACCGCTACTTGCAAAAAAAACGGCCACCAGAATTGCAACAAATATTAGTGGGTTTCCATTGGATGGATGCCCATTAAAAGGGAGAATTTTATTAATGACAGTAGCTGCACAGCCATCATGAACAATTATTTTAGCATGTTCCGGGACCTTATTTACAATCTTTTGAGGAGCGGGTTTAGCCAGTGAACACAGCGCATTCCTTAACGGACAAAAACCCAGCGCCAGAAAAATCATCATCACCATCAGGCTGATAAATGAACGTAAGGATTGAACTTTTTTTCCAGACTTCAACATAAATATTTTTGCGGTTTGGAGGTGTAATTATGCTTACCTGACCAGTATCAAAGATACGTCTTTTTTAAGGCGAACTTTAATTTGCACGCAATTTCCTTCGCTTAATTAGTCGAAGAAAAGTGGTAAACCTTACAATATTTAATGAATTTAATAAATCCCGAAAGTACTTGCATAATCACCTTTCAGATCTAATTTTAAAAACTTATACCAGTGAGGATAAACCAACGTCACAACCGCTACCGGCAAAACCACAACCTTTACATTTATCGATGGAATAAAAATTAAAAATAACCCGGTGTTCTTTCGCTGTTTCGATTTTTTTTGCTTATTTTTAATACACTCTTCCCAGAGGATACCAATTAATTTAAATAAAGCATTAGCTATTAACCTTTTACAATAGAAACGTATTGTTATAATTCCTAATTAGGATCATTTTTTAATATAATATTAGTTATGAGCCAGGTCAGTGAAATAAAATGTCCCTCTTGCGGCGAATGGAGCAAATGGACAAATAAGGTAGATGAAAAATGCCCGGAGTGCAATGCATACTTTAACCATGGGCGCCTCCAATATGAGGAAGAAAACAGGATTAATACAGAGCGAATCAAAAAAAACAGTTACCTCATTACAAAGGATACTGATGACCCTGTTGTCCACATGCTAAAGCAATTTATAAACTGGCTGCGGTGGACCACATTTTACGGAATATCCGCAATTTATTTTGTAATTGCTATTATGGTAGTAATGTATGGTTTGGTGATGCTTTAAAATTGTTGATTTTCTTCACTAAACTTCCTCCCGCTGCTTCAAAGGTCTAATTTGCGCTATCGCTAAGCTTAAACCTTTGAGGGGCAATCACATTTACAAACTTTGAAATTCTTTTTGAAGATTTGCCGGGAGATTCTATATTTGCAATCCCAAAACGAAGGGAGTTTAGCTCAGCTGGTTCAGAGCATCCCGATTTACATCGGGAGGGTTACTGTACAAAAGAGTATAATAAAAAGGGAGTTTAGCTCAGCTGGTTCAGAGCATCCCGATTTACATCGGGAGGGTTACTGTACAAAAGAGTATAATAAAAAGGGAGTTTAGCTCAGCTGGTTCAGAGCATCTGCCTTACAAGCAGAGGGTCACTGGTTCGAACCCAGTAACTCCCACACAGAAAGGTCTTGCAATAGCAGGGCCTTTTTTAGTTAAAATCAGCCTCTACGGTATCAAAAACGCGGTTTTTGTACCGTAGTATTCTCTCTCAGAGGCAAGACATCCATAACTCAGTTTAGCAACATTTTTTGTCAAACTTCACGAAAATGTTTTACAAATGTTTTACAACGTTTTCGCGCCTAATCGAGGGGCGAACGAAGAAGATTTCAACAAAGAAGGCGAACAATTCAAAGAACCGGCTGCCGCAAAGCAGTTTGTCCCCGTGGCCAAGGTGCTTGCGGAGCCGGGGCGGGTAGAAAAAGCCGTGAACGCTTGGTTTGACGGCTTTTTTGTTTTAAATTTGGGTTGCGTGGGTAACGCGCATAAAGTTGCTGAAGTAGTTACTTTGTTTGCATCAGCTCGTGGAGCTTGGCTCACAGGGCAAAATTATCATGTACATATAGGCTTGGTGTAATTAGGATAATAATTGAAATCTATAAGATAGATAGCCATTGAACGTCTTAATTAAAATAACAATTTTATTTATTTACAATGCTCTCTTTAGGTACAAAAGAAGCCCATATCAAATGCTATGACCAGGCTGATTCCCCGGTAAATTATGGCAGCATGCGTGCTTTTTCCCAAGAGAATCACACGTCCATGATCATGGATCGTCCAATCAGGATGAGCACCTTTGCACTTTTCGTTGTCCTCGGTGGGAATGTAAAAGTAAAAGCCAACTTGAATACCTATGAACTTAAAAAAAATGAACTCTTTTTCGCCCTCCCCGGATCACTTATACAGTTTTTAAATTTTTCACAGGATTATTCCTTTCAGGCGTTATCCTTCAGCAACGATTATCTGGAACATGCTGGTGTATATTTCACAAGTATGGAAGCCATGCAACTAAACACCGATAAAATCCGTTTCAAACACGCACTAACAAAAGAAAGGGCAGATGTTTTGGCGAATGATATATCGAGCATATATATCAAGGCAAAGATTACTGAACCCACAAGTTATACTGATGCAGCTTTACACCATAGTTTTCTGTCAGTAATCTATAACACCTTAGATATTGTAATCTCGAATAACTCTTATTCAACAAACCGTCTCGGTCGCAAAGAGGAATTGACAAGTGATTTTCTAAAACTTGTCTCTGAAAATTTTAAACGGGAAAGAAGTGTCCGATATTATGCTGATACCCTGTTCGTTACATCGAGATACCTTTCTAAAGTCGTAAAGGAAGTAACAGGTAAAACCTGCGGCGAACTTATTGATATAGCTGTAATCAAAGAAGCTAAATTGTTACTGTCCTCAAGAGGTATGAATGTAGCTCAAGTAGCAGAAATATTACTATTCAGTGACCAGTCTTTCTTTGGCAAATATTTTAAGAAGCGTACAGGCACTTCACCATCAGAATACCGACATTCTGCGGGAATACTTATTAGTCACCGTATAGACCAATTATCCCTCCATACAGACCTTTCACCATCTATCTGAATGACTGAATTTTGCTGCGTCAAACTTTTTGGTTTGATACAGTCAAAATGAATAATTTACTTGTCAATAAAATCTCTATCGTTGTTGGCATTGAAAGCCCGATTGCCAATGATATTGTAAAAGTATTCTTGAATGAAGGTGCCACGGTTATTGCGCCAGCTGAAAGTAGCAGGGTAATAACAGAGTTGAGGAATGGTGTATGCGGCATTTCAACAAGTAAGCTCATTACGTTCGTTACGGACGGGCATGATCATTTGAAAATTCTTGAGGTAGCCAATTTTACAAGGAACAGTATGGAAATGTATACTAAGTCGCATTAATCATTAGGCTGCCATACTGGTCACTTTTCTCTAATCAAATAGTAAAATCAACTAATTAAAATAAACAAAATGAACCAACAAATATGCTTAATAACAGGTGCCACTGATGGCATAGGAAAGCAAACGGCTTTAGCGCTCGCTAAAAAGGGATATAAAATTGTAATTGTAGGCAGAAATAAAAATAAAACAGAAGCTGTAAAAAAAGAAATCGAGGAATCTTCTACTGGCAGCACTGTGGATTACCTACTTGCAGATTTTACATCTCTTAAACAAATACATCAATTAGTTGAGACATTTAAAAGCAGGTATACCAAATTAGATGTACTTATCAATAACATAGGAATATTTTCTGCGGAAAGAAAATTAACCGAAGATGGTTATGAGATGTGCTATCAGGTAAATTATCTATCACAGTTTTTTCTTAGCAATCTATTGCTTGACTATATTAAGAAAAGTACTAATGGAAGAATTATCAACTTAAGTTCTATGGTATATTCAAAGGGAAAGTTTGATATCGATAACCTTCAAAGCGAAAAGAAATTTGCTGTTTTGGATACCTATGCAGATACCAAGCTGTTTACGGTAATGTTTACCATACAACTTGCCGAACAGGTAAAAGGAACCAAAGTAACCGTAAATAATGTTGATCCGGGTATTGTAAGAACGCAAATGGTTTCTAATGCTCCGGGGATGTTAAAAATATTTAGTTATATAACCAGACCGTTTTCAGTTAGCCCCGAAAAAGGAGCTGCTACCTCCATTTATCTTGCTTCATCCGAACAGGTAAACAATGTTTCAGGAAAATATTTCAAAAACTCAAAAGCCGTTGCCACTAAAAACAAATTCAATACTAAAGAGAATAGAGAATTGCTCTGGGACATTAGCATGAAACAATTACAAAAGAGTTCGGATAGTTTTAACTTAAAGGACATCGTGAACAAACAAGAATAAATATTTATAACTATGATCACATTGTTCTAAGTATTCTTCTTACCAAATAAACATGCTATCATTTGATTTCTCTACGAGCGTCTAACTTGACCGGCAGATTATGTTTTACCCCTATTTAATAGCTGTACCATATGAATTAAACGAATTTTTAATACACCCTAAACCTACTCCAATTTATGAAAAGCAACGACCAAAACGAAGGGAGTTTAGCTCAGCTGGTTCAGAGCATCCCGATTTACATCGGGAGGGTTACTGTACAAACAGAGCATAATTTAAAAGAGAGCTTAGCTCAACTGGTTCAGAGCATCCCGATTTACATCGGGAGGGTCACTGGTTCGAACCCAGTAACTCCCACTTCCAAAAGCCTTCAGTCGAAAGTCTGAAGGTTTTTTTATTGGCTAACATTTAGCTCAGCTGGTTCAGAGCATCCCGATTTACATCGGGAGGGTCACTGGTTCGAACCCAGTAACTCCCACAAAAAAACCTGATAGAAATATCAGGTTTTTCTATTTCCACCTGGACGGGCGGAGGTTAGGAAACTTTGGGCAACAGGAGTAACTTACAAGATATAATTATTTCTTCAGCGTATCAACATAAGCTTTAATAGCCTCGCTGCTAGCCCCAAAAAAAGCAGGACCGGCAAGCAAAGTGATTTGATTAATGGGTTTAAAAGAGGTAAGCGAATGATCTTTCAGAAAAATTTCAGCTTCATAAGCCTGCATAGCACCTTTAACAATATTAACCGCAACAGAATCGGTAGGCGAATCAATACCGGCGTCTTTCAGGTCGCTGGCATGCGAATAGCTGCTAACGCCCAGGCGCAAAGCTTCGTGCATCTCTACGCCGCCAACACGGGTCATCAGTTCTGCATTAAATTTATTGCGATCGCCAAGGCCAATGATGAGTAGTCTTTTGGCAGGCATACTTCCAGCGGGAGGCGTGATGAGTATGGTTTCCAACGCGTGGCCCGCAAATCTGCCGCTCTTCCGTAATTCTGTAAGCATTCCTTTTAAGGCTTCATCCACATGCACCAGCCCATTAACATTGGCGGGAAGCGCAGGCGGCGAATTAAAAATGTCACCTTCGGTATATTCAAAAACGCAAATTATTTGCAGCGGCGTTTGCTGATTTGATGGTGACTGAACAGTGGCCGCAACCGTCACCCCATCTATCTGCCCCAAAACAGCAGTAGTACCAATTGCGGGCAAATGCTGAACCGGTGCCTGGGCATGGCTTATATTAAAACCCGCAAGAACGATTGCGCCAATGATAAGTGGTAAGCGAAATAATGTTGTAATGTTATTTTTCATATCGATAGAATTTTGTAGCTGATTGAAGTATTAAGATATATCTTTTTGTCGATCTTTTGACAAGTCAAAGATGGGGGAAACAAAAAACTAAAGAGATGATGTAGGTTAAGAAATGAAAGATGATTTAAAGGCCTGGAGGTTTATTTCTGAGTTTTTTTTTAGTGCAGTCGGATATTACCGGCACAGTCGTACGAAGTTCTGAAATCGAACAGCGAGGTTGACTCAAATTTCATTAAACTGCAGGCGGAAGTTTACTCGGATCAATAGCATAGCTTTTAATTAAAGGCAAAACATTGTTCCAGTTTTTTGTCAACTTATTTGTATATATCTGCGTTTGGAAAAATACATCTACCATGCTTTGGTAATTAAATTTATTAAAAGTCACCTCGCTAAAGGCAAAATCAGCATGTTCCATTATTTTTGATAATTTAAACGATAGAGTCGTTATTTGTTCTGATGGCATATTTCTACTCTCGAGTATCGCATAAATATTATTCAAAATCAGCCAAATTCTTATAGCTGGATGAGGATGACATTTGTTTTCAAAATCGGCAAGGGATGGAGATGCCGCTTCACTCAATTTAAAAAACGAATAAATACAAAAAATCCAATTTTCTAAGAACGTTTCAATGTTTTCGTATAGCTTTTTTAAATCATCACTAAGCGACATATATTCACTTATAGAGTGATAGGCTAAAATAATAGAGTGGTTTACTGCGAAGCTATCCGCGTCCATTTCCAAAGTTTGTGAAATTAAAGGGGTATAAAATGCATTGGAGTCACCATTAAATTCTACCCATAGCGCATTATTTGTCAAGCTACTTTTATATCCGCAATGCCCTCTTATAATATGGCCCAATTCGTGTAAAATTAAAAAATCTATGGTTTTCTGCGAAAAAAAATCCGAATAAAAGGCCCTCAATGGATCATTAGACTTTTGATTTGGCAGACCTGATAAATCAATTGATAAGATGCCTCCATTGTTGATTAGGCCGATCTTTTTATCTCCAAAATCAAGGCTTGGATTGCCCATCTCTGGTAAAATATTGGTTGATGATAATTCAGCATTAAACAATTCACCTATAATTATTTTTGCGCCTAAGTAAAGCCCTATATAATAGCCTCCTTTATAATAAACAGCTCCAGCATTTAAAGTTAAATTATTGACAAAATCTACATATACTTCAGGTAATGCGGGGTAGTGTTTACGCACGTATGAAACAATATTTTCAATATAGGTTTTAAAGGTATTTAAGAAATAAAGAGTTTCAGGGTTATTTCCCTCAAAAGCACCACCTCGATCTTTAAAAAGATAGTTAAAGTTTTCCTTATGGACTTTTTGATTTTGCATATATGTCACTTTGAATAAATCCCCCCGCCCATCCAAGCGCCCACGCTTGGATACCTAACAATTTAAGCGTCCCGCTTAAATTACCCTTACTCCTTCAATGCCGAGTCCCAATGTTCGGCAACTTTTCCATTTTCCACACGGAGCATTTCAAACGAAGTAGTAACGTATTTTTTGGTAGGATCTTTTGGATCGGGGCGTACGCTTTTAAAACTCAGCACCACGCGGTCGCCCTCGGCAACAATGGCAATCAGCGGACCTTGAATGGTATCAACAATGGGCCGGGCTTTTGCAAATTTCGAAAAGAAATCAATAAAACCTTGCCTGCCCGTTGGCACATTGGGATTATGCTGAATATAGGTTTCCTGCATAAATTGTGGTGCAAGCTCCAAATGACCACCCTCTAAAACTGAGCGCCAAAAGTCATATACTGTTTTTTTATTTTTGGCAAGTTGAGGGTCATTGCTGTATAGCATCTGTTGCTGGCTTTGGGCAAAGCTGCTTGCAGCAAAAAAGACCGCCACACCAGCTAATATTAATTTCTTTTTCATTTAGGTTATGGTTGCTGATACCTGATAAAGATACATTTATAATTAATTGATAGGAGGAAAAATGACCGTTTATAATTCCACTCATTTTTAAAAATGAACAGAAAGTTGTATTTTTGATTATGAATGAAAACCATCAAAGATGAATTACAACATATCATTCTCGGAGATGAACCGACTGGCCAAACAAGCAAACTCAAAAAAGTCCAGCGTTTCCTTAGATCAAATGAGGAAACAAGCCTCGCTATTAAAAAACAGCAGCGGCTCAAAAGTAAAGAAGCAGCAAGCCTCTTAGCATTTGGGGTACAGGAGGATATTATTTATAATCCGGAAATTCGTGAAAGTGATTTCATTAGTGAGGGAGCTGAGCAAAAAGTGTATCGACTCGACGGGACATACGTCATTAAGACAAATGCAGGTATCTTTTACGAATGCTGGTTTGATTACTTCAACAGCCTGCTCATCCACAATTATTTCTTTCCGTCTACTACTTATTCATTTCTTGGCTTCAAAATGATTGCGGGTGAGCTGAACGCAGTAGTAATGCAGGAATTTGTTGTAACTTCTGAACCTACCGACCTTACCAAAGTAAAAGAATTCTTGGTATACAATAATTTTCGTAACCATCGCAATAATGACTATATCAACGACGATTTGGGGCTGATATTTGAAGACTTGCACGACGAGAATGTACTCTCTGTTGATAATATTCTCTTCTTTATTGACACTGTTTTTTACTTAACCGAGGATTTTTATATCACATAAATCACGGAATTAATAAACAATCTCCTCACTTTTTAGGCCCATAAAACTTCGTCCCACCAGCGCTAGCCCTTTCTTCCAGTATCTCTGTTTTAACTGTTTTGTTTTTTTGCGCTAATAAAAGATACTTCCGCAATAGTTTCTTTTGCCAAGGGGTGCCGATTTTAATAACTGTATCAATTTGCCTGCGATAGGCTTTAACAAAAAGACTGTCATCGCCAAAGTCACCGAAACAAGCAATCTTTTCGGCGGTAAGATTTGTTGCCGTGTTTTCATAGGTTGGGATATCCAATTTATATTTATGTTTTTTACTGTCATAAATATAATCAACTGCGTCTTCCCCGTTTATAAGCGGTTTGTCCTCATGTCCATCCCACGAATAGTCGGACGGGTAAATGCTGCCAGGAAAAAAGTTGTATGTATAGTTTACGGATAGTGCGTCATCTGAGTCGCCATCAAATTCAAAATCCGATTTTACAGATTGATTAATGAACAGTCCCCACCCATAAATGTGCGCGTCGTTAACAATATCAAGGCATTTGTAAACCTGGTTATTATCCAACTTATAAAAACTGTCATCGTCGATATAAACACCGGAACCATGATCATAAACACGCCTCAGATAAAATGTCTTTTCGCGCGAATAATTATTTGCAACATAAATGGTAGGTGAATTATAGAAAGTATCGATTTCCTCTTTATAAATGAGATACCATACGCCATTAACCTGTTTAAGCACCGCCAGGTAAGGGCTGTAGACATCCCACCCCGCTAAACAAACTAATTCATCTTGTCGGTCTCCGTCCAAATCAACAGACATACAATTAAATATCAATCCGTAGTTAGGGTCAACGTGTTCGGTATGCGGGTTATTTAAAGTATCAGGTTTTATAAAGTTTGCAAATTCATGAAGTAGTGTGGTATCAACCTTTCCATAATTAAAACGCAAGGCTCTATTAATCCAGCTATCGGGAATCTTTCGCCAGGCTTTATTGATGGATTGGGTGTTGGCGTTTGACTTGTCTTTATCAGAATGACATGACAATACAAAAAGTAAAGGAATAAAAACAATAAGGCAGGCGCGGTTCATTATAGTGTAACTTAGACTGTTAAGTTACGCTATAAAATTAAAATTTGAATACATATTAAAAATATACGCTTTTTATATAGCCTACCTAAAAAGCGCAGAAGATTCCTCTTTACGTTCGGAATGACAAGGTGGATAAAATACTAATGTGATTTATAGAAAATCCACCTTCCAAACAACCTATGATCTCCCCCTACAACGACCTATCCAAATGCACATATCCACCATCCACATAAATCAGTTGCCCGGTGGTATGACCGGATAGTGGCGAAAGCAGGAATACGGCCATATCAGCTATTTCTTCAACGGTGGTCATTCTTTTACCCAAAGGGATATTGTTTTTTATAGCTTCCAATTTTTCTTCCGGGTTGTTTACGGTACTGATCCATTGTTCATAAAGCGGGGTCCAGCATTCGGCCACCACAATGGCATTTACGCGAATGTTATGTGGCAGCAATTCAGCCGCCCATTCGCGGGTTAAGGCATTACGGCCGCCATTGGCAGCAGCGTAGGCCGATGTTCCGCCCTGGCCCGTATCGGCAGTTTTTGAGCTGATATTTAAGATGCTGCCGTTTGATTCGATCAATTCTGGCAATGCCGCCTGGGCCATCAGGTAATAATGTACCAGGTTTTTATGCAGCGATGCCATAAACTTTTCATAATTACCGCTTTGCAGACCCACGCCATCATTTGCCCCGGCATTGTTCACCAATCCGTTTATACGGCCAAACTTTTCAATAACTTCCTTAACTGCCGGGGCACATGTGTCCGGATGGGTTAAGTCGGCCTCGATATGAGCGGCTCTGCCGCCTGCTTGTTCAATTTCCTTTACCGTATCCAGGTTATGGGCCGCCGTTCTGCTAATAATAACCGGTATGGCGCCTTCCCTCGCCAAAGCCTGTGCAATCCCTTTTCCAATGCCCCTTGCCCCGCCGGTAACGATGATCACTTTATCTTTCAATTGTAAATCCATGTTCGTTTAATTGTTCAGTCATTTAAATTATAAAACGCTATTGCGTTACCTGCCCAGAATAACTCCTGATTTCGGGTTGAAAAATTGGCAGTATAAGTACTCAACCCATCAAAAAAGCGATCATACCCACCTGCCAAATTACATACTGGCCAGTCGGACCCATACATTACCCTGTTGGCCCCAAATGTGGAAAAAGCAATATCCAGGTAAGGTTCCAGATCCTGTATCGCCCAATTATGCCAATCGGCCTCGGTAACCAGGCCAGATATTTTGCAGTAAACATTATCAAGCCCGGCAAGTAATTTAATATCATGCTGCCATTGTGTTATTTCCCTGTTTTTAATAGCAGGCTTCGCCATGTGGTCAATTACAAAATGCTGTTCGGGAAATTGCTTCACCAATTGCAGCGCAATACCCAGGTGCTCGGGCCTGATCAGTATATCATAAGTAAAGCCATAGGTGTGCAGTAAGGATATACCTTTCAAAAATGAAGGTTTCAACATAAAAGCTAAATCCTTTTCCGCTTCCAGCACATGCCTGAAGCCTTTTATTTGCGGATACTGTTTATACTTTTTTAAATGGACCTCTGCCTGATCAGCACACAGATCAACCCAGCCCACTATCCCTCTTATAAAAGCATTTTTTTTTGCGCACTCCAGTAAAAAAAAATTATCATCCTCGTTTTGCCTTGATTGCACAGCTACGCACCCGCTGATTTGCTTCGCCATTAAAATGGCAGACAGCTCCGCAGGCAAAAAATCTCTCCTGATAACTTTTTTATCGGGGGTGATCCAGCTGTCCTGTTCAGCATCAAAAACCCAAAAATGCTGGTGCGCATCAATTATTTGCATAAGCTTTTTTTTAGGTCGATTAATTATTCAAATGAACAAACCCGCCATCTATCAAATAATCGCAGCCAGTAATAAAGGCCGACTCATCGGCACATAAAAACAGGGCCAACGTTGCTACCTCTTCGGGAGTACCCATTCTTTTTATAGGCTGACTATCCGACAGCTCTTTAAACATTTCTGCTTCCCTGCCCGGATAGTTCTTGGCTATAAATCCATCCACAAAAGGCGTATGCACACGCGCCGGAGATATACTGTTACACCTGATGTTGTCTGCCAGGTAATCCCGCGCTACAGACATCGTCATAGCATAAACTGCACCTTTACTTGCCGAATAAGCAAACCTGTTGGTAATACCTACATGCGCAGCTATAGAAGCGGTATTGAGTATGGCACCACGCTTATTTCGCTGCATCATAGGTAATACCGCGTGTAAACAATTGTAGGCTCCCTTTACATTAATATCCAGCACGCGTTGAAAATCTGCCGGCAGCGTATTGCCAGCGTTGCCAACGTGGGCTACCCCGGCGTTGTTAATTAATATATCAATATCATTTATGGTGTTAAACACAGCAGTAACAGCATCCAGGTTGGTAATATCGCACCCGGTAAATTGAGCGTTGAAACCATCTTTTTTTATTGATTCCGCGGCAGCTTCCCCTGCCGGTTCATCCACATCTATGATGTAAACGGATGCGCCCTGTGAGGCAAAAAGCACAGCAATGGCCTTACCAATACCGCTGGCGCCGCCGGTAATAACAGCATTTTTATTTTTTAAACTGAACATGGTAGTTTCTTTTTATTTGTTTGATAGGATTATGCTAATTCAAATATTCTCTCCATTAATACCCATTTCGCGCCATTAACCGCTCCGGGAATACGCTGCTGATATTGGAGCATCACCGTTTCCCACTCCTCAACTTTTGCATTGGCTTCATCCATTCGTGCCTTTTTCTCAAAGCTAAAATTGTCATCAGCATTAATAAACATACACAGCCTGTTTCCAAAATGGTAAATATCCATAGTGACAATTCCAGAGGCTTTGATGCTTGCCAATACTTCGGGCCATACTTTTTGATGATGTGCTATGTATGCAGCAATAAGTTCCGGGTCATCTTTTAAGTCGAGCGCTAAACAATATTGTTTCATTTAATTTAATCAATGTATTAATTAATTATTTTTCCATTCTATGCTATTGGCCTCACCCTGCCCTCTTCAACCGCGTGCCGCTTTGGCGGTGGCGCAAGGAGAGGGTTCTAAAAAGAGCGAAGTTAAAGTCCTCCCTACCGGGGAGGATTTAGGTGGGGCTTACTACTTTTTACCCTATACCCCCGCAAACCAAACCAGGCCACAATAATAAAACAGCATAGTGGTATAGCATAAGCTAATGATGTTGAATATTTATCAGCAATAACGCCCATTACAACCGGAACCACAGCGCCGCCTATAATAGCCATAATAATAAATGAGGATGCTTTTTGTGTATTTGCACCCATATCCTTTAAACCCAGGGCAAAAATGGTAGGAAACATAATCGACTCAAAAAAGAATACCCCCAGCAAAGCATAAACGGACAACCACTTCAAATCGGCTATCACTATTGCACAGAGTAAAATATTCACCACAGCATAAATGGCCAGCAATTGATTGGCGGCTATGATCTTCATTAATGCAGTTCCGATAAAACGCCCTGCGGTGAACAATATTAACCCGGCAGATAACAATGCCGAAGCTTTGGCATTTGCAATGCCCGTACCATTCTCGGTGCAGTAATTAATAAAAAATGCAGCAACACCTACCTGGGCAGCAACATAAAAAAACTGGGCAATAACAGCGTTTGTAAAATTTCGATGTGAAAATAAAGAGGGTGTAACGACTTCTTCTCCAGATGCTGCAGCAGCATTTCTTCCGATTTCGGGCAGCGGCGTTTTCAGAAAAAAAACAGTGATCAGCAATACAACAATACCTATAGCAACATAGATCCACTTAACCGAGTCGAGATTAGCCGGGGCATTTTTTGCACCGCCGAAAAACAGGTAAGCGGCCAGAATTGGGCCCAAAAACGACCCTACGCCATTGAAACACTGTGATAAATTTAAACGGTTGGCTGATGTTTCGGGTGCGCCCAAAACGGTAACATAAGGATTAGCCGCCGTCTCCAAAAACGCAAGTCCCGAAGCAAGTATAAATAAGGCTATTAAGAAAAAATTAAAACTAAAGTTCTCTGCTGCGGGATAAAACAAGAAAGCACCCGTTGCATAAAGCAATAAGCCAATTACAATGCCCTTTTTGTAGCCATATTTATTCATCAGCAGGCCGGCGGGTATTGCCGCTAAAAAATACGCGCCAAAATAGGCTCCCTGTAATAGGGTTGAGCGCGTTTTTGTAATGTTAAGCGTTTCCTGGAAGTGTTTATTCAAAACATCAAGCAGGCCGTAAGCAAAACCCCATAAAAAAAATAAACACGTAACAAGTACAAGCGGAAAAATGTATTTATTTTTTGACATACATCAACGACTAATAATTTGGTGAACAGAATAATTGGTATTACAAATAAACAGATATTCATCAATAAAAGTCAATGTAACAGTTAATTATTAATCTGTATGATACAAAAATTTATAAAGCAAAAGCCTCCCTAATTTAGTAAATTAGCCTAAATGCTTACCTCCCTCGAATCCTATTATCTAACCAAGCCCGAACCCTACCAAAGCTGTCTGCTGGCTTTGAGGGATATTATTTTGCGTGCGTATCCCGAAATTTGTCATGAGCGTAAGTTTCAAATACCTTTTTTTACTTACAAAGGCAAAAAGCTTGGCTACCTGTGGCTTAATGGTAAAAAGCTAATGCTTGGTTTCTGTATGAATAAAAGTTTACAAGCGATAATCCCCAGTGTAAAACCGAAAGACCAATACGAGTCTATCTGTATAAATCCCGAAGTGGATATTCCAGTGGAACTTATTCTTCAAAAATTGCATTATTATATCAATTTGATTGATCAGTATTAAAAAACAAAAAAGCCTCCTGAAAATAATTTCAGGAGACTCAATTTATTCTAAATCTTCTTATGTTTTGCTTTGTTAATCCAGGCGGGGAATTATTCCCAACAGTGGTGAGGAATTTTTACCCTGTTAGGTTACCCTTGTTGGGTTGAATAACTGAGATGCATCCTGATATACTGTTTAAGCCTGTACCACGGATTAGCACTTCTGTTTAGTTCAGCTATCTTAACTTTAGGAAAGTATACTTTAAATCTTTTAATAAAATTTAAGGTATAATTTACATGTTCCATAAATTCAGCATCCTTTTCGCTGCTGTAACGTATCTCACCAAGCGATTCTATTTCCTGCTCCAATTCAAACGAAAAATCGTTCAAAATCTGCTTGTCAACTGATATAAGGCCATTATTAACATAGTTTTTTAATTGCACATTAATGAGTTTCAAGGCGCTGTACCTATCAAATGAATAACCTTCAAAAGAATACAATCTTCTTTCAAAATTATTTATCTGTATCATCTCCCTGGTCAATAAATTATCGTATGAAAACATAGCCTGCAGTTTTAATGTAAATGAGCAAAAAATGTGAATTAGGATATAATTGCCATTGTTATAGCAAATACTTTACCAAATCAGTTTAATTTAACCGGGGAATAAATAATTATCAAATAGTTACAATATTACTAATTAGTTAATTAAAATATCAACAAAAAAATCATTTTTTTTTATTTTTATTAAATGATACACCCTATTTAAAATTAATAATTAGCCACTTGTGCCCCATATTACCTACAGTATGCATAATTTTATATACCAAACGGGCAATTTATAGCCGATGTGTAAAAGCAGCGGAATTTTAAGCTCAATATGGGGTGCAAATAAACTTTTCTGTTTTGTACCGCACAACTTTGTTATTTTTGAATCCTATCAAAACCCTGCTATAATGATCCAGCGGAAAAATGAAAATTGGTTTAGGTTGCTTTTTGTTTGGCAGGGTTCGGTACTGCCGCAAATATTGCCACGCCTTATTTTGCTTTTTATATTAAGTGTGGTAATAGTATTTTTTAATGGCGAGCTTTTTAGCCATAAGGTGCCGCTTAATCCGGCGCCGTTTACCTTATTTGGTATTGCCCTGGCATTGTTCCTGGGTTTCAGAAACAACGCCAGTTATGATCGTTTTTGGGAGGGCAGAAAACTATGGGGAGCCTTGCTTAACGATACCCGCTCATTGGCCCGGCAATGCATCACCATGAGCGGCTACAGTATTGATAGCAAGGAAACCACTCTTTTTATAAATTATTTAATTGCATTTACCTATGCCCTTAAGCACCAGCTCAGGTACACCGATGCAAGCGCCGACATGCATCAATGGCTTCCCGAAGAATTTGCCCAAAGCATAGAGAATGTAAAATACAAACCCATCATCATAATGAAAGCTATGGGCCAATGGGTACAAACCGCCAAAGAAGAAAAAAAGATAGATTCTATTGTCCAGGTATCCTTTGATGAAAGCTTCAGCAAGTTATCCCATATTGTAGGTGGTTGCGAGCGGATAGCTTCAACCCCTATCCCCTACACCTATAAAGTAATGCTGCACCGTACAGTGTACCTGTACTGTTTACTGCTGCCCTTTGGTTTTGTTGATAGTCTTGGCTGGATGACGCCGATTGTTACCATTTTTATAGCCTATACCTTTGTTGCACTGGAAGCAATTGCTGATGAAATTGAAATACCTTTTGGTACTCACCCCAATGATTTGGCACTGAACGCCATGAGCAAAAACATTGAAGCCACTTTACTGGAAATGGCAGAACGTCCTGTAATTTTTCAACCTGAAAACGATTCGTTAATTGTCGATTAATGACTTCCTCTTAAATAGAATGTGATCAATTATCCGTTTTTTTGAACAGATATTAATTTTTTTGTCAGAATATCATTAAATTATTTTATTCTTACACCCACTTTACTTTTTAATGGAAACAGAATGTGACCTTTGTGACATGTTTTTATTTAATGTGAGTAAAAACTAATTAATTAAACCAGCTGATTAAATGGGCCGCGCTTCATTTATAGGCATTAGTAGTAAATGACAGTTAAATGACTGCTTTGATACGCACCCAGAGTATCCTTTGATACTTTGTATACGTAATATAAATAAATGAGCAAAAATGATTGTGAACAGGCCTTCTGATATTTCCCACTTCTTTATAGCCGGGATAAATTATAAAAAATCTGATGCTGCCACCAGGGGCCAGTTTGCCGTTAATAATGATCAGTACGAGGCTATTATGCAAATGGCGCCTGCTCACCATATTGATTCTTTTTTTATTCTTTCCACTTGCAACCGTACCGAAATTTATGGGTTTGCAGAAGATCCTGCCAAACTCATTAACTTAATGTGCAGCCAAACAAAAGGCGACGCAGCAACATTTACAACACTGGCCTATATCAAGAATGACGTTGATGCTGTTCATCACTTGTACAACGTAGGTGCAGGGCTTGACTCACAAATATTAGGCGATTATGAGATTGTTGGCCAATTGAAACAAGCTGTAAAGACTTCAAAGGATAAAGGTTTTATCAACTGTTTTATGGAACGATTGTTTAACAGTGTTTTACAATCATCAAAAACCATAAAAAATGATACTTTATTAAGCGGCGGCACTGTTTCGGTTTCGTTTGCTGCGGTACAGTACATTAAAGAAAACACCGAAATTACGCCCGATACAAAAATCCTGTTGTTAGGCACGGGCAAAATAGGCAGAAATACCTGTAAAAACCTGATCGACTACCTGGGCACTCATAATATTACACTAATAAATCGGTCGGCCGAAAAGGCTGAAGAATTAGCCAACGAATTGGGCTTAAAACATGCCCCGATGAGCCTATTAGAAGCTAACATTGTTTTGGCTGATATCATTCTTACCGCAACCAATGCCGTTGAACCTATTATTTTAGCGTCTCAACTTCAAAATAAAACCCCGAAACTCATCATTGACCTGGCTGTCCCCAACAACGTGGAAGCAGCAGTTAAAGATTTGCCTTATATTTCGCTTGTAAATGTTGATAAGCTTTCAAAACTGAAGGATGAAACGCTAAAAAAGCGAAAAGCCGAAGCTCCCAAAGCAAAAGCAATAGTAGCCGAACACTTTGCCGATTTTATGGAATGGCACCTGATGCGCAAAAATGCGCCTGCATTGAATGCCATTAAAACCAAGCTCAGCGAAATATCACAACAACACCAGGCATTGTTAAACGGCGGCGATACCAAATGTCCTTTTATTTCTTTCGAACAAAAAATACAACGGGTAATGAACGGAACGGCTAGTAAAATGCGTTCCCAAAATAAGGGCGGTTGCCATTACATCGAAGCCATAAATGAGTTTATGGGTTTGGTAGCCAATTAATATCCCCTTTAGCGAACAAAAACCTTTTCATTTTGATATTTCTGCTGCCTGCTTACCTCAGTAAACACTGATCGTATGCCATTTTCATAATAAACCATTTGGCCAAACGATATATTTTCATTATTGGGTGATAGGTTAACGTGAAAACATAAATTATACTGATTCTTATACTCCCTTTTTATCCAGTCTAGCAGTAAGGCATTTTGAAAAACATCGCCGCTAAAGCAAATATCAGATGCCTGCATGTGCCGCGCAGCCATACCCACCAAACCGACCATCGAATAATAGAATTTTGCAGCGATATACTTTTTGTCCCGATGAGCATAAATATCAGCTATAACGCCGTGCATTAATGTTAATGTGGGAATCCGGTAATAATGCTCGCCGGTTTTAAAATACGACCCGTTCATCACAAATCCGTTTTCCGTAACATATTCCTCGGCTAAAACCTGCAGATACATAGCTGCCTCACCATCATAAGTTTGTGTGTCGCACAAGTTAAGCAGCGAAGCTACTGCGTTAAATATACTACCCACCGATGAACTGAATACATTTGTATTTACGCTTAGCGACACATATTTATTTAATTCAGTCGCAGTAAATTTGTCCTGTAGTATATCAGTTTGCGGCCAAATATAGCCGGCAATGCATAACGCAGCAACCCGTGGCTCTGGCATCAGGTTGTTATCAGCAATGGCTGCAAAATAGTCAAAATGATAACACCTCATCATTTCGTTATTTTCATATTTAAAAAATTCTCCACCCCAAATGTTATCGTCATATCCCATACCACCGCCATCCCAAATAATACCCAATACCGGTTTGGAGTGATGTAGCAATTCATTTTCGGCCAATACCGCTGCAAAGTGTGCTTCGTGGTGCTGTACTGTTTTCAAATTTATTTGAAATTTTGCGGCTAACTCAACGGCATAACGGTGCGAAAAACAGTTAGTATCTTGATCACTTATTACAACATCGGGCTTGGCATTAAGCAGATTCAGCCAATGCTTCAATGTGTTTTTATACATCAGTTGAGCATCGTACGTTTCGTTATTGCCTAAATACTGGCTTATAAAAACTTTATTCTTTACCGCCAAAGTAAAGGTGCTATCCTGTGATGAGCCGATGGCCAGAATGCACTTATCTGTGTTAAATTTATATGACGAAAAGGAAGGAGCCAACCGCAGTGATCGTCTTAAGATTATTTGCTCGTTTTCATACCTCGAAAATTGAACTATGCTATCATCTTGCGGCACAACAATCTCCAAATTATAATTCACTATAAAATCCACTATGTCAAAAAGATACAAATTAGCATCCTCATCCTTATAAATAATAGGCGAACCTGATATGTTTGCGCTGGTTACAGCTATTGGCTTGCCTAAGTTTTGCGCAATCAATTCTAAAAGCGGAGTAGCAGGAATCATAACGCCAATGCGGCTCAGCCCGGGAACTATGTCATTAATGGCTACATTTCCGCCGGCCCGCTCTTTAGGATACAATAATACTTCGGGTGCTTGTTTGCTTTGCAATAAATGGTGCTCTTTATTATTCACAAAAAAATCCTTGTCAACGGTTTCCATGTCGGGATATAAAACGGCGAATGGTTTAGCAGGGCAATGTTTCCGCTTTCTTAGCAATTGTATGGTTTGCGCATTCCCGGCATCGCACATCAAAACATATCCGCCATCGCCCTTAACTGCCAAAATTTTGCCCTGGTTTAAAAAATGCTTTATTAATGAAAAAACGATGTCTGTATTTTTTGAGAGAACGGACAAGTCGCCGCATAAGATGCCTAATTTAATGCCACATATGGCGCATGAACTTGTTTCTGAACCAAAACGACGACCGCTTACCTGATGATATGCTTCTTCGCAATTGCTACAATTAGCAAAATGATACATAGATGTATTCCCCCTGGTAAAAGGGATATCCTTAATAATGGAATAACGCGGCCCGCACTGTGCGCAAGAAATAAACGGATACCGGAAAAAACGACTGGAGGGATTATGCAATTCGCTTTTACAAAAATCACAAATGGCTATGTCAGCAGGTATCAGCACCGGCTCCGGCAAGGATTCGTTATTTCCAAATCGTATATGGAAATCAAAAAAATTCTGGTCAGCTATTTTCCTAAATTGTGATGGAATAATTTCCACTTCGGGAATAGTTTGCTTTATTTTTTGCAGAAAATTACTGGCGTTAAGCAGCGACTCAACGTTAAAGTAAATATCAAATCCTTCATTTACATTTTCCATATAGCCATTTACCTGCATTTCATTTGCCACGCATTGTATTACCGACTGGATTTTTGCTCCCGGCATAATTCCATTAATATGTATGTAAAAAGTTTGCATGCGATTTTTTTTACATTGCGGAATTAAGGACAAAACTGCCCCATTAATAAAAACTGGCAGTATAAAATTCTGCGAATTTTATACTGCGTTCAATTACTCAGGGGAATTTATCAAATCTCATTCTACATCGAATACCGATGTAGATACTGTAAAAGGAATGGTATTATATTTTACAATTACGCAATGCGCTTGTCCGTGGTTTTAAAACTTTCATAAACTGTAAAGAACCGAGTAAGGCATATGGTAATTTTAATTAATACCGGGAAAAGAGGCAATTGTTTTAAATAAAATTAAAAAAGATGAATTTAATTTAAACCTTTAATTAAAAACACTTAAACAAACGACTATAAAACAACTCCATTAATTAATAATTGATTAATTATTTCGTCACTATTAAACGGCAACAACAATACACAAATGGATCTTGCTAATAATTCTTTATTTTTATCGATGCCATTTTAAAATCGTGGTGAAAATGTATGTCTGTCATTTTTAAATCAGTCAAATCTGTGCTACCCTTAATTATATTGGGTTTATCTCTTTTTTTTAGGGTAAATGTTAGTGCTCAAACCAGCACGCCAAAGTTCAGCGTAATTGCATTTTATACCGCAAAAGATGATAAAGCGCATATCAGCTTTGTACACGAGGCCAATAAATGGTTTCCGGAGATGGCCGCCAAATATAATTTCAAATACGATTCAACAAAAAACTGGAATAATCTTAATGCTGAATTTCTTTCGCATTACCAGGTTGTTATTTTTCTGGATACCAGGCCCGACGATCCGGCGCAGCGGGAAGCATTTCAAAAATACATGGAAAACGGTGGCGGCTGGATGGGTTTTCATTTTGCCGCATTTGCACTTACCCCTTCTGATTTTCCACAAAATTGGAACTGGTACCACAACACATTTTTGGGCTCGGGGCAATATGTGAGCAATATATGGCGGCCGTCTATAGCAGTTTTAGATGTAGACAACAGCTTCCCCGCTACGCAATTGATGCCTGCTCAATTTAAAACATCGCCAAATGAATGGTACAGATGGGAAAACGACTTAAGGAAAAATCCAGATATTAAAATACTTTGTTCCATTGATTCTGCCAGCTTTCCCTTAGGAACCGGCCCTAAACAAAGCGAAATATGGCACAGCGGTTTTTATCCTGTAGTTTGGACCAACAAAAATTACAAAATGATTTATTTTAACATGGGACATAACGATATGGATTACGAACATAAATACGACAATACCGATAAAACACTGTCCTATACATTCGCAAGCCCTATGGAGGCAAAACTGGTAATTGATGGCCTGCTTTGGTTGGGCGGTCAAAAACCACAATAAAAAGACATAGTTACTGAACCCCTGAATATTTATTTTTCAGCAATACATAAGTACTTATATATTACATATTCAATAATATATAAGTACTTATGCATTAAATTCAATTAAAAAACAATTAAATAATCTGCCATTAATATTGTTTTAACAACAATTCCTCTATTAACAACCGGTATTGCCAAATAAACGGCAACTATTAGACCTAAAGAAAACATTATTCACCAAAAATTGCTTTTTCTGTAAAAAAAAAAGTCGAAAATCAATAATTTTAAAAGAAAACTCAATTATATTAACTTCAAAACCCTTGTCTCTTTCAACAATCCTATCGTCCAAAAACGTCATTTTGTTAATAAGTAGCGAATTGTTAATAAGTAATGATTATTACAAAGTATTTTCGGCAAAAAAATATGTTAAATATCTGTTAAAAATTAGTCTGCCAACTCTATAGAGTTTATATTTGTGCAATTATTATTATCGGTCTAACCAATTAGTTCTTTATGATAAATAATGAGGTCAGTTACTACAAAAAGAGAAAGCTCCCCGCTTCCTCTTTTTTTGTTTTATAGACCTTTTTTGGGCCGCTACTTTAATGTTTTATTTATAGTAGTTAACAAATACTCCTTTAAATCGTTATTGTACTCCCAAAACATAACGCCTCCCATTTTTTTTGATTTAACGTATTTGATTTTTTTCTTCACCGACCATTCGTCATCAAAGGAAATAAACAGTTGTGTTTCGGGATTGTAAATGTAATCTGCTTTGGCAGTCCGGTCATGATGAAGTTTAAAACCTTTAATTTTCAGAATGCTATCCTTTATAGTAGTATATCCGTATCCTTTTGAAGAGGTAACTATAGAATCACCCAGCCCGGTAGAGTGAGGTTTTAGGATTGATGAACGCCCATAAAAAGCTATTCCCATAACCAATTTGCTGGCGGGTACGCCTGCGGCCATAAACAAGGTTACCGCTTCATCAGCATTATTATGTGCTATATAGGTTTTGGAGGCATACAGGCCCGTATGATGTGAGGCTATTTTGCCACCTGAGTAATCATAGGTCATCAAATTAATATAATCCAAATATTGCTGGGCGCTTCCCATATCGGTATGATTCAAAAAGTCTTTAAATGCTCCGACAGCAGTAGTAAGCAAGTATTTTTTACCCGTAATGTGTTGAAGGCTATCCAGCTGTTTACGTAACTCTTTAAACATTAGCGTATAGTTTTGCTCATCTTCCGGTCTGTATACGTTTCCGGCAAGTCCATGGCGCCCAGGATATTCCCAATCAATATCAATACCGTCTAAATTAAACCTGCTGATAATTGCCACCGCGCTTCCGGCAAATCCTTTCCTGGCGGTATCTGTTAATACTGCATCAGAAAATCTGCCGCTCCAGGTCCAGCCGCCAATAGAAATCATTATTTTAAGCGCCGGGTTTTGCTTTTTTAGCATTACCAGGTGCCTGAAATTAACGGTATCAGTAGCCTCGCGATGTAACCATGCCCGGTTATTTTTCACGTCGACAAAAGCATAGTTAATGTGCGTAAGCTTTTTAGCATCTATCTTATCAACATCTTTAATCAGACCTTTATAGCCACCCACGTAACCGATGACAACTTTTTTTGACTGCGACTTGCCGATGTACGGAAATAAAAGTGCCGCAATTATTAATATAGATAATTTAAAATGGAGGGGAATTATTTTCATTTTATCAAAATAATAACAAGTTAAATTTTAAGGCGTAATCGTTTCTTTTCGAGCAGCCCAGTAATAAATATCACAATAAACGATACTGCGAGCGAACGGAAAACGCCACCCGCGCCGTAATTAAAAATACGTGGATAATCAAAATCAACAATGGTAAATATGGCTACCATAAAATAGGGTATCAGGTAACAGGTTAGCGTACTTGTGCCGGCAGGTTTTATAATCTTAAACCAGTTTTGTTTGCCTTTAATATCTATCAGCCATATAAAAAATTCAAAAAGCAGTACGCCAATACCGGTACAGATAAATACCCAGGCAGGTGTTGAATGTATTTTTGAAATCCCTTCGGTATAAGGGCGGATAATAAAGCCCAGCGCTATTAAAGCCAGACCAATAAGCGCAAAAGTTAACCACAGTATTTTATAATTGCCTTTTGAAATAATTAAAGGGTATAATAAAGAAATTATTATACCAAACATCATTAATGATGTGGATGCGGCATCTTTAATAACAGGGATATCCATGTCAACTATATCGGCATGGTAGCAAATATTTATGCTCACCAGCAGAAATAAACAAACGGTGAGTGCTATAAAATTCCCCCGGCAAATAAGGTACAAAAATGAACATACCAGATAGGCCCACCCAATTATCCCTAAAATACCCCACCACGATGGGCTTAATCCTACAGGTGCATTCGGACTTCCGCCTTTGTAAAACCAGGCAAGTACAGCAAGAATCACAACTCCGGTACTTATCAGCGCATATTTCTTTGCTTTAGCCAATGTTTCAGGATAATCGAGCCAAATAAGGAAAAAGCTTAGGGTTAACAGAAACTCCCACACGCCCGGTGGTATTACTGCTGCCGTGCTGTATTCTTCCATATTAACATGAAAAAAGCCCATAACTATTAACGCAAACGAGCGAAGCAAAATATAAGAAGCAATGGAGAGGAACGAATCCCCCCTTTTTAATCTCCGGCCAATGGCCAGAGGGATTGATAAACCGGCTATGAATAAAAATATGGGGAAGATAGCATCGGCAAAGTGCATTCCATCTACATTTTCTTTCACATGATCTATCCAAAGCGGCACTTTGTGAACATCGCTCAAATCATTAACAAATATCATGAAAAACATGTTTACCGCCCTGAATATATCGATAGAAAGAAGTCGCTTTTGTTGCAGCATTATAAGTAGTTAAACGCCGTTAATGTAAACCAGCGCTTAAATATAACAGCTAATTATTGAAATTGATTGTATCCTTTTTGATAGATTTTTGAAGAAATAGCACTTTTTTTCATCAAATTAGCACGAAAGATTACTTTCTTCAACTCAAAACCTCTTCCAAAATATCGTGCGACCGCACATTGCCGAAACTTTCAATATGGAGCGAATAATAATCCAATAATTTTTGAATAAGATAGCGCCGCTCTTCGTTATTTAATTTTAATTGCGACAAATTTTCAAAATTATATTGCAGCAAACCGGCAAAATTATTTGTGTGTGGCGGCGAAAGGTACAGCGTCGTATCGGGCTTGTAATTGCAAAATACACCATTCTTCATATCAAAATAATCCGCCTCGCCTGCTAGGTACCGATCCGGAAAAAAGCCCAGATAACGGGTAAGCCGCATCAAAAACAATAAATGAAAATTGGCCAGGCTTTCTGTCTGATTATCCAGCCACTCAATGGCGCTGAATACAAAATCAAATAAACTCTCGTCAGTTCCCTGTTGCTTTACTGCCTTATATAAAACCTCATTCAAAAAAAGAGCTATACTGCTTTTTATAATATCATAAGGTATAGTTTGCAGAACCGGCGAATTTTTAAGTTCCTTAATCCGCTGAACATTCCCTGTATTTTTATAATAAACCACCATATCCAATAGCGACAATGATTGCAGCATATTAAGGCTTATTTTAGCCTTAGGCTTTTTGGCCCCGTTAACCATGTACGATTGCATGCCGAACTTTTCGGTAAACACCTGTACAATAACGCTATTTTCGCTATAGCTGGTGGTTTTAAAAACTATTCCACGGGTTTTATGCAGCATGGTTTATAAGTAACAGCAGCTTTGGTATAAAAATAATCAACGCAGTAACCAGCGCAAATAAAGCGGCTATTACCACAGCGGCAGCACTCATATCTTTAATTCGCCCCGCTTTTTCATTATATCCCGGCGACACCAAATCAACCAGGGTTTCAATCATGGTATTAAAAATTTCAGTCACCAGCACAAGGCAAATGCTGATGGCTATCCAGTTCCATTGATCTAATGAAATTTGCAGCAAAAAGCCGGTTATAAAAACTAAAACCGTTGCTACCAGGTGTATCCTGAAATTTAATTGTGTAGAGGTAGCATAAACCAACCCTTTAAAGGCATAACCAAAGCTGCGTAGAAGTTTTTTCATATAAGCCAATTTTTCTGTTGCGAATAGCCGCGACTCCAAAATTTCAAATTCTAAGTTACAAATCTGCACATTTGAAAAACATTGTCACAATCTCATTTAATCAATTACCATGATTAATCTATTTTCGTAGTTTAGCAGCCCGGGAATAATCTTCTTCAAAATAATGATTTGGAAAAAACTTGCTGATCTTATACTAAAACAACGTGTTCTTATCCTTGCCATTATTGGCCTGTCTACTATCTTTATGGGATACAAGGCCAGTCAGGTTCGCATAACATTTAATGGCGGCAAAGTACTGCCCGTAACCGATTCAGCCTATATCAGGTACATGCAGTTCAAAAATACTTTTGGGCAAGATGCCAGTACTATGGTTATCGGCTTCAAATCGCCCAATATTTTTAACAAAGATATTTTTAACGATTGGTACCAAATAGGCGCCCGGATTCAGCATATTAAAGGAATAACCGGCGTTATTTCTATAGCCAATTTATATAATCTACAAAAAGACACACTTCATCACCGTTTTGAACTTAAGCCGCTTGTAAAAAGTCAACTTACCAGCCAGGCCGAAGTAGATAGCCTGAAAAAGCGAATACTGGACCTCCCTTTTTATAAAGGCCTTTTATTAAGTGAGGATAGTACAGCAACGTTAATGGCCATTACTTTTGATGGCAAAATAATCAATACTCCCAAACGCGTTCCCATCCTGAACCAGATACAGGCAGAAGGCCGGCAGTTTGAACAAAAACATGGCATCCAGGTACATTATTCAGGCCTACCGCTTATCCGTACCAAGGCCGGCGACTTAATGAAAAACGAGTTCTCGCTTTTTCTTTGCCTGTCCTTGTTAATAACAGCCTGCATTCTATTAATCATATTCCGCTCTGTTTTTCCGGTTATATTTCCGGTATTGGTGGTATTGCTTGGCGTTACCTGGAGCCTGGGCATATTGGTTTTAATGCATTATGAAATTACGATACTTACCGGCATTATTCCGCCGTTGGTGGTAATTATTGGTGTGCCCAACAGCGTTTTTATATTAAATAAATATTATTACGAGTATAGTTTAACAGGCGACAAAATGCAATCACTAAATATTGTGATTGAAAAGGTGGGCATAACCACCTTTATTGCCAACGTTACCACAGCAATAGGGTTTGGCGTGCTGTGTTTTACCAACAGTGAGTTGTTGACGCAATTTGGTTTGGTTGCATCATTAAGCATTATGGTAACCTTTGCCTTAAGCCTTATATTAGTGCCTATAATTTTCAGTTACCTGCCCAATCCTAAACAACGTCAAAGCGGTATTAAAGATCGTAGGGTTATACAATTTGTATTATCAAAACTCGATTATCTTGTACACCACCACCGCAGGGCTATTTATATTACTACTTTTTTGCTTGTTGCTATTTGCACTTACGGACTTACGCTCATCAATGTAAATGGTTATGTGGTTGATGATTTGCCTAAAACCAGCAATACGCTCAGCGATCTCCAATTTTTTGAAAATAACTTTAAAGGCGTTTTGCCATTGGAGGTAAGTATTGATACCAAACGCAAAAATGGCGTAATGAACCAGGTTTTTATAAAAAAGGTCGAAAAATTAGAAAACCTGATCTCTTCTTATCCTGAATTCAGCCGGTCGCTGTCGCTTATCCAGGCTTTAAAATTTTCGACGCAAGCTTTTTATGGCGGCAACAGTAATTATTACCGTCTACCCGATGGCATGGAACAAGGTTTTATTTTAAGCTATGCCGGCAATTCGGGCAAAAACACTAATGTGCTGCATAACTATATCGATAGCGATAAAAGGTATACACGGGCAAGCTTTGAGATGATTGATGTGGGATCAAGCCGGATGAACGTTTTACTTGCCCAATTGCAGCCCCGTATTGATTCGATATTCAACCCTAAAAAATATCATGTGGAACTAACCGGGTCGAGCATCATATTTATAAAAGGCGCCAATTACATGGTGAAAAACCTGTATGAAAGCCTGGCCTGGGCCATATTTTTAATAGCCGGAGTGATGTGGATCCTTTTCAGAGGGATTAAAATGATAGCGGTTTCTTTATTACCCAATCTTATACCGCTGGTAATAACAGCCGGCATAATGGGCTTTTTTGGTATCCCGCTTAAACCATCAACCATTTTGATTTTCAGCATTGCTATGGGGATCTCATCCGATCAAACCATCTATTTTATTACCCGGTATCGGCAGGAGTTAAAAAATACCAATAAAACCATTTCGCGCATCGTTTCTGATACTATCCGCGAAACGGGTATCAGCATGATATATATCGCCATTGTTTTATTTTTTGGCTTTGGCATATTTGCTGCATCTACCTTTGGCAGTACCAAGGCTTTGGGTATTTTGCTTTCCATTACCTTGTTGGTGGCCATGTTCAGTAATTTAACTTTGCTGCCTGCCTTTCTCTTAAGTATTGAACACCGCGAGAATAAAAAGAAGGCAAGCACTGCTGAAAGGTAAAAGGCAAAAGCATTAACTTTATTTAAAAATCAAATTCCATTATTATGGATTTAAAACTGACCAACAAGGTTGCAATTGTACTAGCTGCCAGTAAGGGCCTGGGTAAAGCTATTGCTATTGCCCTGTCATCCGAAGGTGCAAAGGTTATTATTGGCTCGCGCGATGAAGGGGAGCTAAAGAAAGTCGCTTTAGAAATTCAGCAACTTACCGGGAACGAAGTTTGGGCCCTCCCTATTGATGTTGCCGATGCCAAACAGGTTGAAACCTTTATTAACGAAGTGGCAAAACGATATGGCACAATCGACATTTTACTCAATAACGCAGGTGGGCCGCCATTTAATAAATTCGAGAGTTTTGATGATACCGAGTGGCAAAAAGCTTTCGACTTAAATTTATTAAGCTTTGCACGCACAAGTAGACTTGTTTTACCGCATATGAAAAAAGCCGGAAGTGGCCGTATTATCAATATCATCAGCGGCTCGGTAAAAGCCGTATTGGCCAATTCTGTACTTTCAACCAGCATGCGTATGGGTGTTGTAGGAATGGCAAAGTTAATGGCCGATGAGCTTGGCCCCTATAATATTACAGTAAACAATGTTGCTCCGGGTATGATATTAACAGACAGACTTAAACATACACTACCTAAAGACGTCGACCCCGAAACGGCATTAAAAGAAAAAGCTAAAAGCATACCGCTTGGCCGTATAGGAAAACCTGAAGAACTAGCCGCGCTGGTAGCATTCTTAGCGTCAGAACAGGCCGCATACATCAGCGGTACTACCATCCAGGTTGATGGCGGCGCGAGCAGGAATATTTTCTAATAAATTTAATAGATACAGATTTCATACCTGCATCTACAATAATAACGGGTTCAGCTCAGAATCTATCAACCCGCCCATTGGTTTACCCATTAGCCACTTGCGGTGATCATTTTTTTGCCAGTTGTTTTTATAAGGCGTTATCCGTGCCCCATCAGCTATATAAATAACGGTCATCACCTCGCGCATTTTATTGGAGTTATTGCCATTTGCATGATGCATGGTAAAACCACGATGCCATGTAGCATCACCCGCCTTCATCGTTTTGGCGCGGCTTATCGCAAATTGATGCTCTTTAACATAAGCATTAAATGCACTTTCTGATTCATCTGATATTTCAAAATTAAATACTGATCCATTCTTGTAAGATCCCGAAGCAAAAGTGAGCATACCCATATCTTCATCAATATCAATCAGCGGCATCCACATGGTAATTGTATTATTGGTATCTATGGGCCAATAATACTGATCCTGGTGCCATGGTGTAGGGCCACCACCCGGCTCTTTAAACAATGCCTGATCATGATAAAGCCGTACATTATCAACTCCCATCAAATCGGCAGCAATTTTTGCCATACGTTTAGCCAGCACAAACTGCCTTACATCTTCGTCATTTTGCCACAGGTTCATGATCTGCAAAAAAGCTTTTCCGTAAGTATCCCTGTCTTTTAAGGCGCGTGTCTCTGTGTTATATTTATCAGCAGCCTGAACAATAGCCGACCGGTAAGCTGCAACCTCAGCAGACGACAGCACCTGTTCAACCAGTGTATGTCCCCACTCCCTAAATTCTATGATATTTTCGCTGGCTAATTTTTTAAAATCGTTCAGACAGGGCAAAGTCATTAATTCTCTATTCATTATAATTGGTCTATAATCAAAGAAAGCAACACTTTATGCCAAAAAAAATGTCATTAATGGTACAATAGTGGATTATTTTATCCTTACTTTTATACTACACTCATTTTCAATTAAAATACCCCATGATAAAGGCGACTTATGAAGTTTTAAAGCCATCAAATGGACAATCCTTTTTGGTTAGACACTTTGCGAGTGTAGCATTTGATGCGCCTTATCATTTTCATGAAGAATATGAGCTCACCTATATTTTAAGCGGTTTCGGCAAAAGATATGTGGGAAACCACATGGAGGATTTTACAAGCGGCGACCTGGTATTTTTGGGCCCTAATTTGCCGCACTGCTGGAAACTGGAGTCGGGAAAAGATGAAAAATCCGAAGGCAGCGCTATTGTAATACAATTTAATGCATCTTTTTTAGGCAGCGATTTTTTCAACAAAGGAGAACTGAAATATATTAAAAAACTTTTTCAACGAAGCAGTAGTGGAATAAGCTTTAAAAAGGGTATACAAGCAGCCGTCAAAAATAATCTGATTGCATTAGGCAATGAGAAAAACAGCTTTAAAATGCTGATAGAATTGCTGGAGATATTGCAGCGCTTGGCTACTACAAATGATTTTAATTTACTAGATCAAAATAGCATAGTTGCCGAACGTACGTTAGCGGAGCAAGAGCGTATTAACCCCGTATTTGCTTACCTGGTTGACAATTTCAGGTTTCACGTAAGCCTTGACGAGGCGGCAAGCATTGCGAACATGACACCTAATGCCTTTTGCAAATATTTTAAAAAAACCACCCGTAAAACTTTTATGGAAACCATAATTGAATACCGGATCAACTATTCCACGCAACAGCTTGTTCAAACCGATAAACCTATTTCTGAAATATCATTCGAAAGCGGATTTGGCGATGTATCCCATTTTTATAAAATGTTCAAATTAAAAATGGGCGCAAGTCCCCTTAATTACCGCAAAAAATTCATGCGGAGTTTGGGCGGCGATGAGAAAAAAGTGGCGTAGTTTTTATAATAATTAATGCCCCTCTGAACTCAAAGACTGTAGAATTCTATCATCGCTGCTATCGGCAAAACGTTTATAAATTAAAATACAACCCGCGCTAAAAATCAGCAACGAAACGATGCATAACAATATATAATAAGGCATTCCTAAAAGACTTAAAAAACTCTGCTGTTTCTTTGGCAAAAACAAAAACAATGTTGCGCATAAATTTATTGTAGCGTGAATAACTATTCCCGGTATAACTGATCGCGTTTTGTAATATATCCAACCTAAAAATATCCCTCCCAAAAAGGCCGGTAATGCTTGCCAGGGATTCAGGTGCACTAAACCAAAAAAGATTGCTGAAATTAAAATCGCTTTAATTGGTGAATAGTTTTTTAATAGGCCTCTTAAAATAATCCCCCGGCAAAGTATTTCCTCAAGAATTGGAGCTGCTATAACTACATGGGCAATGGAAATAAAATCCTTTTTAAACATCATTTCGAAAATCTTCTCCACCGCTTTGGGCATTGGTATTATCGCGGAAATCCGTTCTAAAAATACTACTAGCGCTAATGAGCAAATAATGACAACCGGGAACACCCATATCTTCGTTTTATTAAAACTGATACTAAAACCAGGTCCTTCCAGCTTTTTGCATTTCCTTATTGCGTATATTATTGTAGCCAAAAGTGAAACAATATAGGTTAACAAACTTAAAAGTGATCTTAAAAGAGGCGAATGAATATCCCGTACCCCGAGAGTAGCTTCAAATATTGCGCACACTATCATGTAAAAAAGCAGCACAAAGAAAAGCCGGAAGAGCGCTTTTGTGTTGGGATAGAAAAATTGCGAATCTACTTCTGCTTCATTTAAATTAACGGACTGAGTGGTTTCGGTGGTATCCTGAATCATAAGTCAATATAACAAACGATATTAAATAAGGAAGACTTATTTAAAAAATGATTAACTCCTTACATCTTCCAGATTTCGATGCCATAAGCAAGCAGATGTAATTTAACGGTGCCGTTGTTAACCTGCAGGTTTTTAGTACCATAAATAACGTTTGTTGATGTCTTTTTTCCGGAAACGGCTATAGTTACATCAGTTGCTTTGTCTGATAAATTTACGGCTACAACAAACTTGCTATTGCCTTCATATCTCATAAAAGTAAATACCTGGTCGTTACTATTTTGCAGGGTTTGATAAGCTCCCTTTGAAATTATAAGGTGGGATTTGCGTATGCTGATTATTTTGCGGTAAAAATTCCAGATTGAATTGGGCTGGTTTTGTTCTTCTTCCAGAGATATGCCGTCATTGGGTACATCATTGTTAAACTTTGCTTTCCAGGGTCCATTAACCTTATACCAATAAGCCATTCCCTTGCCCTCATCGCTTTTATACCATTCAAAGGCTTCGCGGTTGGGGATATCATTAGCATCAGTAGCGCCAAGGCTGGCATTGGTTCCCTGCATGCCTATCTCCTGGCCATAATAAACAGACGGCACCCCACCTAGCAATAAATTAAATACGGCCCCTATTCTAAGCTTCCTGATGTCCCCTTTTACACCGGTAGCAAACCGGGGCATATCATGGTTTTCAATAAATACAACTTGTTGTTTCCCTTGCGGCACATTCAAAAAGGTTGAGTCGGCAGCCGCTGTCAGTTGTTTTTTATCGAACGAGCGAATGGCAAATGTCAGCCTAAATGCAAAAACACGGTCAATACCTGCATTGTTAAAATAATCCAATCCAAAATCGCCCCAGTTAGCCTGCTCGGCAACAATTTTTAATTTAGGATTTACCTGCCGCAAACGATTCAACAAGGGCGTCCAGAAGGTGCCGAATAAATTAGTAAGCGCCGGTTTATTATCCAGATTGTCCATCATATGATCGATACGAAAACCATCCACCCCATCGTCAAATTTGCCATCGTTATTCGGATCTACCCAAAACTTAAATAGCTGGTAATTATATTCTAAAACTTTTGGGCTTTTTAAATTTACGGTGGTAATTTTCCGGTAAACGCTATCGTATCCCAAAAGGCCCTTTAAATTAAATATGATAGGCGATGGTTGTTGATGCGCCTTGTCATCATACAAAATATAATCGTTATATGCCGAGGCCGGGTTATCGATGCCGTCTTTCCACCATATATGATCTTCGGTGACGTATTGGGTTTCCATATCCATATAAAACTTCATGCCACGCCGGTGAAGTTCTTTTATTAATGACAGATAATCATTAAAACTACCATACCGCCGATCTATCTTTTTAAAATCAGTGGCAAAATAATTATGATAAAAAACCGATTCATATAGCGGGGTAAGTAATATAGCTGTAACACCCAATTGCTGCAGGTAATCCAATTTTAAACGTATGCCATTTAAATCGCCGTGCTGGTCGCCATTGCTATCATAAAAGCTACGTTGAAATACATGGTAAATAATTTCTTCCCGATCTGCTTTCAAGGCTACTTTCTGACCTATTGCCTTATTCTGAGAAAATATAAACGAAAATAATAAACCGATAAATATCAGGTAGTGTGCTTTCATTTTCGGTTTGATGGCTGGGCTAAACTAAAAACAAGAATGAATTTACGTTTTATTTGCGGCGCACTTGAACCTTTCAGAAAAAATTTCTGTTGGTTGTACCTTTAAGCTTTAAATTTTATTACAAAAAAGGGATCTATCTTGCATAACTACCGACAATACTATCGGTATTTTTTAATTGTTTTAAAGGCATAAAAACCACCAGGCTCATAATCGCCAATAAAATTGAAAGTAATATAAGGGTAGTTTTGTATTCTTCCAACACACTCCTCTTATCGTTCTTATTTATGTATTTCATAGGTAAATATTAACATTTTGCCGCCGTACTTATCAACCCTTACGTAAAAAGGTTTAAAAATGTTACAGCTCCCAAAATTATATTTACAACAGATAGCTGTTGTATTTTGTTTGCCCCTAATAAACGGAAAAGCCGCTATCCGGGTTATGGTAAAAACCCCCATTTTCATTACGGCTTTTACGCAATTTGTATTTTTTGCAAAGGTATTCTAAATTCTCAAATCGACCTTATTTTTTATCGTATAAAGAAAAATATCATTATTAGGTCAGTTTTTTTTCTTTCACAAAACATCGCCCGTTTTTTTACGTTAGTTCTCTTATAAATGCATTTCTAGCATTTATAATTGTGATAAGGTTTAGGTTGAAAGCCCCCAAACAGCGAGTGTAAGGGGGCTTTTATTTCTTCAATTATAACTAATAAATTAGTTAATTCAAAATAATAAATTTCTTTTCTTATTAACTTAGCTACATCTTAGCCCGTCGATTATTAATACATGAATGATATAAAAAAAGAACTGTACAAGCTATGCGTTGAATATGTAAAAAAGCGCATGGAGGCGGCTCAGCAGGCCATTAATGAAGCTCAAAAGGCTTCTAACGATGATACGAAAAGCAGTGCGGGTGATAAATACGAAACAGGCCGCGAGATGGCGCAACAGGAAACAAACCGGAATTTGGCCCAACTCAATGAAGCCAACAAGCTAAAAGTCGCCTTAAATTTAATAAGCTATGAGCATCTTTCAGAGCAGGCAGAACCAGGAGCGGTGGTATTGACAGATCAGGGTAATTTTTATATGGCAATAAGTGCCGGTTTATTAACTGTGAAAAACGAAAATTATTTTGCCGTTTCGCCCGGCTCACCTATCGGCCTGAAGCTAAAGGGCTTGAAATCGGGAAGTCAATTTAACTTAAACAACAAATTTTACATGGTAAAACGAATAATTTAAACTTTTTTTAAAACAATTGTCAGGTATTTATATTTAGTATCAGTAATCATTCAAATATCTATTACTATATTTGATGTTAATAAAGAGAGGCAAGCATAGTAGACTTGCCCATTATAAATTAAATCTTGATGAACATATTTGTAGGAAGTCTTCCTTTTTCATTAGAGGAAGCCGATTTAAGAGAGCTTTTCGAAGCTTATGGTGAAGTAAGCACCGTTAAATTAATTAGCGACAGAGAAACCGGCAGAAGCAAAGGTTTTGGCTTTGTTGAGATGCCTGACGACGAGAGTGCTCAAAAAGCAATCACTGGTTTAAATGGTGCTGAAGTTAAAGGCAGATCAATTGCGGTGAGCCAGGCTGAAGAAAAGAAACCAAATGATCGCAGAAGCGGCGGCGGTGGTTACGGCGGTGGAAACCGTGGTGGCGGCGGCGGTTACGGCGGTGGAAACCGTGGCGGCAGCGGCGGTGGCGGTGGCTACTCAAGAGACAACAATCGCGGTGGTGGCAGCGGCGGTGGCCGTTGGTAAAATATACTTATAAGTAAAATGCCCGGCAAACGGGCCGGGCATTTTACTTAGTTTATTAGTGCAAATATTGTCAATTTGCATTGCTCTTAGTCCTGCAGGCCTTTCAGTGGCAACTGCATTGCTTTAATTTGGCATCTTTCCCTCTTATTTCTTTTCTGCCGTAACCTGATTTTAAAACTCAGCACTAATGCTTTCATTTTAAAATTCAGGTCGGGCAAAATCAAAACAACCAAATCAAAATTTATCTTTCAGCGGGATAATTATTGCTTCTCCTTTACGGTTGAGCCATCCCTTATTTCTTCAGAAGCCTGTTTAACTACGGCATCGCCAAGTTTTAAATCTCCGTAAACTTCGGTCTTATCGCTGGTAGACATACCTTTCTTAACGTTAACCCACTCTGCACGGTGATTATTTACTTTAATAATGAATACCTTTTCTGTTGATGTTACTACAGCCGTTTTAGGAACTATGTAAGTACTATCGTGCGATGGTAACGGAACATCAACCTCGGCAAACATATGCGGAAGTAGCTTTTTATCTTTATTGTACACGTCCATCTCTAAACGTTCGGCTCTTAATTTGGTATCCAATGCGCCTGCCAGGCGTTTTATTTGTGCGGTAAATTTCTGATTAGGCAAAGCCTCTACCGAAAAGGTAACGTCAGATTTATCATTTAGCCCACCGGTGTATATTTCAGGAACAGACACCACCAGGCGCAACCTGTTTTGATCCTCCAAAACAAATAATGGATCGGTGCTTTTACCACCCGGGCCAACGTATGCGCCTAAGTTGATATTACGGGCAGTTATAACACCGTCAAACGGTGCGCGTATTTCAAGGTAGTTTAAATTTGCAGCTACCTCTTTATAGCTCGACTTTGCAGCCTCAACGTTGGCATAATCAGAATTCTTCTTAGCCTCGGCAAGCTCCAGATCGTTTTGAGAAACGGTACCCGGTATTTTGCTGGTGCTAAACAAACGATCGTAAGTAGCTTTACTGGCAAAATAAATAGCTTCCTGCTGCTGTATGCGCGATTGTGCTTCGGCCAGTTGCGAATTTATTTCGGGTGCTTCAAGTGTAACCAGCAATTGCCCTTTATGCACTTGCGAGCCTATATCAACCAATAGGTTTTTTACGTAACTATTTACCTTAGCGTATAAATCAACTTCCTGATAAGGAATCAATTCGCCCGGTACGGCAATAGTGGTGCTTAATTTACCTTTGGTAACAGGCACCGATACAACTGTCGGCGTATCAATAGCATTTTCTTCCTGCACCGTTTGGGCCTGTTCTTCTTGTTGTTTTTTATCTGGCCCGCATGAGCTCAGTAAACCGGCGCCTATAACCAAAACAGTTATAGGGATAATAAATTTATTTTTTGTGATTTTCATGATGGTGCTGTGGAACATAAAATTTACTTTCTTTATCTTCAGGATCTAACGAAACAGAATCTGTTGAGGCATTGCCTTGTACCCAGGCAAACACTAATGGTAATATTAATAATGCGGCAAATGTTGATGCCATCAAACCGCCGATAACCGCGCGGCCCAGTGGTGACGTTTGATCACCGCCTTCACCTAAGCCTGATGCCATTGGGATCATACCTACAATCATAGCCAAACTGGTCATCAAAATAGGCCTTAAACGTAAAGCCGCAGCCTCACGTGCTGATTTTAGTGCGTCGCCATTGTGCTTCCTTAGCTCTTCGGCATTGGTAACCATCAGAACCGCATTGGAAATGGATACCCCTACCGACATGATCATACCCATATACGATTGCAGGTTTAGCGTAGCCCCCGTTATCTTAACCAAAAATAAGGACCCAAATAACACTGCCGGTACCGTTGACAATACCACCAGCGATACTTTAAACGATTGGAAGTTGGCTGCCAGCATCAGAAATATAACCAAAACCGCAACTAATAAGCCCGATTGTAAACTATCCAGCGTATCAGTCAGCGTCTGGCTCATTCCGCGTAACTCAACGGTTAAACCACGTGGCAATTTACCTAATGATTTGATTACTTTTTGGGCATCGTCAGTTGCTGAACCTAAATCCTTATTATTTAAGTTGGCAGTTACCGAAAATGTAGGTACCGCGCCAATATCGTCATCCTCGCCATTAGTAAGACCTTGCTTAACACTGGCCACATCACTTATTATTGGCCGTGGCTGACCACCTAATACCGGTATCTCCTTAATGTCATTGATACTGGTCATCTGAAACTCGGGCACTTCCACCTGAACCTGGTAGCTTAGTCCTACTTTCTGATCAAGCCAAACGTTCTTTTCCGTTAAACGTGATGAAGAAGTTGATGCTGTTAAAGTACGTGATATATCGCCCACTCCTACGCCCAGCTCGGCAGCGCGAGTACGGTCAATATCAATATTAATAGCCGGATATTTAAATGACTGTGCAATCTGCACATCCCTTAAGTAATCTATTTTATTTAATTTATCTACTATTTTACCGGCGTACTCCTCGTCCAGCTTTTTATTTTTACCAGTAAGCGCAATTTCAATAGGCGTTGGCGAACCCTGGCTCAAAATTTTGTCGGTAAGCTCTATTGGCTCAAATGACATTTTGATATCAGGCAATTCTTTTTTCATTTCATGCCTGAAACGTTCTTTCAATTCGTCCAGATTCACTTTGTATCCCTCGGCCAACTGCACCTGCATTACTGCTTCCTGCGGGCCGGCCATAAACATATAAATAGGGTTGGTAGAAAACGACGCGGGGTGCGTACCTACAATAGACGATGTTATGGCAATATTTTGCTTGCCAACCAAATCTTCTAATATATGCAGCGCCTTAATAGTACTTACCTCAGTACGTTCTAAACGGGTACCATCTGCCCCGCGTAAACGTACCTGAAAGGTGCCTGAGTTAACTTTTGGCAATACATCGCGCCCAATGATTATAAACAGTAAAAATGCCAAACCAAAAGCAACAACAACATAAGCTGTTACAATGAGTTTACGGTTGGGCAGCATTCTATCCATCAGTTTCATGAATCTTAACCTGAATTTATCAAAACGTGTAAGTTTACCGTCTTTACCTTCAGTTGCATTTTTAATAGCAGCTTCTTTTTGCTCCCAGGCATCACCTTCATCATCCATTGCAAAGCCGTCTTTATGACTCTTATCTTCATGCTCATTTTTCATGATCCAGTTGGCCATGATAGGTACAAATGTTTGTGCCAGCAAGTAAGATATAATCATTGAAAAGCCGATTGCCAATGCTAACGGCAGGAATAATGCTCCCGGAATACCGGTCATAGTAAATGCCGGCGCAAACACTGCCAGGATACAAAACAGGATAAGCAACTTAGGGAATGCTATTTCTTTACAGGCATCCCAAATAGCCAAAGCCTTTGGTTTACCCATATCAAAGTGCTGGTGAATATTTTCAATGGTTACCGTCGATTCATCCACCAGGATACCAATAGCCAGCGAAAGACCGCTCAGTGTCATGATGTTGATGGTTTGATGAAAGAGCGATAAAAACAGCACTGCCGAAACGATACAGGTAGGGATAGTTAATATTACAATCAATGCTCCTCTTCTATCGCCCAAAAACAATAATACCATTAACCCGGTTAGTATTGCACCAATGGCACCTTCTTCGGCCAAACTCTTTACGGCGTTGATTACGTAAACCGATTGGTCAAAAACGAACGATAGTTTAACATCCGGAGGTACTAAAGCCTGGAAACGAGGCAGTGCTTTTTTAAGATTCTGAACCACTTCCCAGGTTGAGGCGGTTGCCGATTTGGTGATAGGCAGGTAAACCGAGCGTTTACCATTAATCAGCGCATAACCTGTTGTAACGTCCGCAGCATCTTCTACTGTTGCTACATCATGTACAAAAACAGTTTGAACACCGTTTTTAATCAGTGGGATATCTCCAAAATCGCTTACATTTTTAATGGTAGTATTGGTAGGCGTTAAATAGTTAATATCGCCAACACGAACGTTACCCGCTGGTGTGTTCAGGTTATTATCCCGCAGGGCCAAAACCAACTGATCGGGGGTTAAATTATGTGAACGAAGTAATTCAGGGTCAGCCTTTATAACAACTGTACGCTGGTTACCGCCAAATGGTGCCGGAGCCACAAGGCCGGGTACCGAAGTAAAGGCAGACCGTACGTAAACCAATGCAAAATCCAGCAATTCGTTATTTGAACGAGTCGGGCTGCTCAATACCAACTGCCCTACCGGAAGTGTTGATGCGTCAAAACGCAAAATAAACGGTGGTTGCGAGCCCGGTGGGAAACCAGCCTGCGCCCTGTTGGTATACGCCGTGACCTCCGCCGCGGCCTGGGCCATATTGGTGCCCTCGTAAAATGTAACCTTAATTAGCGTTAAACCCTGAATGTTTTTTGTTTCGATACTTTTAACACCCGAAACAAACAACAACAAGTTAACGTATTGCTTGCCAAAATAAGCCTCCATCTGATCGGGAGTAAAACCTCCGTATGGATGCGATACGTAAATTACCGGCAAGTTCAAATCGGGGAAGATATCTATCTTAATGCTCCGTATGGCATTAATACCGAAGAAGAATAATCCCGCAACTATTACCAGTATGGTGATCGGCTTTTGAAGAGCCCCTTTTATCATTCCCATTTTAGTATGCTGTATTAAAAGTTATTTATAAAAATCCCAAAATCGCCTGTGGCAGCAGCTTTATATAAAAGTGCCTGCCATACGTTATTTGAGGCTATGTAATTATCAACCTCTGCACGGTTTAAAACGTACAGCGCCTGGGTAAAATCAACAATGTTAGCCAGCCCGTTTTGATAAAGCGCAAATTTCTGATGGTAGGCATCTGATGCCGCCTTAACCTCTTCAGGCACCTCATTATAGTTTTTTAGGGCATTGCTGATACGGGTTTCGGCCAATATTTCCTGATCCCTTAGCTGTTCATTAACTAAATCGTATTGATTTTGATATTGAGCCGAGGTATACTTTTGTGCCTTTACCTGGTAATGCGTCCTTAATGGCGTAGTTATGTTCCAGGTAATGCCTATTCCGAACAGATAATTGTAGCGGCTGGGGTCAATACCTGTCCCGTAATTGCCTGTATAAAGACTTTGATTGGTACCATACCCCTGGTTAAAGCCAGTGCCTCTGGCATCAAAAACGCCTACTAAACTAAACGTAGGGTAATTGAAGGTTCTTAAATATTTAACCTGTTCGTCACTCACATTTATCAAATTCTGATAAAAACGTAACGTTGGATGATCCGCAAGGTTAATTTTCGACTGCGGGTCAGCATTTGCTGGCGCTTTTGAAATAAAAGTACTATCCAATGTGAAACTCTGCGGTATTACACCCATATACTGCGCCAGTAAATTACCCTGTTCCTGTTCAGTTTCCTGGGCATTGGTCAATGCAATTTTGGCATTGGCTACTTCGGCATTGGCCTGCGATGAATCAACACCTGGATTTAAGCCATTTTTTACCCTTGCCACTACAACCTTTTGCAGATCTATAGCGCGGTTAAGGTTATCCTGTCCGGCTTTGCTTAGCTCCTGTGCGGCCAGCAAATTCAAATAGGTGCTTGCTACCCTAACTTCGTGCTGAAACTGTTCCTGTATAAGGTCGGTCTCATTAAGATTAACAACATTTTTTTGCACCTTAACTTTTTCCTTCGCCTTGCCGAATGAGAAAAAGTCCCAGCTTACGTTACTCATATAAAGAGATCCGAAAGCGGCACTCCAATTCTGATTAGGTAAAACCGGTCCTGAAGATGATAAGCCTTGCCCTTTAAAGGCATAAAGAGGGCCGAATTGAGAGTTTACAGTACCGTAGTCCTGCTGAGCAGACAGCGTTACGTCAGGAAGATACTCTGTTTTTGATTCGGTTAAATTTGCTTTGGAAGCATTGAGCTGATTTGCTTTTGCTTTTATGGAACCATAATTAGCAAGCGCAATTTGTTCAGCTTCTTTAATAGTCAGTATTTTTTGGCCATTAGCCCTGAAGACAAATAAAACACTCAAAAAACCTAATATCCACTGTTTTGAAGAGATGTTTAACATATGTGTAAGTTTGACACTGCAAAAGTAAAACTATCCTCTATATGAAAAAAATGAATTAAATTTGTTACAATCATTAAAATATCTAATAATGAACATCGCATTACATCATTTTAGGTTAGTAGATACCATCTCAAAAGACGGAACATTGACCAAAGCAGCTAAAACACTGCATTTAACACAGTCAGCACTGAGTCATCAATTAAAAGAGTTGGAGCGTGAACTGGATGTAGATATATTTGACCGACAGGGCAAAAGATTACATTTATCTGAACAAGGCTATCGTTTCTTACGCAGCGCAGAGAAGATTTTAGCCGAATTAAAGTCGCTTGAGGAGGATATCAACAATTATAAGAATGGCAAAACGGGCAAATTGAGCATCAGCATGCAGTGCTATACAGCCTATCACTGGCTACCCGGTATTATTAAATATTACAAAAAGCGCTGGCCGGACATCAACATTCAAATATTATCCGACGCTACCCGCCGCCCGCTGGAATACCTGATGAACGGCGATCTGGATATTGGTATTATCCGCACCCAAATGGTGAATACCAAAATACGGTACGAACCTATTTTTGTTGACAGGTTAACGGCCGTGATTTGTAAAGATCACCCTTTAGCCAAAAAAGACATCATAGAAATATCCGACTTTCAGGGTGAAGAACTGATATTGCCGCTATACGATCCATCGTATCAGGATACTCCGATTATTGAATCATTGATAGAGGCACAACAGGTAAAACCTAAAACGCTGCACCGCATACATTATACCGATGCTGCCATTGAAATGGTAAACGCCGGTTTAGGCATCACCGTTATGGCCGACTGGATTGTTGAACCCTATTTAAAAGACAGAAACATTGTGGTAAAGCCACTGCATCACAGTGTGGCAAAAAGGGCATGGTATGCGGCTACCTGCAAACAAACACCCGCCATCATGAATTTTTTAGATTGTTTAAAAATGTACTTTGCCGGTGAGGACATGAGTGTTGATGAATCTGAAAAAAAGACCATTATGCAAGAACATGTAGCACAGCAACAAAAGGTTGCAGCCGCAAGCTCCATAAAATTCAATAAAGAGGCTATACTTTTTAATGCAACACAGGACATTAAGAACTATCAATATTAAGTGCGAGGACGGGAAAGCCAGAAAGAAGATCACTGTGAACCTGCATAGCCGCATTCTATTCTGGCTTTTCCTGTTTTTTGGGATTTTCTTTTTTTGTCCGCTTTTTGCGCAACAAACTTTAAGGCCGTTTCCGCAACATGTTAAATATTGGCCCGGCAGTATAAAACCCAATCACATTAACCAAAACCAATTGGATAATGCAGTGATGAGTTTTTATATGCAGTGGAAAAAGCGATTTATAAAAAACTCACCAGGCAAAAATCAAAGCTTTGTATGGTTTGAAGGTGTAGGTAAAAAGCAATGCGTATCTGAAGGGCAAGGGTATGGGATGATTATAGTAGTGTTGATGGCGGGCTATGATCCGCTGGCGCAGCAAAGCTATAATAAACTGTATAATTATTATAAAGCGCATCCCACAAGTAAAAGCAAATACTTAATGGCCTGGGCACAATATAGCGGTGGTAAAAACCTCGATAATACTTCAGCTAGTGATGGCGACATTGATATTGCCTACTCCTTATTGCTGGCTGATAAGCAATGGGGAAGCAAAGAGGCTATCAATTACCTTGCTGAAGGTAAAGCGGCAATTAACGCCATTATGCAATATGAAGTCAACCATAAAACATGGTCGGTTTTATTGAGTGATGGGGTGGAGGCCGAAAGCAAAGACTTTTTTGATACGCGTTCATCTGATTTTATGCCGGCAAACTTTAAAGCATTTTACCAAGCCACGGCAGATGATAGATGGAAGCCGGTTATAAACCATAATTATAGCCTTTTCAGCATGATGCAGGAAAAATACAGCCCCGATGCCGGGCTGTTGCCTGATTTTATTGTAAACATCAACAAAACGGCAAAACCCGCACGGCCTTATTTCCTCGAATCAAAATATGATGGTTATTATAATTACAATGCCTGCCGCGTACCATGGCGCATTGGAACAGACTATTTGCTCAACGGCGATGACCGCGCCAAAAAAATTACCGATAAGATAAATACCTGGATAAGAAACACCACTAAAAACGACACCTATAATCTGGCGGCGGGATACACTTTGGCCGGTAACGATATAAAAGGGAATAATTTCGAAGCACTTAGCTTCAGCGCTCCATTTGGTGTAGCTGCTATGATTGATTCAAAAAATCAACAATGGCTCAACGATATCTGGGATTATCTCATCGCCTTTAAACTAAAAGACTTTGATTATTACGACAATACCATTAAGTTACTGGATATGATTATCATATCAGGCAATTACTGGAAACCGGCATAATTTAAGAGGTATTATAAATGTTTATTCAGCGTTTAAACAAATAAGCATTTTAGGTGTCAAAAAAAGAAGATTTAAAGAACACCTTTTTCGTATATTAACGTATAAGATTATAAGTATAAACCTTGGTTAAATGAAACAAAAAGCAGCATTGGTATTATCAGGAGGCGGGGCCAGAGGTATAGCGCATATTGGTGTTATTGAGGAACTTGAAAAAAATGGTTTCGAAATATCATCCATAGCAGGCACATCAATGGGCGCAGTTGTTGGTGGGGTTTATGCTTCGGGCAAATTAGAGGCTTATAAAGACTGGCTTTACACGCTGGATAAAATGAAGCTTTTTAACCTGCTTGATTTTAGCTTCACCACCGAAGGGCTGGTAAAGGGCGATAAGTTATTTCACAAAATGAAGGAATTTATCTCTGATCAGAATATCGAGGATTTTGGCATTCCTTATGCTGCTGTCGCAGCAGATATCATCAATAAAAAGGAAGTTATTTTTACCGAGGGTAATGTATTTAATGCGATAAGGGCCTCAGTTGCTATACCCACAGTGTTAACCCCGGTTAAAACAGCGGACGGTTTGCTGGTTGATGGTGGTGTTATTAACAACATACCCATTGAATATATTACAAGAACTCCGGGCGATATTTTAATTGCCGTAAATGTGAATGCCGATATCCCTTATATTAAACCTGTTATTCAAAAAACAGAAATTGTAGCCGAACAATCTGTTTATCAAAAAAGACTCAAGGATTTTTACCATCACCTGCAAAAGCTTAACCCTTTAAGCAATGAGGAAAAGATTGGCTATTTTAACCTGATCAATAAAACCATCAGTTTAATGATGTTTCATATTGCCAAAGTTTCTATAGAACAGCATCCCCCCGATATTTTAATTGAAGTTTCGGCAGATTGCTGTGGCGCCTTCGACTTTTACAGGGCCGAAGAAATGGTTGAAACAGGCCGGGCAGCCGCTATTCAAAGCCTGGGCGAATATGAAGAAGGCGGCATCAGAAAGTTAAAAGTTCAGGGTTAAATTTATAACCCTCTCAATATTCCTTTTGCTGCGTCTTCGCCACTTGAAAGTGCTGCTTCAACAGTTCCCATCGCCGGGCCCTCATACAAATACTCGCCAGCAAAAAATAGCGTATCCTCAACCGGCGTGCCGAGTAAGTTACGCAATTGTGATGCGGCAACGGTATCATAGGCATATGAACCCAATGTAAATGGATCAACGGTCCAGTTAGCGACGTGAAATGCTTGCAATTTACCCTTTAACTCCTCTATATCCCGCTTAAATATATTGCTTAATGATCGTAGTGATTCGTTCAATATCTCTTGCTCTGTTGCATCCTTTTTCCGATATGCCGGTAATCCGCCCAGCCAGCCGGTAAGCACCGGACTGTGTTGTGGCACTTGTGTCCACCAGGTTGGCACCTTCTCATCCGATAATAAAAAGCCCATATTATTTAAGCTCTTGCCTGCCAAAGCTTCCGTTTTAGCATCCATCCAAAAAGCGTCCTCAAATTCAAGCAGTACTTTAATAATAGATCCAAAACCCATATCCATAAGGGCTTGATGTTGCTCAACAAGCAACGGGGCAAAGGATATGGATGCCTTTTGATTGCTGTTTGCTTGTAAAACCCCTAATGGCAGGGCAATTATTATCTGTGATGATTCGTAAACCGAACCATCCAGCGTAACTACTTCTACTCTATGCGGCGCCCATTTAATTTCTTTTACTATTGAGTTGAGATAGATTTTATTCCCTGAACCGGTAACTTCGTCCTCCAGGTACTTAATCATTGTCCCATATCCACCTTTAACGCGATACTGGGCATCACCATCTTCACTTTGCCATTCGTTTCTTAAGGCAAATGTGCTTGCTTTTTCAGGATCAGCAGTATCATAACCCGACACAAAACGCCGTACAGAATTTTTCAATCCATAGTACTCATCCCCGGCAAAATACTGGCGTAAAAACTCTTCGATGCTAGTGTCCTGTTCAAGCTCAGTAAGCTTTTCCATCAGCAAACCCCATTCTTCAATAAAGCCGCCTTCGGTATAAAACTCACCATTCTTGTATTGCCACATTTCGGCATCGGCTGGATAAAAAGCTATGCCCGCCTCATTAAGCAAACCAAGGGTAACCGGCAAATCGCCGTGAATGAATTCGGCGCCTAATTCAGCATTTTTAAAGAAAAGCTCATTGTGTAAAGTGTGAATACGGCCGCCACAACGATCACGTGCTTCTAGTACCACTACCTTTTTTCCGGCTTTTGCCAGTAAACGGGCGGCCATCAATCCGGCGGCTCCAGCGCCAATAATTAACACATCGCTTTTATTCATTGTTACAAGTGCAGGTAAATGATAGTTGAAAACAAAGTAACATAATTTAATTTTTTGTTATACTTTTAATATAAAACTGACACCACTTATTTCAAAAAACACCACCTTAGTGTTAAGAAAAGCTCAATTACGTATGCTTACCAACCCATTTAAAAAAAGCGAGTTTCCATTTAATTTTATTTATATTATTAAATGCCTGGCGGGGTTGTTAGTTTGCTATATACCTTATCTGCTAATACCTCAATATCCATTTTATTGGGCCATTGTTTCGGTGGTGATCGTACTTTCGCCCGATCATAGTACCACGCAGGCTTACAATCGCATTAAGGCAAATATACTGGGCTGTGCGGTAGGTATTTGCTTGTACCCCATACAGCTACCCAATCTTATTATTTTATGCATCGGCGTAATTTTAACTATATGCATTGGCCTGGCACTAAATATTAAGGATGCTTTACGAAGCGCACTGGCAGGCTTTGTTATTGTAACTATACAACAGGAACGAAGCAAGCACTGGTTTGTTGCGGTAGAACGGGTAATGTGTGTGGTAAGCGGATGCGTAATTGCCCTGCTCATTACTCTTTTATTCAACCTGATTTTGAGTAAACGAGAGGTAAAAGCAGCTGAACATTGATCTTTAAATTATAGTCAAACACACTTCAAAAACAAAGGCCCCGGTAAAACCAGGGCCGTATTAATTTAATTATATTAGAGAGATTATTTTGCAGATAATACAATTTCCTGTTTAGCAACATTCCAGCCTTCAACTAAAATAATTGGCTGTACGTTGCCCAATATGGCTACCGGGGCGCCTACTGTAACAGTAATACTTTCGTGCGGAGCCAAAGTAAAATAATTAGCTGTCCAATAACTTGGCATTACTTCTTCGCCATTCTTCATTAGTTGCGGACGCACAAAAAATGCTATTTTATCGGTATGGTTTGTAAGCTCAAGTGTCCATTTATTTTCGCTGTCATCTTTTTCTTCTTTTAAAACCTTAGTCTGCACTTGAGTTGCCTTCATGTTGTTAAACCCTGTAAAATCATTTCCGGGTGCTAACCAATAAGCATTGTGCGAAACATTTTTTCCGGCAGCATTTGTTAAATTCAGCACTACAAAACTTACGCCTTTCGTTGCTGCCAATAGTTCCTTTAACTTAATCACTTCCGGCGCTCCGGTTTCAGTTAGGCTGATATGGTCTACTGAAAATGATTTGATCAGTTTGCTATCGATATCATAAATATCGGCCCTGGCGGTTAGTAAACCGGTAGCGTGGTGCATCCTGTTAATAACTGCCGCTGTAGAGTCGTCCTGGTTAAACTGAATATGTAATGGCTCACAGGCATTTTGCATAGCGTAATAACCAGCATTAGGCTCCAGGTACCAATCATATATCTGCCATATTACACTAGGTAAAGCGGCATTCAGTTTCCAAAGCATTATCCCACCGGTTTCATTTATCTTATGGCCCGCAGCTTCAAATATTCCCTGGTAGCCCACAGCGTTCATCAGCTGCATTTTGTCGGAGAAATTCACCATCGTTTGTGGCTGGCCATATCTTTTCACCATTTCCTTGTAGTAATCGTCGTATCTGCCTGCGCCGGTTGCTGCATCATGATATCCCCAGGTATTATTTAAAGGGAATGGCAATTTGGTATCCCAGGTTAAGTTGGTAACTGTTTTGGCAAGGGTAGTATAAGGAGGTTGCGAAGGGATGCCTGTTTCATCTTTAAATACCCAGTCGCCGCCAACATCGGCTTTTTTATAATATACTTTCGGATCTTCCCACTGATATGGGCCACCGCTATAAACTCCTGAAGTCATATTATCAGGATAAGAACCTTTCCAGCCGGTGGGTAATTTGGCAAAACCAGATGAGCTTGGAATAAAAGGACGGGTACCATCTAAATTGATCACATTATCGCGCATGGCATCATATAATTCTTTACGCGCATGGCCCTCGTTTCCGCCTGTCCATACCAGCAAACTTGGATGATTACGAATACGGTATATAGTGCTCACCACATTCTTCACAAATACATTTCCTTCCAATGGCCAATCGGGCGAGCCTTTAAACTCACCCTGTGTATCACCGGTCACCCAAAAGTCAGACCATACCATTTCGCCGTACCTGTCGGCAGCATTCCAGAATGCATCCGGCGGTGTAACGCCACCACCCCAAATACGCACCAGGTTAACATTGGCATTACGACACAAGTGCATCTCGTAATCATAACGTGCAGAATCTCGGTTTACCATCATATCGGGCACCCAGGCACCTCCTACCAGGTGAACCTTTTTACCATTAACGTAAAAATCGCGACGAACAAAGCCATTTACTACAGTAGCTTTTGAACGCACCGTGCGGACACCAAATACAAAAGAGGTATCATCGGCTACAACACCATTGTCATCAGTATATTGTAAACGGATATGATATAAATTGGCCCTGCCATAGCCATTGGGCCACCATAAATGTGGCTGTTTAATAAGTAACTGACTAACCTTATCAGCATCCAAATCAACTACCGACGCTCCATTGGCAGCAACAGTAACAGCCTGCGAAAACTGAGAAAGCGATCCCACAAAATTTTCAGGATTGATGCTTACCGTTAATTTTCCGTTTTGGGCAGTATTGCTATGATTTGATAAAGTTAAGTTCAAAGATATTTTAGCTGTGTTGGTATCAGGCAAATTGGGCAAGTCGGTTACCAATTTTGGATGACCTATGGTTACTGCACCTGTGCTACGCAAGTAAACCGGCTGCCAGATACCCATATTACGATCACGTACGGGTGGAATCCAATCCCATCCTACAGAGCAAAGCATAGTAACATTTTTACCGATATCACCTGTAGGGCCGCCGTTTTCATAAAAAGGCCCCATGGCTTGCAGTTGTTCTTTTGCCGGGTAGCCGGGATAATCTAATGGATAAATTTTAACCGCCAGCGCATTATCGCCTCCGGCAATAACGGCATCAGTTACATCGAGGTTATAATCGGCAAACATGCCGACCATTTGGGTTGAATCGGCTATTTGTTTACCATTTACCCATACAGCCGCACGGTAGTTTATCCCTTTAAATATCAATTGAAAATGACGCCCCTTTTCCCCTGCCGCAACCTTAAAGGTTGTGCGGTACCAATAGGGCTTTTTCCATGGATTAGGGTCATTCGGTAAAAAACTATATTGCTCCAGATTATATTCTTTATTAAACTGATCAGAAGCATCAGGAATAAGCATATTATTTAAGCCCAGATACGGACTGGGATAAATATGGTTTGCAACCAAGCCTGTTAATACAGTTGATGGCACTTTAACCGGAAACCAATATACCGGCGAATGATATTGTGTGTTTGATAACTCCGTCCCGGTTGCTGTTATAAGCGACGAAGACTGGAGATCAAAATTTGTTAGTTTAACCTGTTTTACAGTTTCGGTTTGTGCAAACGACAAAAATGGCAAGACACTTACCATAAGGCCAAAAGCAACCGAATACATCAATTTTCTCATTAGTAAAGTTTAGTTTGAAGCGATAAAACAATAATTTTTAATGCATGAGATCCGGTAATCCTAATCTCATGCATTATTATTTTACTGCTATAGTTAATGTTGTAAAACTACTCAACAAATGCATTGCGTAAACTGTACTAATTTATCTTTTTATTATACTATTTTGGTGTATTAACAGCTTTTGAAGCACTTATGTTTTTCAAAACAATTAAAGGGATTACTTTATTCCATTGCGGAGTAAAACCTGTTTGATTAACCAAACCACGGCCTGGTGTTGCAAAATTGCCCAATATAACGTCAGGCTTGCCATCCTGATCAATATCGCCAACTTCCATCGTTAACCATCGGCCATAGGTGTCTACCGGCAATTCATGCGCTATAAATTTATTGGGGCCTTTTTGTTCAAGATAGGTAAATCCGCCAGACGGGTGATATTTAAAATCTGCAAAAAACGCAATGGTTGCTATGTCCAAATTACCATCGCCGGCAAAATCAGCCGCAATTGCTTTTGTGCAGCCATCTATGTGATAAAAATAAGTCTGCTTAAACTTCCAGTTGCCCTGGTTAGTGAAAATATATACACCGTGATATGGCTTAAGTACTTTCGAATAATCACTATTATCGCCACAGGTATACAGAATATCAGGCTTACCATCATGATTAAAATCAACCAGTTGAAAACTGCTGGAACCATAAACCGCCGGGAAATGCAACAGGTTTTGGGTAATGAAGCCGCCTTTATGGTCATTTAAAAACATCCAGATACCCTCATCTGCCTGTGCGAATAAGCACATCACGTCGGGCCAGCCGTCGTTATTAAAATCACCGGTAATTAATTGCTCACCGCCGGCCTCATTTTTAATTAATTTCTTTTTAAAAGTATGATTAGGCTGCTGTTGCAATAAATATAATGCGCCGTTATCATGACCAAAGCCACAAACTATATAATCTGTCAAACCATCTTTATTAAAGTCCGCAGCTACACTTTGTACTGGCCTTGGCAAGCTATCACCAATAATTGTCTCCTGCTTACTTTTACCTGATCCGTTTAAGCCAATCTGTATAACTTTTCCTCTGGCAACGTTAATAGGTGCCATTGCTCCAATGCAGGTTAAAATGGCACTTTCAGTATTACCGGCATCTTTGGAGAATATAGCCCCGGTTACCGGCGAAGGCATGCTTGCAACAAGTTTGGCTTTCAAATTCTTATCCCATTTGTAAAAATTATTAGCAGCGTCGCCACTATAAAGTTGCTTGTCTAAGCTATTGAATGTTAAAAGCGTAGTCATAGCTGATGGACCCTTTGGATCTACCTCGGGTTTTAACAAACTAAATATTGCCCAATCTTTTAAGGGAGCTATCGCTGGTTTGGGAATTATCAAGTTTACCGGGGCGCTTTTGGTATAATAAGTAACTATTTTTTGCCATTGAACAATATTCAACATTGAATTTCCATCGGCATAGTATTGCCCCATATAATTTTGAATATGCAACTCTTTTGACATGGCTGGCAAAACGCCGGTTACCCAGCTCGCACTATCAATTAAAGCTGGAGAAGGAAGCTGATGACAAAGCGTACAATATTTTGTAGCCAGTATCTTTCCATCGTCTACATCCTGTTGAACCAGGCTTGCCTTATCATCGTTTTTGCAACTGGTTAAATAAGAAACAGCCGCAACTACTATAAAAGCTGTACAGATTATTATTTTATTGGGTTTAAGTTTGTTTATAAGCAGCATTGGTAAAATTGATTTAACATTTTCAATATCAAATAAAGCACATATATTTTACTTAAACACGTAATTATAAAATATAATACAGGTTGTAAATATTTTAGCCCTAAAAACCTGCTTTTTTTATGCAGACCTTTAGGGCTAAAACGTTTTTAAGTTGCAGCGCTGGAATTTATTTTCTGAAATTATTTTCCAAAACAATAAATGGCAGGTTTTTACTCCAGAATGGTTTTAAGCCGGGTTGAAATTCAAATCCCATAGAATAGTTGCCTAAAATAATGTCGGGTTTACCATCATTATTAACGTCGCCAATATCCATCGTCATCCATCGGCCGTACTGGCTAACCGGAACCGCATGTGGTTTAAAACTAAAAGGTGTTTCCTGTTCAAAATAAATAAAGCCTTCGGCCGGGTTGTTTTGTAAATCGGCATAAAAAGCTATGGTAGCAATGTCGAGTTTGCCATCACCATTAAAATCGGCTGTTAAAGCTTTTGTACATCCGTCTATAGGATAAAACCATTGTTGTTTAAAATTCCAGTTACCCATATTCTTGAAAATATACAAACCGTGATAAGGTTTTAATATTCTTGAATTATGATAATTGTAACCGCAGGTATAAATTAAATCCAGCTTCCCGTCGTGATCCAAATCGGCCAGCTGAAAACTGGTAGAGCCATACACCGGTGGAAAACGCAAAAGGCTTTTTGCCGTGAAACCACCCTTGTGATCATTTAAAAACAACCATAAGCCCTCGTCCTTCGATCCAAACAGAACCATCAAATCCTGCCAGCCATCATTATCAAAATCACCAACCACTGCTTGAACAGCGCCGGGTTTATCAGAAATATTTGTTTGTATGTAAGAATGATCCTTGTTTTGGGTCATCAAATATACACCACCTTTAAAATGGCCCTGACCTAAAACTACCAGGTCCTCCAACCCGTCTTTATTAAAATCGCCTTTAACGGTTTGTACCGGCCGGGCTACTTCAGATGCAATCAGCGTTTGATTTTCGCTGCTTTTTTTGTTTAAATCTACATTGATTACCTTGCCGTTTAAAAAGTCAATTGGTTCAATGCGGCCTATGCACGAAATTGTTGCATTATTGTTGCCAACATTATCTTTACCAAAAACCGCATCTACTGCCCCCGATGGCACATCAACGGAGCCCAATGGCTTTAAATTACTATTCCATTCTGTAAAATTATTCTTCACATAATCAGAAGTATAAATTTTGTGATTAAGCGGATCAAAAGCTGCAAGGGTGGTGTAGCAAATATCATTTGCCGCGGCCGGTGCCGGGGTTTTCAATTTAAATCCGGCCCAATCTTTTACCAAAGGTACCGGTGGTTTTGCTGCAATTGGCGATGCAGGGGCAAGTTTTTGGTAATAATAAGTAATAGCCCGCCATTCCTGTAATGTAAGACCGCTTGTATCTCCTTCGTTCTTGTAATAATCATCCATATAGGTTCTTATTCCAAAATAGTGAGCCATTGAAGGCAAGGCGTGAAACTTCCAAACATCTTTTGTAATCGCGTCTACAGGAACCAGCTCATGGCATTTGGTGCAATGTATTTGAACCAAATTTTTGCCGTCGGCAATGGTATCGCCGGTTAGCTCATAAGATAAATTGCTTTTTTGCTTACAGCTGTTAATTAAAAGGCTGCCCGACAATAAAGATATGCCTATTAACAGATAAGATGTAAATAAATAGGTCTTTTTAACATTCATAAAAAACAATATTAATTAATTAGTTAGTTTAAGTTTATTCCAGATAAATTCTCCGATTTGTTTACCCTGTTTAGCCCCGGTTAGGGTGCTGTTAAGGTAATGGATACCTCCATAAAAACGGCTCATGGCTGTTTCATCAGAGGCCTGAATAAATGAATTGAAGTGGCGCTGCATCCCGATATAGTGCATGTCACTGGTATCCTGAAATGCAAAATTATCGCCAAATAAATGCGTTAACACCGTTGCCGAAGCCGCACTTATTGTTGAGTGGCCGGCAGTATATTCAGGAAACGGAGGCGTTTGTAATAGTGGCAGCCAGTAATGGTCAATCTTTTCATTGATATTGGTTACCGGCCTCGCATAGCTGTATTTATATTTAACTTCCCAGCAGCAAATAAATGAATCATACAAGGCTATTGACGTTAACGCGTAAGCCAGTGCTGTTTTTACACCGTTGGCATGTGTTTGTTTGCAGGCTATTGCTGTTATACCAATCCAGTGGCCGCCCGGTGTAATCTTTTTGTCGGCAAACATCATATGCCCATTGTGTTGTATTACAAAAGGGTTATCATCCCAAAATGTGGCAATCTTTTTTTGGTCGTCGGTTAAATTTTTTTGGGTAGTATAAACGGCAATGTATTGTTTCACATAATCGCTGTTCTTGTCTTCACTAAATGGTGGTGGTGGGCCCGGTGAAAATTGTTTTGATGATTCAATAGCAAATACTTTCATATCACCCCAGCAAAATTCGACGCCGTCCATATAATCCGGCGGAGTTGGGCGCCATTTAGCCGGTCCATTTTCACCCAGATACTTAGGTTTTCCCCTGGTTTGAGGGTAATCGTCAAACGCAGCTCTTTTAAGAACTAATTTACCTATCTGCTCACCAAAAGCAACAGATCTGGTATAAGTGGAATCATCCAGGTTATCTTTATACATGGCGTAAACCTTATCCTCATACTTCTTCAAGGTATCAACAGAGAATGTTACTTTATGGGCCACAGTAAAAAACGCCTTAGTGGCTGCCAGGGCATAATTATATTTCTTCCCTTTCTCGGGCACCGGCGGATTGCCAAAATCTTTCAACTGGGTTATTATTGAATTATATTTTGGATCAGCATAGCGCATGGCTTCATACGAAGCCAAAGCAGTATAGCCGTAAATACGGCTGGCTACCGGCGGGGTAAATACATCATAAATTATTACCTGCGTTAACTGATCTTCGTTGTGATGCAAAACATCCGCATCACTTAAAAGATGTATTTTGGGCTTGTGGACGCATCCTGCGAGCAAAATAGCTCCAACTAAAAAGGTTAAAATCTTAAAGCGTTTCATAAAAATTAATTTATCTGAATTTTGCGCGAATGACCGTAGCTATCGGTAATTATAACGCTTTCCATTGTTTTGTCAACATTAAAAAATCTTCCTGATTGTGAAAGGAATGAGGTACCGTTATAGAATTCCTGTTTGCCGATTTTACCATTTTTATACCTGATGATTGCATAAACATCCAGGGGCTGCAATTTTATTGTTTGCACAGGTCTTTTTAGCTCAAACACTTTCAATGCATCTTTATTTTGACTGGCAGCCAGCAAATAATTCCCTTTCGCTCCCAGCAATTTCACCAGCGCCTTTCCATCACCCGGAATGTAAACACCACTTTGCTGTAGCGTTAATGACTTAAAATGGCCTTTACCATCCCCCTTTAAAATTAAACCATTAAAGGCATCATACCGGCCTGTAGTAACGTCAGTACCATAATCATTACCGCTTATAGCCACATCCAAATTTCCATCGCCGTCAAAATCATCTACCACCATACCGTTAAGCTGCGATATTTGCGCTTCAATTGGCAAAGGTGTCATGGTAAATTTGCCATTTCCATTATTCTGCAAATAACAGGACTGCAGCATATTTGCTTTCAGTCTGATGGCACCTTTTCTCATTTCGGGTGTGATAACCGAATCCATCGTGGCCACAGCAAAAGATTTATAGTTCTGATACCTTACACGCATACCAATCATTTGCTTGATAATGTCGTCGCGTGTATTTACCGGAAACTCCTGCAAGTTACCCTCCTGATCTTTCAAGAATATCGATGGAAATGCATCATAGCTGCCATTATTATCAAAATCTTTGGCCGTTATATACATTGGATATTGGTCACTGGCCTTGTAAAAAGTATTTAAACCCGTATTGCCAACAATGTAATCTATTTTACCATCATGATTAAAATCGCCCGCTACGATAGAATTCCACCAGCCATATTTGTCACCTATTCCAGTATTGCTGGTAACGTTTTTGAATACGCCGTGGTCATTTTTCAAAAATGTTACGGGCATCCACTCTCCGGTCAGGATAAGGTCCGGCCAGCCGTCGTTATCAAAATCAGTAAATATGGCATCGCATACCAAACCAACGTTTTTCAAATCCTTAGCAACAGATTCTGTAACATCTGTGAACTTGATATGACCATCTTTACTATCATTCCGCAAAATAATGCTCGAAACAGGCTTAGGGTAATTCCATGGCTCAACCCTGCCCGATACAAAAAGATCAAGCTTGCCATCTTTATTATAGTCAATAGCTTTTACACATAATTTACTGGTAAAGTTTTTGGGTAGCGCGTCTACGGCTTCTGTAAAATTGCCCTTACCATCGTTAATATACAACCTGTCGCGATATGATGGCGAACCTGGTTGCATCTCGTAACCGCCACTGGCAACGTATAAATCCAGCTTACCATCGCCATTTGCATCAAATAATAATAAGCCTTCATCTTTAAAATGATCGTTTACATTATTCTTCCCCTGTGGCAATAAATCGCGTTGAATAAACTTACCATCGGGTTGTTGCAAGAATAATTGAGCCGGATACTTTGAAGTACCGCCAACTACCATATCGTCATAACCATTACCATCAACATCGCCAACCGCTATAGCTGGTGTATATTGCGAAAGCTTATGAGGTAATAGTTTTTGGATGTTGAAGTCAACAAGGTCATCTTCTTTATGCTTGTAAGTAATGCCTACCGATTTGGTTACCTCGCGGAATAAAGAGGCATTATTTTTTACCGGCAGAGCAAAAGAATAAGGCTCTTTAGCATTGGCGATACTTACATTCAGCATCTGATCTGCTTTTACATTTTTTAATTGTTGCTTTTTACCGTTTTGCCATTTGATGACTACCGAATCAAGCAGGCTATCTTTACCCAAGCCAAAATGAGCAATATTTTGTATGGTTGACAGGTATCCTCTAAATGGTGTATTTTCATATACCTGGTGTTTACCATGGTTATAATAAATATCGGCCCATGCGCCTATTCCGTCAATATTTTGTGCGCTGCCATGAAATTTGATATTTAAATAATGGCTATTGGCTTTATTTTTTTCTCTTGATGTATTTTTATAGATCAGCACTTCGTCATCAATATTGCTGATGATCATATCCATATCGCCGTCATTATCCAAATCGGCATATGCTGCTCCATTTGAAAATGTAGGAACATCAAGTCCCCAACTTTTGGTTACATCCGTAAACTGCAGATTACCATTATTTTTGTAAGCGTAATTTGGAATTTTCACTATCGGTATCTGATCAAGAACCTGTTTTTTTGTAGCCACCAGAAAAGCCTCTGCTCTAAATGTGGTAAAATCATGATCGGTTACGTCGCGGGGATAACCGTTAGTAACTACCACGTCGCGAAAACCGTCATTGTCAAAGTCGGTTATTAACGGGCACCAGCTCCAGTCTGTTTGTGATATTCCGGATAAATAAGCCGTTTCTGAAAAAACCGGCGCACCGATAGAGTCATTTTGCCCTAAACGCGGGCCCTGATTTACCTGTAATGTATTGTGATTATATTGATATTGATAGCCATAATAATCAAAGTTTTGATACAATTGATAATTATTGGGCGACATGAACATCTTTTTCCGATAATTATCTTCCGGTTCCATATCCAGTTCAAAAACATCGGCCAGGCCATCGTTATTGATATCCTCAATATCCTGCCCCATGGCACTTGTTGAGGTGTGTTTAAAATACTCCGTCGATCTGTCGGTAAATGTGCCGTCGTGATTATTTACGTAAAGAATATTGTTTGATAAGAAATCATTGGTAACATAAATATCTTTCCAACCATCGCGGTTAATGTCAACCGTTGTGGCAGCATGACCATAGCCTTCAATTAAAATTCCTGCCTGTTTAGATACATCATGAAAAACGGGGTGCTTCAAAACCGGGTCCCAATCATTGCGGTAAAGATGCCCGGTACTTTGACGGGAACCATCTTTTACCGTAGGCCTGAAAGATGAAGTATTATCTGAAGATTGTGCCGCATTAACAGTTAAGTACATATCCAAATCACCATCATTATCATAATCAAAAAATGATGCCATGGTTGAATATAGTTTTATATCCAGACCATACTCTTTAGCCATCTCTTTAAAATGAGGAACACCATTTTTATCGGGACCTTGATTTATATATAGTAGGTTGCGCCTTTTGTTAGAGTCGTTTAACAGCGTATTGCAAACATAAATATCCAATAAACCATCGTTATTAATGTCAACAACCGCCACGCCTCTACCCCAGCCTCCAAGGCCTTCAACGCCGGCCTCTTTAGTAACATCTACAAATTTCATGTTACCTTTATTAATGTATAACTTATTGGGTACCTGATTTCCTACCAGGTAAATATCCTGTAACCCATCATTATTAAAATCACCCACACCTACTCCACCGCCGTTGTAAATATTAAGCTTATCTAAGGGATTAATCGTATCATTTTCAACTATCTTATTATTAAAGGTTACACCCGAATAGGAAGAAGGAATTTGTTCGAATAAAGTGTCTTTCTTTTTGCACGATGCCAATATTATTACAAAAAGGAAAAAGGAAAAAAAATAGAGAAATTTCATGGAGAATTAGGAAAAACAGAAACAATTACAGGCCAAATTAAATAAAAAAGGGGAGAGATTACATCTCTCCCCTTTTTTTTAACGATTAACTATTAATAGTTAGGATTCTGTTTTAATTGGCCATTCTCAGCTTGTATTTCTTGCTGAGGAATAGGATAAAACTCGTCTCTGCCTGTAGTAAACTTAGCGCTACTAAGTACTGGGTTGGCGATGCGGGTATCAGATTTATAGTAAGTGTTTAATACACCAGCCATATAACCAGCGCCCAAAGGACCACCAGTAGCACCATCCTGACGTTGGAGGTCAAAGAAACGCTGACCTTCCATGCCAAACTCTAATTGTCTTTCGCACATAACGGCGGCAAGTGCCCAAGCAGCGCCATTGGCGGCAAATTGTCCGCTATATAAACCTACATGATAATTAGCAGCAGGAGTACTAGTATAGCCACCCTGAGGTTTGGTGTTATCAATATAAGTATGCACCCATCCGGTTGGATCAGCGGCTCTTGATCTAACCAAATTCACGTCAGCTTCAGCAGCTGCTAAAGCGCCGGTCTGTACCTCGGCCTCCGCACGCCACAAAATAACATCAGCAAAACGAATAATGTTATAGTTATTAGCTGAACCCTGGTTAGTAGCCCAGGTACCATAATTGTCAGTAGTAGATGCAGCAGCAGCCTCATAGAATACGTTTTTCTTTGGAGTGTATGGAACAAGGTCACCACGAGTCCACGGCTCACCACCACATAGGCCCCAATCAAGGTACGGAATACCTCTGCGGCCAACGGTCCAGTCCAAACGTGAGTCTATCGCTTCAGCAGTTGGCGTATAAGCAGTACCGGCAGCAACACCATGGTCATTACCTAAGTTAACGTCATCATAAGTTGGGTAACCTGTAGCCGCATCAATTACGAACATTGGCAAACCGTTAGCATCAACTTTGTAAGCATTAGCTAAGTGATATGAAGGTACGTTGAAACCGCAGCAACTGGTATAAGTACCACCACCAGGAAAGTTCAATACATCGCCCGCATCATCATTCTGACCGTTTGAACCATCATTTACTGACATTTGAGCAGCAAAAACCGATTCAGGGCCATTTTTAGTTGCAGCGTTAAAATTGTTATTGAAAGGCTCCAAAGCATATTTCGCGCCACTTGCGGTGGTGCCATTGTTAATACAATCAGTTAACAACGGTATAGCCTGTGCATATTTATGATCATATAAATATGCCTTTGCTAAAAATGCTTCAGCAGCATAATAATTAGCACGACCAGCCATTGACTGTGTTTTTGGTAATACTGTCATCGCAAAAGCAAAATCAGCTTCAATTTTATCCCATATCGGACCTGGGTTTGGCACATTATAGTTACCATTGGCATAAGTTTCGGTTTCGTCAACATATGGAACATTTCTCCATATTTTGGCTAACTCAAAATGATATACGCCGCGTAAAAAACGTGCTTCAGCAATTGCGTTTTGTCCAACAGCACCGGCTTCTGAACCATCAGTAACCAAAGGTACTTCCTGGATTACGTTATTGGCGCGCTGAATACCAGCATAGTTTACCTGCCATTTAGATTCCAGATAAGAGTTAGTTAAACTTATACCTGCGTGTTGTTCAATCGCAGGCAAATCTGGTGCCTGGTCATTAGTTGTTGAGCCTTTATAAGCATCGTCAGCACCAACACCACCATAGGTCCAGTTACTTATACCAGATCCGTAATTTGTGCCCGGCTGACCGCTATAATATCCGTCTAATAACGAATAGGCACCAATTAGCAATCCATCCACGCCGGCTTTATTGGCAAGTGTGGACCCGGCCAGCACCCCCGCAGGAGTTTGATTCAAAATCTTTTTACAAGAATAGGCTGCTGTAAAAAGTACTATTGAACCCAAAGCCAGAATTTTATAATTTAATTTTTTCATAACACTGTTGTTTTCTTTTTTAATCATTAAAATGACACGTTAACACCAATTAAATAAGTTCTTTGATTGGTTGGATACGCGCCCCAATCAACACCGAAAGAAGAACTAGCCTGACCGCCGGAAGCATTTTGAATTGATGGAATCAACTCTGGATCCGGACCTGTATATTTTGTAATAGTAAACAAGTTAGTTCCTTGTATATAAACGTGTAACTTACTTGCGCCAATTGCCTTCAAAAAGTTTGGATCAAAAGTGTAGCCGATTTGCGCAACGCGACATTTTAAGAATGAACCGTTTTCAATATAGAAGGTACTTGGTGGAGTAGTAGCAACAGATAATGCTTCCTGAGTTGCGCCAGGGTTAGTAACTTGGTTGTTAACTACAGTTGCTGAGTTAGTTAGCAGGTTAAGTTGTTTACCACCAGGGAAACTGTTGTAAGTATCGGTCCACCATTTAATATAGTTAAAATCTTTGTTTCCTTGTGATCCGTAAAGAACCATTGAGAAATCAAAGTGTTTGTAACTAGCATTAAGGTTAACACCATAAGTAAAATCAGGATTTGGATTGCCGATAGCAGTTTCGTCACTTGCATCAACTATACCATTATGGTTAGTATCCTGATAAATGTATGAACCTACTGTTGAACCTGAAAGGTTAGGTGTAGAATTTAACTGAGCAGTGTTTTGGTTAATACCCAAAATTTTGTATCCATAAAATTCGCCGATTGGCATACCTTTTTCTTCCTCTACGAAAGCTCCGATACGTGAACCACCGAATAAATACTGGGTTTGAGTAATGCTGGAGATGTTATTTTTGTAAGCAGAAACATTAGCTGTAAGGCTGAATCTGAAATCGCTGCCAATATGATCATGATAGGTAGCGCTGAAATCAACACCATTATTTTGCACGTCACCAATGTTAATGTAAGGCGCAGTTGCTCCACCAGCAGTTGCAGGCAATGTTGCCTGGAATAATAAACCGCTTGATGTTTTTCTGTAGTACTCAGCTGTGAAATCTAAATGGTTAAATGCAGAAACATCTACACCAATGTTTAACACTTTGTCAGTTTCCCAGGTAGTTCTTGGGTTACCGATACTACCTTGAGCGAAACCAGTAGCTAATGTATTTAAACCTCCGGCAATAGCGTAATCAGTAGCACCAAAGCTTGAAGTATAAGTATTAATAGCATTTGTACCGCCAATATTTGCATTGCTACCGCTTTCACCGTAACTACCACGCAGTTTCAACTCTTGCAACCAGCTAGCACTTTTCAGGAAATCTTCCTGTGAAATACGCCATCCCAATGAAACCGATGGGAAAGTTCCCCATTGGTGACCAGGGTAAAATTCAGAATATCCGTCACGGCGTATAGTAGCACCAAATAAGTATTTATCAGCATAGCTATAATCAACACGACCGAAATAAGATTCAGTACCAGTAGGCTGTACAAGAAATGTTCCGTTACCACCACTTAAGCTGATAGAAGAAGGAAGTGTAGTTTGGTTTAAGCTAACATAAGCTGGATCTAATGAGATGAAGTTCGTTGCATAACCACCAACTTGTTGTCCACCGGTTTGTTTTATTTCATACCCTGCAAAAGCACTGATAACGTGTTTTCCAAAAGTTTCTTTGTAACTAAGGGTATTGGTGAAGTTATAATTAAAGTAATAGTTAGAAGCTTCATCATATGAGTTAGGGCTGGTGTGCGACTCATAGTTTTCGTAGGTGTTATAACCTGCAAAATAATAGAAGTTATTTTGTGCGTTACCGCTAAAAGATGTGCGTGCTGTAAAATATTTCAAGAAATCAGCTTCAGCAAACACAGTACCCTGCATATTCCAGGTTCTGTTCAGATTGTTTGCACTTCTTTGTTGTACCGCAACAGGGTTACTTGCGTTACCCAATGGTTCGCCGCTTGGGCCATCGTAACCACCACCGTAGTTAACACCTGATACGTCATAAACAGGGATAAGAGGCATTTCACGATAGGTTTCTGATATACTACCGCCTTCTTGTTGCTGATTGTATGGGCTACCGCCGTTGTTTTCTCTGTAATATACATAACCATTTTCACCAAATCTGAAATGGTTATTAAATAAGCTGTAGGTGTTATTCACACGTAATTGATAACGTTTTTCAAATGTTTCAATTAAAGTACCTTGTTGATCAAGATATTGTAATGAATACAAGAAAGTGCTGTGATCAGTACCACCACTTGCGGTTATGGTGTGGCTCTGTTGTAAAGCATTTTTGAAAACTTCATGAAACCAATCAGTACCAGCCTGGTTAAATTTCTGTACCAGGAAATCGTTGTTGGGGTTTGATGCATCGAAAAGATAACCACCAATAACACCAGGATCATTGGTTACACCAGCTGTTCCAAAAGTACCATAAGCGGTAGTACCATGGTAGCCATAAGTAGGCAATGTACCGGCACCGCCTGGGTAAAGCGTTTCGCCACCGGTATCACCAGCTTCGAAAGTCAATGTTGACTGTTGAGATGGACTCATTAAGTGCCACACATTACCTCCCAAAGGTTTTTGTTGGCCAACATAACCATCATAACTAATAACAGTTTTACCTGGTTTACCTTTTTTGGTAGTAACCACAATTACACCGTTACCACCGGCAACACCATAAATAGCAGCAGCACCCGCATCTTTCAATACGCTGATACTTTCGATGTCGCTTGGGTTTACCTGTGACATGTTATTGGTTTGTACTCCATCAATAACATATAATGGTGTAGTGTTACCAAAGTTAGTTACACCACGAACAAATACTGTACTTGCAGAACCTGGTGCACCCTGGTTAAGCACAGTAACACCAGAAACCTGGCCTTGCAATAATTGTTCAGAAGAAGTAACCGGGATTTTTTTGGCATCGGTAATATCTACCGTACCTACCGCACCGGTAATGTCCTTTTTAACCTGTGTCTGGTAACCTGTTACTACTACCTCATTCAAGGTTTTGTTTGAAGGTTCCAATTCAATGGTTAAAGGGCCGGTTGCCTTAAACGGAACTTCTTTTGTTTGAAAACCAATGTAACTTACCACAAGTACATTGCCTGGAGACAATGAGAGGGTAAAATTACCGTCAATGTCGGTTACAGCGCCAGTGTTGGTGCCTTTGATCCGGATGGAGGCCCCAACAATAGGTAATTTGTCATCGCTGCCGATAACCTTACCTGTTTGTTTTGTTTGTGCTGTAACTACCAATGAAGAAACCATGCAGCATAACAGCAAGCATAGCGTTCTTCCCTTTAGGAGTAAACTTTTAAACATGAGATTGAGATTTAGTTGATTAATTTATTTGATTTTAAGCTTATTATTCTGTGAGATTAGATTAAAGCCGCAGTTTATTGTCAGGAGGTTTCAGACAAACCACGATACTATCCTTATAAAAAGAAATAGGCAATAAGAAATATTTATGTAGGAAAAAATGTAAAAGTTTTATCATGTAATTTACTTCAATAAATTAAAAACTTATAGTTACCCCATTTTTCCGATCTCCAAAATGGACAACGGCTACTTTAATAAATGTTATAATAATATCAGGTTTCTCTAATCCTTTGCTGATGCAAAAAATCACATTGGCATTGATACTAATGTAAATAGAGTGTACTGTTTACACAAGTAATTTTATAAGAATTACAAAATAATTATTTAATTGACAGGATGACTGACAAAAACCACATATCATTGTCATAACATTATCAAATTGTTAACAAAATCGTTTCAGAATTTAGAAATTGAAAATGTAACATTGTCGTTATATAAGTTAAAATTGAGTCTAAATGTGGTTTTAAACTTCAAACGAGGCCAAAAATGCCATTTGTGCCCCTATTTTTTTATAATTATATCCCCTTCACGAATCTGCAGACATCAATTTTAAGCAACGTTAAAATATCATCAGCTTATGTTTAAATCCGCTGTTATAAAGCCTATTCCGTTTAGTTTGAAATAAATAGGCGTTTAAACAACCGTGTAAACCCATTTTAAATAACACAAAAGGCCGCCCGGTTATACCTGGCGGCCTTTTGATTGCAACGGTTTCTTAACTATTTTATTTTACCCATTCAACCGAAGCTGAATGCGTATCACTCGAATTGGTACCTATCTGAACAATGAATTGTCCAGGCTCCCAATCGTATGCTAAATCATTGTTGTAAAACTTCAGATCATTGGTTGTAACGTTAAACGATACTTCTTTGCTTTCGCCTGGCTGCAAATTTATCTTCTGATAGTTTTTTAACTCCTTTACCGCACGACTAACACTGGCCACCGGATCACTGATATACAACTGCACGACCTCTTCTCCGGCAAGTTTTCCGGTATTGGTTACTGTAACAGTTGCTTTCAATGTTTCGTTGCCTTTTAAGTCTGTTTTACTTAGTTTAACATCGCTATAATTGAAGGTGGTATAGCTTAAGCCATATCCAAACGGATATAAAGGATCATTGGAAATATCCAGATAATCAGATTTGAACTTTGCCGGTCCCTTTCCATTAAATGGACGCCCGGTATTTTTATGATTATAATAAATAGGTATTTGCCCAACACTTAACGGGAACGTTGCTGTTATTTTACCAGCCGGGTTGTAATTGCCGAAAAGTACATCGGCTATAGCATTACCTGCCTCGGTACCAGGCGCCCACGCATCCAGTATAGCGCTGGCGTGTTCATTTTCCCATGGCAAAGCCAGCGGCCTGCCATTAAATAATACAATAACTAAAGGCTTACCTGTTTTAGCCAGGGCTTTCAGCAAATCACGTTGATTTTCGGGAATGGTAATGTCCGAACGGCTTGACGACTCGCCCGACATGTTTGCCGATTCGCCCACAACTGCAACCACGACATCCGCTTTCTTAGCTGTTTCTACTGCCTCATCAATCAATTCCTGTGGTGAACGTTTATCTTTCATTTGATTTAATCCAAATGGAAATGCGCGTACACCCAGCAATGAATCTTCAGTAATATTTGATCCTTTAGCATATAATACATTCACATCGCTGCCGACAACGTTCTTTATACCCTCCATCACACTTACTGATTTTGAAGGATCGCCTGCAATTACCCATGTTCCTAACATTTCGGAATGATTATCAGCCAACGGGCCAACCAATGCGATGGTGCCTGATTTTTTAAGCGGCAAAGTTTGATTCTGGTTTTTTAATAACACAAAAGAATGTTCGGCTATTTTACGGGCAAAGCTGCGGTTATCAGCTGTTAGCACGTCTTGTTTTTCCCTATCGGCATTAATAGATTTATTCGGGTTATCAAATAAACCCAGCTTATATTTAGCTTCCAGCACACGGCGGCAGGCCAAATCTATTTCCTGTTGCGTTATTTTTCCTTCTTTAAGCGATTTTTTCAGTGTGGTTAAAAATCCTTCACCCACCATGTCCATATCCAAGCCGGCTTTTAAAGCCAATGCTGATACGGTTTGCAAATCACCTAATCCGTGGTTGGTTACTTCGTTTACCGCAGTATAATCAGATACCACAAAGCCTTTAAAACCCCATTGTTTACGTAACAGATCAGTTAATAACCATTTATTAACTGTTGCTGGCATACCATTTATGGTATTAAAAGAACTCATAAAACTGCCTGCACCAGCATCAACTGCTGCTTTATAGGGCGGCATATAATCCTGATACATTTTGTTTAGGCTCATATCTACCGTATTATATTCGCGACCAGCTTCCGCACCGCCATACAAGGCGAAGTGCTTTACACAGGCCATTACAGCATCGGCATTTTTCATGTTATCTCCCTGGTAGCCTTTAACCATTGCTTTGGCAACCTGCGAGCCATACCATGGATCTTCACCCGATCCTTCAGAAATACGGCCCCAGCGCGGATCACGGGCAATATCAACCATCGGCGAAAAAACCCAGTTCAAGCCTTCGGCGGTGGCTTCTTTAGCCGCTATATGCGCCGACTCCTGTATCAGGGCCATATCCCAGGTAGCAGAAATACCCAGCGGAATAGGAAATATGGTTCTGTGCCCATGTATAACATCCAATCCAAATATTAACGGAATATGCAGCCGTGATTCTTTAACAGCCAAATCCTGTATTTTTGAAACATATTCAGTACCATAAACACCAAAAACACCTCCTATTTCACCTTTTTTAATACGCTCCTCTACCCCATTATTAACTACCGAACCGGTAATGGCACGGCCCATAGTTACCAGGTTTAACTGACCAATTTTTTCATCGAGCGTCATTTTGCTCATTAAATTGGTTACAAAGGCATTCATCTTTGCATCATCGCTTTTTGTTTGTGCCGTAGCATTTAAAAACGATAAAGCCATAACGGCCAGCAAAGCGGCTCTCAGGGTTGATAAATATTTGGTCATTTTAAAATAGATTATATTATTTTTTGGATACTCATAAAAATACAAACAGCAATAAATCAACAAGCCATGATGATTACTGTTATAATAGAAAACTTAAATTGGTTATAACTAATTGGTTTGGACGATAAAAATGAAAGTGTAATATGGACACAATTGTAATATTATAATTTAAAAAATCAAAGTATTTTTGTAGAATAGCGAAAATGTTAACTGAAAAAGAACTTAAAGAGTATTGTGATAACGCCCGTAAAAATTACCTGGCGCATATTTCTATCGATTGCGTAGTATTTGGTTTTCATGAAGGCCTGTTAAAAGTATTGCTTTTAGAAGTAAAAGATGAGGGTGAATGCTATTTACCCGGCGGCTTTTTGCTAAAAAAAGAGCCAATAGAAATGGCTGCAAACCGGATACTGAAAGAACGCACCGGTCTTGATGAAATATTTTTACAACAGTTTCATGTATTTGGCGATCCCGACAGGTCAAAACAACATTTTGACATGTATAAGGATATGATAGCACCGGAAGAAAACTGGTTCACCAACCGTTTCCTTACCATTGGCTATTATGCTTTAGTTGATTTTTGCGAAACTAACCCTGCACCCGACCAGTTTTCGGCTAAATGTTCATGGCGCGATCTGAACGATCTGCCCGCGCTAAAGCTGGATCATGCCTTAATATTAAAAACCGCACTGGATGCTTTACGCCTGCAGCTAAATTACCAGCCTATTGGCTATAATTTGATGCCGAAAGAGTTTACCATGCCCGAACTGCAAAAGCTTTATGAAACCATTTTGGATAAAAAGCTGGACAGGAGGAACTTTCAACGCCGGATGCTTGGATTTGGAATATTAACAAGATCGGACCAACCCCGCAAGGGAGGTGCACACAAGGCACCATATCTATATTCATTTGATTTGGAAAATTATGAAGCTGCTTTAAAAGAAGGCTTCAAAGGTGGCTGGTAGTCACAACCTTAAAGGCAATTTTTATTAAAGCATTTAATTGTATATATTTAAAGCTATTGACAAACAAACATTCCGTTTTTAGTCTTCTCCAGGTATGCGGTTATTAGTTTTCTCAAAATAAAACATCTCTTAATGAAGATTTTATACAAACTTATCTTACTGGTTATTTTCACAAAAGGTACCACCTGCTTTGCACAACAAACTTTACCCATTGCTTCAAATTTACTGGCCACATATACTAACGGTACCCGGACAACCAGCGGAGAACCGGGCAAAAATTACTGGCAAAATAGTGCCGATTACTCCATTAAAATAAAGGTTGATCCGCAAAGCCGGCTGCTCAGCGGCACGGTTTCAATCAACTATATCAATGACAGTCCCGATTCTTTAAAAGAAATACATTTTAAACTATACCCAAATCTTTACAAAAAAGGATCTGTGCGCAACATGGCCATCACCGATGCTGATGTTACCGATGGTGTGCAGATACAGGAATTAAGCATCAACAAACAGCAACAAAATGCAGATCAATGGACAATTGACGGGACAAATATGGTTGTTAAAATTCATGCGCTCGCGCCAAAAAAGTCTATTCGTTTTGATATTACCTACTCTTACATAATAAATAAAACATCGCACATACGTACCGGGCAGGTAGATAGTGGTGCATTTTTTATTGCTTATTTTTTTCCGCGGATAGCTGTTTATGATGATATAGATGGATGGAACCAGCATCATTACCAGGGTCTACAGGAATTTTACAATGACTTTAGCCATTTCAATGCAGAAATAACGGTGCCCGGCAATTATGAAGTTTGGGCAACAGGGAATTTAAAAAATGTTAATGAGGTTTATACCGAAAAGTACGCCAAACGTTTTAAAGCAGTTGTACTGAGCGATAAAGTGACCGATATAATTGATGCTGATGATATTGCTGCAGGCAACATTACACAAAACAAAACCAGCAACATCTGGAAATTTGAGGCGGACAGCGTTACAGATCTGGCCTTTGCTATAAGCAACCATTATTTTTGGAAATCAACCAGTTTAGTGGTCGACCGTAAAACCGGGCGGCGCGTAAGAGTTGATGCCGTATTTAATCCTGAGCATAAAAGCTATTTTCAGGTGATTAATTATGCCCGTAAAACGGTTGAAGCTATGAGCTATACTTTTCCTAAATGGCCATACCCCTTTCCGCACGAAACTGTTTTTGATGGCCTGGACCAAATGGAGTACCCCATGATGGTTAATGACGCCCCTTATGAAAAAGCTGACGATGATATAGAACTCACAGATCATGAAATATTTCACTCTATGTTTCCATTTTACATGGGCATTAATGAAACCAAATATGCATGGATGGACGAAGGCTGGGCCACCATTGGCGAATGGGTGATCAGCCCTATTATCGACCAAAAAATTACAGACTTATATGCCATTAGTGATTACGAGAATAACGCCGGTAAAGAGGAAGATCCGGCTATAGCCACTTTAAGTACTCAATTGGACGGGATTGCATATACAACCAATTCCTACCCAAAACCAGCGCTTGGCTATCTTTATGTAAAAGATATGCTGGGCGATGAGTTATTTACCAAAGCTTTGCATTACTACATTGCACACTGGCATGGCAAGCACCCTATGCCTTATGATTTTTTTAATTGTATAAATACAGGCTCGGGCCAAAATTTAAACTGGTTTTGGAAAAGCTGGTTTTTTGATACCGGCGTGCCTGACCTGGCCATCGGCAAAGTAAATATTGATAAAGAACAATATACAGTAACCATTACCAGCATAGGTACAAAACCTATACCTGTTAATTTAACGGTTTATTATGACGATGGCACCAGCTTTATCATTCACCAAAGTGTGGCCTGTTGGAAAGATGGCAATAAAACAACCATAGTGCCTTTTACAGCCGAAAAAAAGGTAAAAAAAATGGTTTTAGGCACAGGCTATGATCCCGACGTAGACAAATCCAATAATACGTGGATAGCCGAATAACATCATAAAACAAATGCCTCTACATACCCGCAAAGGCATTTGTTTTAATATTTCAATTATTGGAATGTAACGCTACAGCATTTCCCTCGGTATCGGTAAAAAAAGCCATGTAGCCTATTTCATCACTTACTTTTGTTTTAGGCATAATTACCTGTCCGCCTGCCTTTTCAATTTTGTCAAGGGCTACATCCAGATCGGGATTAGCATTCAGATAAATTTTAGCGCCATCGATACTCGGTTTATGATAAGGCCCCTGCACCAATCCGCCTGATACTTTTCCATTCATTTCAAAAGGAAAAAATGCCATTTTCATATCCATCATTTCAGAATCTTCCATTTTGATAGAAAATATCTCCTCATAAAATTTTTTCGCCCTGGCCATATCATTTACTGATATTTCAAACCAGTTTAAGATGTTTACTGATGAATCCATGTTTTTGCGTTTTTAATTGATTTTCTATCTCAAAGCTACCGCCATTAGTTAATACCGATGGCGTACAATTACGCCAACCTTAGGGGTTGATTGCGACAAGCTATTGTTGTAATTTTGACCTAAACCTTTTATTATGAAACATGTATGCGTCCTGGTTCCCAATAGCCCCTGTATACTAAGCAGTGTGATTGGCGCCTTTAAAGTTTTTACTGCCGTAAATACAGCGCTGATTAATCAGGGTAAAAAACCTTTTTTTGATATAAAATTGGTTGGCCTCAGCAATGAAACCTCACTGTATGATGGATTGTTTGTGGTGCGGCCAGGCGTTATGGCAAAAGATATACAAAAAACAGACCTGATTATCATTCCGGCGCTTGCCGGCGATATTCAAACTTGTCTTAAATTAAACCAGGATTATATCCCATGGATTATTGACATGGTTGAAAATGGAGCCGAAGTAGCCAGTCTTTGTACTGGCGCCTTCTTGCTGGCATCAACAGGTTTACTTGATGGTCGCAAATGCTCCACACACTGGATGGCAGCAGAGGCATTCAGGCAAGCCTTTCCGCAAGTGAAATTGCAGGCTGAAAAAATAATTATCGACGAAATGGGTATTTATTCGAGTGGTGGCGCTTATTCTTTCCTAAACCTGATGATTTACCTTGTAGAAAAATTTTGCGGGCGCGAAATGGCAGTTTATTGTTCCAAAATGCTGGAGATAGAGATAGAGCGTAAATGCCAATCACCATTTGCCATATTTTTAGGACAAAAGGATCATGAAGATGAACCGATAAAAAAGGCTCAATTGTTTATGGAAAACAATGTAAACCATAAAATATCTGTTGAGCAACTTTCGGGCATGTTTGCTTTGAGCCGCCGTAACTTTGAGCGCCGTTTTAAAAAAGCCACCTCCAATACGCCAGTAGAATACCTGCAACGGGTAAAAATTGAAGCCGCCAAAAAAAGCCTCGAATCGGGCAGAGAAAACATTAACGAAGTAATGTATGCCGTAGGTTATTCTGATAGTAAAGCTTTCAGAACCATTTTCAAAAAAATCACAGGATTATCGCCGGTAGGCTATCGTAATAAATATAACAGGAAATTGCTGGCGATGTAAAGTGTTATATAAGCATTCAAAAATTACCGTCATGAACGCTTTGATACTTATCACTTGCAATTTTTACCCTTCAATTACCTTTCCTTTTATAAATTGCAGTTTTTAATTGCAAAAATATGCACGCAGGCGGTATCATCAAGGTATTTTTAATTATTGCAGCTATCAGTTTATTGTTAGACTGGTATGTTTTTAACGGATTCAGAACTTTTACGCTCGATTGGCAATCGGCTCGTTTGCGGCAGCTGGTTAACTGGGGTTACCTGGTAGTTTCTGTAGGCGTAACCGTTGTATTTATTTTTGGTTTTGGCAGTTTTACCACAGCCAGGGGAATGACACCTTTTCACGAATGGGTATTGAGCCTTTTCTTAACCCTTCTGATCACCAAAATTATTTTTGTATTGGTTTTATTTTTAGGCGATATCGGGCGTTTCTTTTATGGCCTGGCAGAAAACATTTTTAAGCCAAAAGGAAAGGTAATCGAACCTTTCTTCCCCGCCCGGCGCAAATTTATAAGTGAAATTGCCATACTTACCGCGGCTATTCCGCTTACCGGTTTTCTTTATGCCATGTTTAAAGGCAAGTATGATTACAAGGTACACCGTACAACCTTATATTTCAATGACCTGCCCGACGCTTTTGACGGCTTTACCATTACCCAGATCTCCGATATTCATTCGGGCAGTTTTGATAATACAGCAGCCATGCAGCGCGGTATTGACCTGGCAAAAGCGCAAAAAAGCGACCTATTTGTTTTTACCGGCGATTTGGTAAACAATGCCGCCTGGGAAATTGAGCCCTACATTAAAAACTTCAGTCAGCTGAAGGCGCCTTATGGCCAATTTTCCATTTTAGGCAATCATGATTATGGCGACTATATTCAATGGGCCAGTGATGCTGAAAAAGCAGCTAACCTCGACAAACTGAAACAACACCATAAAGAATTGGATTACCGATTACTACTCGACGAAAATGTTGAGATTGAAAAGGATGGTCAAAAAATATCGCTTATAGGTGTACAAAACTGGGGCAAAGGTTTTATACAGCTTGGCGATTTAGATAAAGCACTACGCGGCGTTGATAAAGATGCCTTTAAAATCCTCCTCTCGCACGACCCTACCCACTGGGAAGAAAAAGTACGCTATAACCCAACAACCATACATTTAACTCTTGCGGGACATACCCACGGTGCACAATTTGGTGTGGAAACTGCCGGCTTCAGATGGAGCCCGGTACAATACCGCTACGTGGACTGGGCCGGCCTGGTGAACGAAAAGAACCGCTACCTGTATGTAAACCGCGGCTTCGGCTTCTTGGCTTTCTCTGGACGGTTAGGCATATGGCCGGAAATTACGGTGATTACTTTGAAAAAAGCGGTTTAATGCAGCCACGTTAATATTGCCCGCAGAGTGACTCACCGACGAGGCTCCGCCTCAGTCGACCCTATCTGATTTTTAAAGAAGGTTCAACACAAACACAGCCGAAGGAAAATCCCTATCATCATAAACCTCTTTTAAACCAATTGCGTGGCTAGTACTATCGTACGACATAATTTGTCGCTTATCATCGCTATAACCGGGCCATTGTGGTAGTGTATCGCCATTGGGGTTACCGGTTTTTATAAATGCTACCCATGCCTTATGCATATTGGCCGCCAGTTGCTTTTTCACTGGATCAGCAGCCGTTGCTAATTGGGGGTCGTTCCATACATATTGTAGTTCCATAGCATGGGCGGCACCCAAATTGCTGGCTTTATCATAATTTAAACGGTACACCCAAACCGATATCCCATTTTGCATAAGTGCTTTTGCAAAGCGGTAACTATGCAGTTGGTACATATATTGCGTAAGCACTTTTACGGCAGCATTATATGGAGTATTGGTCTTTAACTCGTACTGGTAGGCTTTATAAACCATTGGGTAATTATCACCAAAAAGCGATTTTAAAATTGCAGCATCCGGATGTTGCAGTTGGTCATCGCCACTCATAAATAAGGCAGCTTCCACTTTGTTGGTGCCAATTAAAGCTTTTATACGCGGCATATTTTTTCCCACAGCATATTGGTAGGGATCGCCCTTTATAATTACACCGTCCTCAACCGGCCCAAAAAACGAATTGCCGCCAATGCCGCTGCAAGCCACAGCCTGCGCTTTCATCAACGAATCCGCAGGTAATTTTAATAATGTCTGCACATTATAGTGCCCATTCCCCAACGCACCAACCACCCTTAACCGCTCATACTTAGCGGTAACCGTGTCTCTTATGCATTGCACAGAACCACTTTCGGCAATATATTGCTGAAACAATCCTTTTGATTTTGGGGAAACCAACACTGCACTGATCAGCTTTGCTCCTGCCGATTCGCCCATTATGGTTACCCTGTCCGGGTCGCCGCCAAAGGCCGCTATGTTTTGTTTTATCCAGCTAAGAGCCATTATACAATCCAGTGTACCATTATTACCCGATGTTGCATAGCTTTTATCCGCATCGCCCAGATACATAAAGCCAAATACGCCTAACCTGTAATTGATGGTTATGGTAACAATGTCATCCTTATCTGTAAAAGCATGCCCGTTTTGACCCTTGCCTGCACCGGCAGTCATACTGCCGCCGTGAACCCAAACCAGTACCGCCCGTTTTTGGTGATCGATGTGAGGCGTATAAATATTAAGGGAAAGACAATCTTCAGACCCCATCACCTTTTTACCCGAGTTTTGGGTGGCTACGGACCCAAACTTTTGAGCACTTAAAGTATCCTTCCAAACCCCATGTTCAACCGGCGGCTTAAACCGTAAGGCTCCTACTGGCGGGGCAGCATAGGGCACTCCTTTAAATACAGCTATCCCATCTTCAGATAATCCTTTAATGTATCCCTTATCCGTTTTAACTACCGGGTCAGTGTTTTGTGCCGATACCCGGCAAAGTGTAGCAATTGAAAGGAATAAAAGAGCAATCGAAGTTTTTAAAGACTTATTCATGGCAGAAATTTATGGAAGCTAAAATTAAACAATATGCATAACTGGCCATGTGATTTTTTAATTACAATCAATATTCATCTTTCGGTCACTTTTGTTTAAAAAAAACAGAATATAGTTCAGTTATTTAAAATATATTTTGAATTTAATTCATAATATGTTTAAATTCACGGTATGAATAACGAAACAGAGATTATACTGGATAAAACGGACCTGCACATTTTACGTCTGATGCAGGAAAATGCCCGGATCTCTAACGCCGAACTGGCCCGCGAGCTGGATATGGCGCCTTCGGGCATGCTGGAGCGTGTAAAAAAACTCGAACAAAAAAAGGTTATTTTACAATATACCACTCGTATCAACCCTAATGCTTTACGGCAAAAAATGCTGGCCTTTGTGTTTATGAAAGCCGCTGATGGACCCGGATGTAACGATACCGCAAAAGCACTTGCAAAAATCCCCGAAGTACAGGAAGTACATCATATAGCAGGCGATGATTGTTACCTGGTAAAGGTGCGCACCTATGATTCCGCTTCGCTAATGCACCTGATGCGTAACAATTTTAGCAAAATACCTAATCTTTTAAGCACCCGCACCACCATAGTGCTCGAAACGGTAAAAGAACAACAACAATTAGTTATACCCGAAAATTAATAACGCCATGACAGCCACATCATCAAAAAGTCCATCTATATTATTAGTAGTTATTGCATTTACTACCGTTTACCTGGTTTGGGGTTCTACCTATTTTTTTATCAGGATTGCCGTAGAAGGCGGTTTACCTCCATTTATATTGGGAGCCATACGCTTTACCACCGCAGGTATTTTATTGATGATTTGGTGTGTGATTAAGGGCGAAAAGATTTTTGTTGCGAAGGATATTTTTAACGCAGCCGTAACAGGTGCATTGCTATTATTTGTAGCCAATGGCATTGTAATATGGACAGAGCAGACATTGCCAAGCGCCATGGTTGCTATCCTCGTATCATCCGCGCCTATTTGGTTCATATTGCTCGATAAACCTAACTGGGCATTAAATTTCAAACTCAAAAGCACCATTTTTGGCCTGGCAATTGGCTTTGCCGGAGTGATATTACTCTTCAGCGAACAAATTGGCGATCTGTTTAAAAGCAGTGATACCCATTCAAAACTACCGTGGATGTTATTATTGGTTTTGGGTACTATCTCGTGGTCGGCAGGGTCTTTGTATTCAAAGCACCGGCCGCCTGTAGTATCGGCTTCGGTTAACACTGCCTGGCAAATGATTCTGGCCGGTTTGATTTATATCCCGGTTAGTTTTATGCATCATGAATACGACCATTTAAACTGGAACCTGATTCCTGCCAGCAGTTGGGGTGCCTTGACTTATTTGATATTTTTTGGCTCTATAGCGGCTTTCAGTGCGTATGTATGGTTGTTACAGGTTCGCCCGGCTACGCAAGTGAGTACCTATGCGTATGTTAATCCTGTTATTGCCGTATTGCTGGGTGTTGTGTTTGCCGGCGAAAACATTTCACTTATACAGCTTGCCGGTTTAGCCGTTATTTTAGCCAGCGTTTTATTAATTAACCTGGCCAAGTATCGCAAAACAAAAGTGGAGGTGCCGGTATTGGTTGATGTGGAGTAGTGAAAATCCTATCTCCGCGCACCTCACCATCTTGTCATTCGAACGAGGGTACCGAGGAGAAAACTTATACGCGACGAATAGCGAACTATGATAGTTCGCTGTCTGAACCAAGATTTTTGGGATTTTATAATTTCAAGAAGCTAATTGATAATCCTGATCATCATTTAATTCTAGAATCCTGGTTCAGACAATCTTTCGCAGAAGATTTTTCGCTATCGCTCAAGAGATAGTTTCTCTCTATCGATCGAAATGACAACGGATTAAAAGAGGGGTTTAAAATCCTACACATCCTTCGGCAATGACCTTACCGGGCTTTCCCATTTTCCAAATTCAAAGTAATCTTCAATGTCGATATTGATCTTACTTCCAACGGGATATTTCTTTTTGGCATAATTGGTGGCCCTTAAAATAATGCCATCGCGTTCTATGATTAGTTCTTCATAAAACCCTTTAAACAAAACCTGTTTAACGGTCCATTTGGCACTAAAACCTTTAACAATTTTAACATGGTCGGCATAAATAACAACGGTGCCTCTTTTGGTGGCGATACCACATTTTTTTGCTTCGTCTGATGTAAGCTGACTATTGCTGGCTAAAATTTGGGCGGTATACAATAGCTTGGGCGAATTATACAACTCCTCCGGACTACCGTTCTCCACTATTTCACCTTCCTTTAAAACAATCAGTTCATCGGCCATTGATAATATTTCCGCAGGGTCGTGCGAAACCAGCACTACTGTTACGCCCCATTCTTTTACTATGTATCTTATATCGTGCTGTAGCCCCTCACGGTAAGTAGCATCAACCTGGTTAAAGGGTTCATCAAGCAATAATACTTCCGGTTTACTTATCAGCGCCCTGGCAATGGTAACGCGCTGCTTTTCGCCACCGCTTAGCTTGCCAAAGGGCATATCTTTAAGGGCAAAAATATCCAGCATATTTAAGGCATCGTTTATTTTTTTCAGCTCGGTATCCTTACCCAGTTCACCGGCAGTTAATCCTGAACGCACACTGTCCCAAACGGTTAACGCCAGATCCATGTCCTCATTATTTTGAGTTACCAGGCGCATGGCCTCGTGAGCGGCTTGTAGTTTTTCTTCGCGTTTTAAGATCCGCTCTTCCTTAAAAAACACCTCTCCCGAATCTGGCTGTAACAAACCGTACAATAAATTCAACAAAGTGGTTTTGCCGCTGCCGCTTTCGCCAACTATAGCTGTTATTTTAGCCTTTGGAATAAATATGGTTACATTGTTTACTCCTGAAGATTTGTCGCCAAAATAATTTTTTGTGACCGATATGGTCTCCAGGATCATTTCATTATGCATACTGCCGTTATTTTTTATCCTATTTTTCTTTGCAAAAATTAAAAAAACAAATTTGCAAGCTGTAACGATTACGAACCGAAACTATAAAAGTTTATCTATAAAAAGAAATATCCAATTGATACAATTATTATATATTTAGCCACATAAACAAAAAAATGAATATGAAACTTGGCAAAACGTGGCATCAACACCACGAAGATACTTTAGCATTTGGACAACGACTGGCCGATTCAGTAGCCTGCGGAATGGGATCATGGAGATTTATTATTATCCAAACTATTATTGTTGTTATATGGATGCTTGCTAACGTTGTTGGCTTTATTTACCATTGGGATGTTTATCCTTATATTTTGCTTAACCTGGTATTTTCAACACAGGCTGCCTATGCTGCACCCATTATCATGATGGCACAAAACCGCCAGAACGAACGTGACCGCGCGCAGGCCAATGCCGATTATGAGACAAACCTGGAAGCAAAAAGAGAAATTGAAGAACTGCTGGAGAAACTGAACTCTATTGAAATTGATAAATTAGATAAGATACTGGCTATTTTACAAAAAACAGAAGTTAAATCATAAAGCTAAACAGCTGCCATAAAACAATTTAACCGTATTTAACTTTTCACTAAACAACAAATCTTTGCTTTTTAGTAGTTTTGCCACCAATGACACATATTGAAGACGCCATAGCCAACGAAGCTGAAGCAGAAATAACCCCGAAAACGCGTAAGCAAAAGCTTTGGAACGTAGTTAAAACCATTTTAAAGATAGCCGTAACTTCTGCTTTACTTTATTGGGTTTTTAGCAAAGTTCCCTTCAGTGAAGTAAAAAACAGGCTTATAAATGCCAACTATTATTGGATGCTGGCTGGTGTTGCCTTCTATTTTTTATCAATGGTGGCTTCGTCATGGCGTTTGTTGAGCTTCTTCAAGTCGATAGATTTAAGGTTAAACCCGCGCTTTAATTTCCGCTTATACCTTTTAGGAATCTTTTACAACCTATTGTTGCCCGGCGGTATTGGCGGCGATGGTTACAAAATTTACCTGCTTCATAAAAACTATAATTTCCCCACAAAAAAGGTCTTTATGGCTATTTTATTCGACAGGCTAAGCGGCCTGTGGGCCATCGGATTAATTGTGGTTACCTTACGTATATTTATTCCCCTTATTCCGGTAAGTATTCCGTTGTTGTTGGCTGCATTTGTGGTAGCCTCGGCCATTTACTACATAGTAGTTAAAATATTTTTTAAAGATTTTACCAAACACTTTTTTAAAGGGCATTTGAAAGCCATTTTAGTACAATCGTGCCAGGTGATCACCATTATCTGCGTGCTGATGGGTCAGGACTTTCATGGCAAATTTGCGCCTTATCTTTTATCCTTCTTACTTTCGGCCCTTGCAGCAGTATTGCCTATTTCCGTTGGCGGAGCCGGTATACGCGAGTACATATTTAAAATATTAGCCGGTTGGCTCAATATGAATGTAGGGCTTGCAGTTTTCCTTAGTATTTCTTTTTACCTCATCTCGCTTGTTGTTGCACTATCAGGCCTTTACTATGTAATACGCCCAAGCCGCTTGCAGGAAGGTTTACCATCCGAAAAAATTGACAATTAAAGCTTCAGCGTCACCCTGCCCTCTCTCCAAAAGGGTTCTAAAGAAGCGCGAAGTTAAAGTCCTCTCCTTGCGCCACCGCTAAAGCTAAGGCGGCACGCGGTTGGAGAGGATTTAGGTGAGGCCCAACAAAGTTTTTAACCTCAGGTTTATAATACTGAACTACAATACTTTGCACCTTTTTACGGTTAATGCACCTCTCTTTCTAAACTTATTTCACTAATTTTACGTTCTCTTATAAACCAGATAGTAATTGATTAATGAGCCATTTTAATGATTTTGGCAACCCGCAGGTTGCTGCATTGCCCGCGCATTTAAAACAATTTATAGTTGAACAACATTATGAGCATTATACCCCGGTTGACCACGCCGTATGGCGTTATGTAATGCGCCAAAACTATAGCTATCTAAAAGATGTTGCTTATTATCCTTACATACCCGGTTTACAAAAAGCAGGCTTAACCATTGAAAAGATACCCAGCCTGCAGGAAATGAATGATGCCCTTGCAAAAATTGGCTGGGGCGCGGTAACCGTTGATGGCTTTATTCCGCCTGCTGCCTTTATGGAATACCAGGCTTATCGGGTGCTGGTGATAGCAGCCGATATTCGCCAGTTAAAACATATTGAATATACGCCGGCACCTGATATTATTCATGAATCTGCCGGGCATGCCCCAATTATTGCGGATAAAGATTATCACGAATACCTGAGCTATTTTGGTTCTATAGGCGCCAAAGCAATGTTTTCGGCACAGGATTTTGAATTATATGAAGCCATCAGGGCATTATCCATTTTAAAAGAAATGCCGGATGCCGACGAAGCCGCCATAAAAAAGGCCGATGAACTGGTAGCCCACCGGCAGGAAAACATGGGCGAACCATCCGAAATGGCCCTGCTAAGTCGCTTACATTGGTGGACGGTGGAATATGGATTGATAGGAACTTTACAAAGCCCTAAAATTTATGGCGCTGGATTACTATCGTCTATAGGTGAAAGCGCCAGCTGCATGCTGGATAGCGTTAAAAAGCTACCCTACACCATTGATGCTATAAACTACACCTATGACATCACCAAAGCACAGCCACAATTATTTGTAACCCCAACTTTCCAAAATCTGATTGATGTGCTGGAGACTTTCGCCAACACCATGTCGTTTCGCAGAGGGGGTATTTATGGTTTACAAAAGGCTATTGAAAGCAAAAATACCTGTACAGTTGTTTACAGCTCGGGTTTACAGGTATCGGGCACATTTACAGCATTTATATCGGGTAAAAATGAGCAGCCTGCCTTTATCAAAGCCTCCGGCCCTGCTTCGCTTTCTGTTGATAATAAACAACTAAGCGAGCATGGTAAAGATTATCACCACGATGGTTTTAGTTCGCCGGTTGGCAAATTAAAAGATCATGCCATGCCGTTGGAAAATCTCTCCATTAGCGAGCTAAACTACTTCGGTATTGAAGAAACTAAAGAAACAACCTTAAACTTTGAAAGCGGCTTAACGATTAATGGTACAGTAAAAAAAATCCTGTCTGTTAATGGTAAAACCCAATTAATCACCTTTGAAAATTGTACCGTAACAGATCAGCACGGCAAAATATTATTTGATCCATCATGGGGTGTTTATGACATGGCCATAGGTGAAAAAATCACTTCCGTTTTTTGCGGCGCAGCCGATAAAGACGCCTTTGTGGAGATAGCTTACAAATCAAATACCGAAACACATCACCAGGTTTATGATAAAAGCACCATTGAACTTCATGAGCTATACCAACAGGTGCGAAACCGCAGGCATATCGGTGGCGATTTTGGTTTTCTGGGTAATGTTTGGCTTCGTCTTCAAAAAAACCATTATGACGACTGGCTTTGCGCTTTAGAAATATTGGAAATATTGGAGCATGAAGAAGCTGAAGCTGATATAGCAAAGGAGATAAGAATTTTTCTTGAACAAAAAGCAATCAATCAGCCCGAGCTAAAAAAACTGATCAGCGACGGATTTTATTTAATAAAGCATCCTGTTGAGCAAAAATTGGTAGTTTAGTACCTATGAACATCATTATAACCGGAGCAAGCAGCGGTGTAGGATTTGAAGCTGCCCTCGAATTAATACTCTCAGGAAAGCACAAGGTAATAGCATTATCGCGTTCGCAGGATAAGCTGCAAAGGCTGTTGGAAATAGCACACGGCCTTAACCCCGAAGCGGAAATATACGCCCTTGCCTTTGATATAGTGCATGATGACTACGCAAGTTTGCTGCAATTTATAAACACTAATTTTGATAACCGGGTTGATGTACTGATCAATAATGCTGGTGTACTGATTAATAAACCATTTGCACAGTTACAGGAAATGGATTTTATTGAAATGCTGCAGAGCAATTTTATTGGTCATGTACGCATGATACAGGGTGTACATGGCTTAATGCCAAAAGGATCGCATATTTTAAATATTGGCAGCATGGGCGGTTTCCAGGGAAGCGCTAAATTTCCGGGCCTGGCAGCTTATTCAGCAAGTAAAGCGGCCCTGCATACTTTAACAGAGTGCCTCGCTATGGAATTTGCCGAACAGGAAATAAAGGTTAACTGCCTTGCCTTAGGTTCGGCACAAACTGAAATGCTTGAAAAAGCATTCCCGGGTTACGAATCGCCGGTAATGGCATTTGAAATGGGAAAATACATTGCTGATTTTTCTTTAACCGGCCATCGTTTTTTTAACGGCAAGGTATTGCCGGTGGCAGCAACTACTCCTTAGGGGAATATATTTGTTTTAGTGCATAATTTTTTTTTAAATTTATGTACCTTGATATAAACTTCCAATTATCCCCTTTACTGAAAAATGGATGCTACCCTTTCCTTTCTGCTCGACAAGTCGAATGATTTTTTTTGTGTCATGGACAGAAAAGGAATAATAAAACGTACAAACGCAGCCTTCAGAAAAGCCATCGGGTATTCAGAAACTGAAATCACGGGTAAGGCAATCACTGTTATTTCCCATTCGGCCGATATAAAAAGGCATGATGAACTGCTGAAAACTTTATTAAATAAAAAAGAAGCATCAGGCTACGAGAGCCGCTTAAAGGCTATTGATGGCGTTTATTACAATATCAAATGGTCGCTTGTTTACGATGCCGAAACCGACTTGGTATATGCCAGCGGTGTTAATTTAACGAACAAGCTAAACGGCCACGATAAAAGCCTGACGGATAACATACAACACATTATACAAAGTTTTAATGAGGGTTTTTTCATTATCGATAACAATTGGCAGGTCACCACATTTAATCCGGCCTTTCAGGCAATAACGGGTTTAAAAAACAAGCAGCTTAAAAATGTAAAATTTAAAGATTTGCGTAGCTTGGGCCTTACAGATGAAGTACTTAGGCAGTTTGAAAATGCATTCAGTGGCAATTTTTCGAGCCAGTTTCAATATTATAACGTTTACACTAAAAGGTGGTTAAGGCTTAACATATATCCGTATAAAAATGAAATGATGATTTTTATACGGGACGTCACCTCAACCAAAATACAACAACTTATTTTAGCCCTCGAAAAAAACGTACTCGAAATAAATGCTTCGGCTTTGTATTCGTTTCCACAAACTATAGCCGAGCTGCTAATAGGTATCGAAGAAATATTTCCGGAGATGATTTGTTCGGTACTCGAAGTTGACGAGGCTGACGAAACACTGCATCATATTGCGGCACCCCGTTTACATCAAGATTTTTGTGACGCCATAGATGGAACACATATTGGCCCCAGGGCAGGTTCCTGCGGCACCGCTGCCTACCATCGCACCCAGGTAATTGTAAATGATATCGAAACCAGCCCGATATGGGAAGATTTTAGGGATATAGCACGACAACATGGGCTGAAAGCATGCTGGTCAACCCCTATTATCAGTTCTCACAGCTCAAAGGTGCTGGCTACATTTGCCGTTTATTATACTTCCAGCCGTGAACCTAAACCAGATGAATTACAGATGATTGAGCGTACCTCCAATATTTTGAGAATACTGATGGAAAATAAAAGAAACCAGGATCATATTATTGATCAAAATAGACGGTTACAAGAAATTGCTGCCATTAGTTCGCATGAAATTCGCAGACCTGTGGCAACTATTTTGGGATTGGTTAATTTGTTTGACCGCCAGCATCTGGATAGCGTTATGAACAATGAAATATTAAATCATTTGGACATTACCGCCAAAGAGCTGGACATGGTAATCCATACTATTGTTGAAAAAACGGTTTATCTAAATTCAGGATCATAAAGTTTAATCAACACGGCTCATCAATCATCAATAAAAAAGGGTAATCCGCTTACAAAGCCGATTACCCTTTTTCTGTTTGTTACTTTGTGATCAGATCCAACTGTTTTTTAATTATCTCAGACCGGGCATCGCTTACGCTATAGTCAAATGAGCCTGCGGAGGTATTTATCCTGATAACAGCTATTTTGTTATTTTTCAGTTGATCAATCTCATCATTACTGATGCTGTAAGGTAACGAGGCGTCCGAAAAAACCGGTTTAGCGTCATAAATTATTTTTGAATAATTTTGGCCAACTGTATTTAATTGTAGCATTTTACCGCTGGTAAATTTTACAATTGCGGCATAGCCATCCTGGACGCTAAAATCCCATTCTCCGGCCTCTTTCACATGAAAATAGAGCAGATAAACCCCTCTGCCTTTTAAAATACTGCATCCAATTAAATGCAATGACAGGCTAAGTTTACTTTGTAAAGGTTCTTCTTTCGTCTCCAGGGTAGTATCGCCAGTAATTTTATCAATTATAGGTTTTTGAAGCTTTTGCGCGTCGGCATTAAAAGCCAGCAGCATTGCAGCTAGTATAAAAATGTACTTTTTCATAAACTGTGTAAGGTTTGGGTTATTTTAACTTTATAAATTCGTTTACTACCACTTCGCAGGCATAACGTTTGTTACCGTCCTTGTCTACGTAGTTGCGGTTAGTTAGTTTTCCCTCAATGGCTACTTCGTCGCCCTTTTTCAAATAATCGCCTGCGAGTTTGGCCTGGTTACCCCATAATATTAAGTTATGCCATTGGGTTTCTGTTACTTTTTCGCCTTTATCATTTTTATAGCTCTCATTGGTGGCTATTGAAAGGCGTGCTAATTTTCTGTTGTTGTCAAAATTTTTTACTTCCGGGTCCATTCCTAAATTACCTACCAGGCGTACGCTGTTTCTTAATGTGTTCATGTTGTTAAATTTTAAATTATGTTTTCTTAAATGATTGATACAAAGTTGCGGCAGGCAAACAAGCTTATCCGGTTAATAACCATTTACAGTCGACAATATCCATTTGCAACCGTTTGCAATCGGATAATATATTCACTATCTTTATAGTAATGAATGAAGAAAGAGTTTGTCTTGATTGTGGTACAGTTTTACATGGCAGAGCCGATAAAAAGTTTTGTAATGATTTGTGCCGCAACAATTACAATAACCAACTAAACAGCAACAGTTATAACCTGGTGCGCAATATCAATAACATCCTGAAACGAAACAGGCGTATCCTCGAAGAACTCAATCCATTGGGCAAAACAAAAACCACACGAAAGAAATTGGTTGCCAAAGGCTTTGATTTTGAATACCATACCCGCAGCTATCAAACTCAAAATGGAAAAACTTATCATTTTTGTTATGAATACGGCTACTTGCCGCTTGACGGCGATGAATTTTTGCTTGTAAAACGGGAGGGTGAATGATTTCGAATATCGAATGTTCGATTTCGGAATTTATTTGACTGAATATTCAACGTTGTATTTTAATGATTTTGTGAATAACAATCCGAAAAATCGTCTCACAACAAATCCGAAATCGAAATTCCGACTTCCGAAATCTAAAAAAAGTCATCCCAAAACAACAAATCTGAAATGCAAATTCTCAAATCCGAAATAACATTATCTTTGCGCCCAGAATGATTATTCAACAATTTTACGACAAGGGTTTAGCCCATGGTTCATATGCGGTTATCAGAACCGGGAAAATGATAGTAATTGATCCGGCGCGCGATCCTCAACCCTATTATGATTTTGCTAAACAGCATGATGCGGATATTACAGGTGTGATTGAGACCCATCCGCATGCTGATTTTGTAAGCTCGCATCTGGAAATACATCAAACAACCGGCGCTACTATTTACGTGAGCAAACTTACCGGTGCCAATTACCCGCACGAAAGCTTTGATGATGGCGACGTCATCAAATTAAACGATATAAAATTAAAAGCCATCAATACACCGGGCCATTCGCCCGATTCTATCTGCATTTTGGTTGAAGATGAGGATGGCAAAGAACAAGCACTTTTCACAGGAGATACTTTATTTGTAGGCGATGTTGGCCGGCCGGACCTGCGCGAAAACGTAGGCAATATCACCGCCAAAAAAGAAGAACTGGCACGCCAGATGTATCATTCAACCCGAAATAAACTGATGAAACTACCACACAATGTGGTTGTTTATCCGGCGCACGGCCCCGGATCATTATGCGGAAAAAACATGAGTCCCGATTTGCAAAGTACCATAGGGCGCGAGCTGCGCGAAAACTATGCCCTGCAATTGATGGATGAATTACAATTTATTAAAACCCTTACCGCCGACCAGCCATTTGTGCCCAAATATTTCGCGGCGGATGTAGAGATGAACAAAAAAGGCGCCCCGGGATTTAAGCAAAGTGTGGCCGCTGTACCAAAGATAGATCGTAATACGCCTTTGGATAAAAGCATCCTGGTAATTGATACCCGGCCGATGGAGCAATTTAGAAACGGGCACGTAAAAGGTGCTATCAACTTACAGGACGGCGGTAAATTTGAAACATGGCTAGGTTCAATTGTACATCCAACCGAACTGTTTTATTTAATTGCCAATACCGATGCGGAGCTCAATACGGCAATTTATAAAGCGGCCAAAATAGGTTACGAGCAAAACATTAAAGGCGCGTTATTAGTTCCGGATAATGCGACAGAAAAAGCACCCGAATTGGATATCGATACCTTTACTGCCCAGTCAGAAAATTATACGGTGGTTGACGTACGCAATCCTAACGAAACGGAGAGTAACCTGATATTTAATCACGCCGATACTATACCATTACCTGAATTGCGCAAACGTATTAGCGAAATTCCGACCGATAAGCCAATTGTGGTACACTGTGCCGCAGGCTACCGTTCTGCGGCCGCCGCAAGTATTATTGCTGCTGCCATAAACACCGTTCCGGTTTTTGATTTGAGCGAAACAATTGTCGATATTCAAAACAAAACATTGCAATCAATCGGTTAATAGTAACCTTTAGCTATGAACCATGAACAAGCGCCCGAGCTAAAAATAGTTGAAACCGCCGACGGATCAAAAACCATCTATAATCCGCAGGTTGGCGAAAACTATCACTCCAAACATGGTGCCCTGCAAGAGAGTAAGCATGTATTTGTAAACTCGGGCTTAGCCTATTTTTTACATAACGAATCCAGATTGGTGCAGGAAACTACTGTCTCCATTTTAGAGGTAGGTTTTGGTACCGGGCTGAACTTTTTATTAAGTGCTGATTTTTGCGCGAATGAAAGCATCAAACTACAATATACCGGCATAGAAGCCTATCCGTTAAGCCTGGACTTGATTAGCCAAACAGGCTACGAACAATATGTTTCTTCGGAGACCTGGGGAAGTTTCCTTCGCAATTATCCACAAACCTTAATAAAACCGGTTTCTATCAACCCTGCATGCCAACTGCAAATTGCCAACTGCAAACTACTGGACTTTCAGTCGGCTAAGCAATACGATGTTATTTATTTTGATGCTTTTGCGGCCACCTACCAGCCCGAAATGTGGGGCGAAACCGCTATAGCACATACGGTACAATTTTTGAAGCCGGGTGGCGTATTTGTAACTTACGCTATCACCGGAAACCTTAAACGAGCCATGAAGGCACTGGGCTGCAAAGTTGAAAAGGCCAAAGGCGCACCGGGGAAAAGAGAAATGCTGAGAGCGGTAAAATTGGTATAAACGAGTTTTCATTGTAGTCGCATACATGGAAAAACTAATCTCCAATCTCTAACCACTAATCACTATTTTTACATCAAACATTTTTTATGGCATTAGTACCTCCGTCAACTGCGGGCACACCCGAAACTGCATTTACCCGCTTGCTTACCATTATGGACGATCTGCGTTTAAACTGCCCCTGGGACAAAAAACAAACAATCGAAAGCCTTCGCCATTTAACTATCGAAGAAACCTACGAACTATCGGACGCGATATTAAGCGCCAATATGCCCGAGATAAAAAAGGAATTGGGTGATATTATGCTACACCTGGTATTCTACGCTCGTATTGCCTCTGAAACCAATGATTTTAATATTACCGACGTATTAAACAGTATTTGCGACAAACTGGTGAACCGCCATCCACATATTTATGGCGATGTTGAGGTGCAAAACGAAAATGATGTAAAACGCAACTGGGAGCAAATAAAGCTTAAAGAGGGTAACAAATCAGTATTGGGCGGTGTACCATTGTCATTGCCGGCATTAGTAAAAGCATCGCGTATACAAGAAAAAGCGCGTGGCGTTGGGTTCGATTGGGAGGAGAAAAGGCAGGTTTGGGCAAAGGTTGAAGAAGAGTTGCAAGAATTTAAAAATGAATTTAATGCCGAAGACGAAAGCACTATCGACCATGAAAAAGCCGAAGGCGAATTTGGCGATCTCTTGTTTTCGCTGATCAACTATGCCCGTTTTATCAACATAAATCCTGAGGACGCTTTAGAGAAAACCAACCGCAAGTTTATTAAACGCTTTCAATACCTGGAAACAAAAGCAAAAGAAAGCGGCAAGCAACTGCATGACATGAGTTTGGCCGAAATGGATATTTTTTGGGAAGAAGCCAAAAAAATATAAAATATGCTGATATATTGTAGCGTTATTAGGTTAATTAACGTAAACCCTAAAAATTAGCGTATGAAATCTAAATTACTTTACTTACTTCTTTCGGTTACTGTATTAGCGAGCAGCTGCGTCGGCAATAAAGCGACGCCTACACCAGTTAATTACCCGGTAGGCACTTTTTCGGGCCAATTCTCGCTTATACGTACAAATGCACAAACTGGCGTGCACGATACCTCAAAGGCTATCATACAATTGACAATGAATTCAAACTATGGCTATACGGTTACCGGAGATACCGCAACTGTACACGCTGGCAGTCATGGAACATATGCTATTAATGCCACTTATGTTGATTTTTCGGATGCAACTTATCCCAAAACCGGTATACCAACCAAAACGCATTTAAATGGCGATTATGAATACTATTACGATGGATCGTCGGTACTTCAAATGCTGGCAACCAGCCCGTTGGATACCATCGTTCTTCAGTATGATTTGAAAAAAACCAACTAATTTTGTGGTTGATTAGGTTATTTGATTAAAACCACGGCTCTTTCCGTTTACTCAAGGTTAGCCTAATCAACTTATTTTCAATATACTGTAGCAATACCTTCCTTTTTCCCGTAAAGGACAATAAACAAATTGAAATACAGGCAGAACTAAACACACTTAATGCATCAACCCAGGGGCATAGCTGAAGACGAAATCATCAGCAAATGCAAAACAGGTAGCCTAAAACATCAGGAAATGCTGTATAAGCTTTTCTATGGCTATGCCATGGGTATTAGTTTACGCTACAGCTTAAACAGAGATGATGCTTTAGAAGTTGTAAATGATGGCTTTATAAAAATATTTAACGCAATAGGGAATTATAACAGCGATAAACCTTTTAAAGCATGGCTACGTACCATTGTGGTAAATACAGCCATCGACCGCCGTCGCAAGGATATAAAATTTCAATTGAATATTGAACTTGACGATGCAATGCCACTAAGCACGGAGGCAAAAGCTATTGATGACCTAAACGTACAGGACATATTAAAGCTGATGAATGAGCTGCCGGCAATACAACTAACCATTTTTAACCTGTATGAAATAGATGGATATAACCACGATGAAATAGCCGGGTTATTATCTATACCGCCAAGCTCATCGCGTGTTTATTTGAGCAGGGCGAAAGAACGATTAAGAAATATGTTAAAGGCAGAAGCACAAAACAATGGACGAACAACTGGATAACGAGCTAAAAAAGCGTATACAACAGGTGTTTGAAAACTATGATGACACCGCAGCCGATGAAGGCTGGTTGCTGCTGCGTGAAAAATTTCCGGAAAAAGAATCGAAGCGCCGTGGCTTAATATGGCTTTGGTGGGGCTCTGCCGCAGCTGTTTTTTTTATATTTTTAGGGATAGGGTTATGGTATTTCAATAAAAATAATGCAAATGTTCAGCAAAAAAATTACGCTGTCCAGCCGCTAAAACATAATCAGCCGCAAAGCATGGTTACCGCAAAAAAAGCGCAAACCGATACATTAAAAAATATTCAGTCAACTGTCGGGCAAAAACAATCACAAATTGCCGGTACATCAAACCAAAAAACTAGTGTAGCACACCCTACTGACCAACAGACAAAACAAAATCATGCAGAAGTTGCGTCCATTCAAACAGCAGGGAATGACACGGTAAATAAAAATGTATCACCGGGTACAAAAAGCAGCTTGTATTCATCCAAAAGTAGTCTTATCGCTAAGAACAAGGCTTCTTCGCGGCATACTGACGCTAATTCCGATAAACAGCACACTGAAAACTCTAATCAGGCAGCTTTAGTTGCTTCAGCCAAACAAAATATAATCAAGTCTGGCAAAAAAGCATCATCTCCATTGGCTCCGGCCTCAACTGACAATGTGACGCAGGAAAGCCTTGCGGTAAATAACGAAACAGATAATGCGAACAACCCTGCAAGCACAAAGCCACAAAGTCAGGTTATTGTAAATACTAAAACAGATACGGCAGCAACTAATAAAATTGCCGCCACTCAAAAGCCGGTAAAGAAAACGATAGCCGATATGTTTGCGGAGGATAAGCAAATTACGCCGAAGAAAAAGAAAGACGACACAAAAAACAATGATAAACGGGTTCATTTTGGGGTTTATGCCGCCACGTATTTCAGTTACGCAAAAGGCAGTGCCGACGAAGTAAACATGGGTGCGGGCTTTTCTTCGGATATTAAAATCAGCAATAACCTTAAACTGGTTACAGGGGTAGCTATAGGGCAAAACACGTTAAGTTACCCGGGCGCTTCTTCTGTTGATGCAACAGCGTCAAATTATTCCTTCGCGTCAAATACCGTCGTTCCTGCGGCATATTTAAACTACGCGCAGGTGGCTACACCATCAATTAAAAACTACAATGCCAATTTGGTGGGGCTGGATATTCCTTTAAATCTTAAATATGAGCTCAATCCGAAAAAAAGCGACACCTATATTCTTGCAGGGTTAAGCTCCGGAACATTTATTAATGAATCTTACACCTATTTTTATAACTATCCAACATTAAACTCCTCTACACTGCAGCAAACTCAGGGCGCTACTACCAGTAAAAGTTTCGACAGTTTTTATTTTGCCAAAACGCTTAATCTGGCATTTGGAGTTGGTTACCCTATAGGCAATAATCACCTGATTATTGAGCCGTTTTTAAAATACCCATTAGAAGGTTTAGGCTCGCAACAAATAAGATTTGGAGCCGGTGGCATAAATTTAAAATTCAACTTTTCGCCCAAAAAATAAACAGCAAGCAGAAACATCGTCCATATTTTACACACCGGACTTTCTGCTACTTAAATCTTATTCCCTTAACTGGTGTAATTCTGGTTACCAGCATAGATGGGCCTATCATTACCAGCAGGCAAATAACCAGGGTACCTGCGTTTAACAGTATCAGATCCATCCAGTTAAACTGAATGGGTACAAAATTCATGTAATACGATGCCTGGTCGAGTTTAAAAAAGTGGGTGCAGTACTGAAAATATCCACAGCCTATACCAAATAAGTTCCCCAGCAGCATTCCCAGGCTTATTAAATAAAAGGCATTGTATAAAAACACTTTCCTGATGCTCCAGTTAGTGGCACCAAGCGCTTTTAACATGCCAATCATAGTGGTACGCTCCAATATCATTATTAACAGGGCCGATATCATGTTGATTACGGCCACCATTATCATCAAAACCAAAACAACTTTGGTATTGCCATCCAATAACCCAAGCCAGGCAAATATGGCAGGATAATTATCAACTACTGTATATGATTTTAGCTTTACAGGCAGTATGCTGTTTATAAAATCGCTGGCTTCATCTAAACGGTCAAAATCAGCAATTTTAACCTCGTACCCTCCTATTTCGTCATCGTGCCAATTGTTAAGACGGGTAATTAATGATAAATCGCCGACTACATAACTCTTATCTACATCCTCAATACCAAAACTATAAATCCCCCGTATGGTAAACGGACGTACCCTCAGCGGCTCCTGTACAAAATACATCAAAATTTTATCACCAACTTTTAGTCGCAGGCGGTCGGCAATTATTTGCGATATGAGTAGCTGTTTTTTTGATGCGGTGGTATCTTTAAAATCGATTACATCGCCCGCAACCATGTTTTTTTTGAAGAACGCCCAGTCGTAATTTTTATCCACGCCTTTAAGCACAATCCCTTCAATCTCGTCTTTTGATTTGATGATGCCCGGCTTGTTGGCGAAGGGCATAACATTGGTGATTAAAGGATTACTTAAAGCCTTTTTCTCAAAGCCTGCATTTGCCTGGAAAGGCGAATTTTCGAAAGAGTTGTTCAGGTCGAACTTTACCACCTGCAAATCGCCGGCAAATCCCCTTACTTTTTCTTTTATTTCGTATTTAAATCCGCGCACAATGGCCAGCGACAAAATCATCACCCCCAGGCCAAGCATTATCCCGATAATTGCTATACGAACAATTAATTTGGAAAATGTACGCTTAGTTTTAAATGTGATGCGGTTAGCTATGTAATAGGCGAAATTCAATGCAGCATGTTTTTTGTACCTTCGCAAATATGCGGTTTTGCCGGTAAAACTGATACTCTTAAAACTGTTTAACAGAAAAATTTATGCTTAAACTGAAAATACTTTTCACTACCCTTTCAATAAGCTGCTTATTGGCAGCAACAGTAGCTGCACAAACCCCTTATAAAACACACCGGATTACAAAACGGGTAAACATTATACCCGGTGCCGATCAAACCAATTTATATGTTGATTATTTGAAAGGAAAAAACATAGGCATGGTGGTTAACCAAACTTCTGTTATAGGTAAAAACCTCACACCCAGTGTTGATAGTTTGCTAAAACTGCATATCGCCATAAAAAAAATATTCGGGCCCGAGCATGGTTTCAGGGGTGATGCCAGTAATGGAATTGCTGTGAATGATGCTGTCGATAAAGCAACCGGGCTTCCTGTTATATCCCTTTATGGCAAACATTTTAAACCAATACCCGATGACTTAAAAGGAATTGACTTGATGATATTTGATATTCAGGATGTGGGCGCACGTTTTTATACCTACCTGTCTACGCTACAATATGTGATGGAAGCCTGTGCCGAAAATAATATTGAGCTGATGATTTTGGACAGGCCCAATCCAAACGGTTTTTATGTAGATGGCCCGGTGCTGGATACTGCTTATCGTTCTTTCGTTGGCTTAAATCCTATCCCAATTGTACACGGTTTAACCATTGCGGAATATGCCCAAATGATAAATGGCGAAGGCTGGCTTAAAAATCATGTACAATGCAAACTGAAAATTATTAAAGTGGGCAACTACCTCCATAACATGACTTATCAGTTACCGGTAAATCCATCACCCAATTTAAATACGGATAAATCTATTTTACTTTACCCCTCGGTATGCCTGTTTGAAGGCACAACGCTTAGTTTGGGGCGCGGTACCATGTTTCCATTTTTGCAGATAGGACACCCGTCTCTGGAAGGCAAATATGCTTATTCGTTTAAACCCGTAAGCACACCCGGTATGAGTGAAGACCCGCCGCAAAAAAACAAAGATTGCTATGGAATAAATCTTCAGGATTATGATACCAATAAAATACACTTTAACGGTACTATTAATTTGACCTGGCTAATTGAATTATATAAAGCATTTCCGGATAAGGAGCATTTTTTTAATGCCTATTTCACCAAACTGGCAGGAACCGAACAACTGCGGAAACAGATAGAAGCCGGCAAAACCGAACAGCAAATACGGGCCAGTTGGGAACCTGCATTAAGTAGCTATAAAGCAATGCGCAAAAAGTATCTGCTGTATTTATAGTTTCAAAAACAGGCGAAATTGCCACACAATGGTAAATAATTATTGTTAATACACATCAACCCAATGAAGCCTTAAACAAAACATCAAAAATTTAAGGTTTATTGCTAACTTTAGGAATTAGAGTATATCCCGCTTATGAGAATTGTATTTATGGGCACTCCCCAGTTTGCTGTTACTTCATTAGATGCCCTTATAACAGCAGGCTGTGACATTGTAGCCGTGGTAACCGCCCCTGATAAACCAGCGGGCCGTGGTCAAAAATTAAATGAATCGGCAGTAAAACAATACGCAATAGCGAACCATATAAAAGTACTTCAACCCGAAAAATTAAAAAGCCCAGAGTTTTTAGATGAGCTGCGGGCACTACACGCAGATTTGCAGGTGGTGGTTGCTTTCCGTATGCTACCCGAAGTGGTGTGGAATATGCCGCCCAGGGGAACTATAAACTTACATGCCTCGCTATTACCGCAATACCGTGGAGCCGCACCAATTAACTGGGTATTGATAAATGGCGAAAAGGAAAGTGGTGTAACCACATTTTTTTTGCGGGATGAAATTGACACCGGCAATATATTATTCACCGAAAAAATAACCCTTACCGGTCAGGAAACCGCCGGCGAATTGCACGATCGCCTGATGAATAAAGGCGCCGGTCTGTTGGTAAAAACGGTTAAAGGCGTAGAAAGCGGTCGCTATAATGAACATCCGCAAACGCAATTATTGGAAGGGGTTGAATTAAGACATGCACCTAAAATATTTAAAGAAGATTGCCAGATTAAATGGGATGAACCTGCCGAAACCATCTATAATAAGATACGGGGTTTGAGCCCTATTCCAACTGCCTATACTTATTTGAACGAAAAAATTTTAAAAGTGTATAGTGCGGAATACGAGGTAACCGAAACCAACCAGCAACCTGGTGCATTTATAACTGACAACAAAACCTATCTAAAATTTGCTGCCGCAGATGGCTTTGTAAGCCTTACAGATGTACAGCTTGAGGGTAAAAAGCAAATGGATATTGAGCAGTTTTTACGGGGTAACAAACTGTAATATATTAGCTTTTAGAGCCTTAAACCCGGTGTATTATTAAATTAGAATACTCTAATACAGATTAGAATATTCTAATCTACAGGTTAATAAGTTTTTGCGGGGCTATCTTTGCGAAAATATTATTGAATCAGGCTAAATGAAGATATTGCTAATTGAAGACGAGCCTAAGGTTGCTGCCTTTATAAAAAAGGGATTAGAAGAGCAATTCCACAATGTGACACTTGTATATGACGGGAGTATGGGTTCTAAACTTGCTCTCGAACAAGATTTTGAACTGATTATTCTCGATGTAGTTCTTCCCCAGATAAATGGTTTTGAAGTTTGCCGCCAAATAAGACAATTTAAAAAAGAGGTACCTATTTTAATGCTCAGCGCATTAGGCACTGTTAATGATAAGGTACAGGGCCTTGAAAATGGCGCCGATGATTATTTAACCAAACCCTTCCATTTCGAAGAATTGCTGGCACGCATCAAAGCGCTTGATCGCCGCAGATCAATGGTATTGCCTGGCACCGTTTACCAGGTTGCCGATCTGCAAATGGATTGCTTCAGAAAAACAGTTACCCGCGGCGGTAATATGATAACGCTAACCGTAAAAGAATTTACCCTGCTGGAAGTATTGATGTACAATAAAAACCGCGTCCTTTCAAGGGTTTACATTGCCGAATCGGTTTGGGGCATAAATTTTAACAGGGGAACCAACTTAATTGATGTTTATATAAATTATCTGCGTACCAAAATTGATAAGGGTTATACTAAACAGCTTATCCATACGGTTATTGGCATGGGTTATATGATCAGAGATTAATACCAATTTAAAACAGAACCATTGAAAGTTAAGGACCGCCTATCGCTTCAGTTTACATTTATGTTTGCGATTTTGCTGCTGGTAGTGTTAACAGGCATTTACTTGTTTGTTGAGCACAACAGGGTTAAAACATTTTTCGACAAACTGGACGACCGTGCCGTAACCGTTGGTCAATTTTACCTGGCCGAAGACAACTTATCGAAAGAAAACTTTAAAAACGTATTAAAAAAATTCCCCCAGTCATTGTCTGACGAAACCATCAGGATTTATGACGATCATTTTAAGCCCCAATTTATTCATGTTGACAGTGTAAAGTGGGATACCAAAATCCTTCAGGATGTTATTTCTCAAAAACTCGTCCATTTATCGGATGGGAACAGGCAAATAACAGGCATTTATTATGTAGATAATTCTGGCAACTATATCATTATGGTTTCTGCTGTTGATCATAACGGCTACCACTACATGCATGATCTTGGTCTCATCATGTTTTTTTTCTTCCTGGCATCACTGTTTATAACCTATTTTATGGGCAGCGTTTTTTCGCGGGTTGCTTTAATGCCCATTGTTAAAATTACCAGCAATTTAAAAAGAATCCGTTCAACAAGTCTTGATCTCCGTTTACCCATAGGGCAAAAGAAAAAAGATGAGATCGATATGCTCTCCTTAACTATCAATAATTTGCTGGAGCATTTAGAGCAATCGTTCGAAAGTCAAAAATCCTTTATCGCCAATGCTTCGCACGAATTGCGTACGCCTATTACCACTATACTTGGCGAAGCAGAAATAACGCTGATGCATGAGCGCACCCACGATGATTATAAAGCTACACTATCTAATATCATTAAAGAAACTGAAAGGCTTAATTACATCATAAACAGCCTGATGGAGCTAATGCAAACCAACATTGCCAGTTATGAATTTCAATCGATAAGGATGGATGAATTAATTTGGGAAATAAAGGACGAATTATCGGTTAAAGGGAATGAAAATAGCATCATTATTAAATATAATTTGCCTTATGACCCGGCAAAATATAGTCTGATGGGCAACAGGCAGCTCCTTTTTATAGGTATCAGCAATATCATTAAAAACGCCCTCAAATTTTCAGACAATAAAGAAGTTTATTGTGAAATATTTTGTGATACAAGAGGCATTAATGTTACTATACGCGACAGCGGCATCGGGATTGAGCCAAAAGATATGAATATGATATTTCAGCCATTTTTCCGTTCATCAAATGCTTTATATTATCCGGGCTATGGTATTGGGTTATCATTAACAAATAATATTGTACGCCTGCATAACGGTGTTATTGAAGTAAAATCGGAGTTAAAAAAAGGGACAGAGTTTCACTTAATTTTTCCTAATTTATAATCTTTGTTATATTTTTATTATAATTGGTACCTCCATCATAGTTTTGTCATCATGACATTAAGAAATTTTAATCAACTTCTAATCGCATCCTAATAACAGTTTAAGTGTACACTAATTAATTGTATCTACCTTTGGAACAACTTCAGTAGCATGTTGTTAAGCACGCATTCTACTGGTTTAACATATACCTCATGTTCCGGAAATTTATACACAAAACGCTGTTGGTACAAGTAATTTGCTGGGGAGCAGTCTTCTCTGCCAACGCACAAACGCCATCAGACACATTAAAAATAACCATTAAGCAAGCCGAAGATTTGTTCCTAAAAAACAACCTCCAGCTCATCGCCCAAAAGTATAATATTGATAATGCCAGCGCGCAGATTATTACAGCGCGCCTGTTTCAAAACCCCGATTTTAATTTTAACAATGGTATTTATGCCAATGATGCTACACAGGGACCCGCTTACAAAGAGCAGTCTTTCAGCATATCGCAACTTTTTTATACCGCGGGCAAACGCAATAAAAATATTCAGCTGGCAAAAATTGGGGTCGATCAGGCCAAGTACCAATTTTTTGATTTGCTGAGGACATTAAAATTCACCCTGCGCAGCGATTTTTATTCTATCTATTATCAGCAGCAATCGGCAAAGGTTTATGACGAGGAAATTAACTCCCTTGCCCAAACACTTAAGGCCTACAAAGAAGAATATGCAAAAGGCAATATCGCCGAAAAAGAAATGCTGCGTATCCAGGCGCAATTGTATTCCCTGCAGGCCGAATATAATGGCCTGGTAACCGGAATAGACACCATACAAAGCGAATTGAAGCTTTTGATTAAAGCGCCGGTAAGTACCACTGTTGAGCCGATTGTGAACGAGGATTTATTAGTAAAAAATACTGTGGGCGGAGTGCCTTATCATCAGTTACTTGATTCGGCTTACGCTAACCGGTACGACCTTAAATATGCCAAAGCAACTATTGATTATAATGATGTGAACCTGAAGCTTCAAAAAGCCACTGCGGTACCCGATGTATCATTTGCAGTGAACTATGATAAACTGGGTGGGTATGGCAATAACTTTTTGGGCGCAGGTATTGAATTCAATCTGCCTTTTTTTAACCGCAACCAGGGCGGCATAAAACAGGCCCGCATAGCAGTTGATCAAAGCAAAGTTCAATTTCAAAGCACACAAAACCAGGTAGAAAGCGATGTGGCTACCGGCTACAAAGGTGCCGTGCGACTCGAAAAATTGTATGGCAGCTTTGACCCTCAATTTAAAACAGATTTTACCCACCTGATACAGGAGGTGTTTATCAATTACAAAAAGAGAAACCTGAGCCTATTGGAGTTTCTTGACTTTTACGATTCTTATAAAACAAATACCCTGCAGTTAAACGGCATTTTACTTAACCGCGTTACCGCGCTTGAACAGCTTAACTATGTTACAGGCACGCCATTTTTCAATCAATAACAAGAGCACGTCTTATAATATTTCTATGAAGAAAAAGATAATTAAATACAGCTTATACACATTAACTACTTGTTTTATAATAGCTAATGTTGTTTCCTGTAAATCAAACGAAGCGAATGATGATGTTAGGGAACCTTATGTGATCCCTGACTCGTTAATGAAAACATTGGTTATTGATACCGTTAAAACCTCAAACATAACCAATGAAATAAAATTTAATGGCGTTGTTGATTTTAACACCGATAAGGTTATCAATGTATTTCCGTTGGTGAGTGGTAATGTAACCGGCATAAGCGTTATGCCTGGCGACTTTGTAAAGCCCGGACAGACACTGGGTATTGTAAAAAGCTCGGAGGTAGCTAATTACAATTCGAACTTGATTAGTGCCGAAGCCAATGTTCGTTTAACGGCCAAACAACTGGAACAACAAAAAGACTTGTTTAAAAGCGGCTTGGCATCGCAGGTTGATATTACCAGCGCCGAGGTAAACTATCAGCAGGCAGTGGCTGCTAAAATTGCAGCCGAAAAAATATTAAGCATTAATGGCAATAGCAACAATGGTGAGTTCTTAATCAAATCGCCAATTGAGGGTTTTATTGTTCAAAAAAACGTGAACAATGGAATGGCTATCCGTACGGATAACAATGCTGGTTTATTTACTATTTCTGACTTAAAAGATGTTTGGGTACAGGCTAATGTTTATGAAGAAAACATTGGTAAGGTACACGAAGGTGATGAGGCTGATGTTACTACCATTTCCTACCCTGACAAGGTTTTTAAAGGCAAGGTAGACAAACTGATGAATGTGCTTGACCCCACCAGCAAAGTAATGAAAATGAGGGTGGTGCTAAACAACCCGGGCTATATTTTAAAACCGCAAATGTTTACCACTGTAACCATTTACAATAGTGAGGATACAAAAGCCATTGCCATATCCAGCAAAGATCTTGTATTTGACAATAGCCAGTATTACGTAATCATTATAAAAGGTAAAAACGATGTACAGATAAGACCGGTAAATGTGATTAGCATCAACGGTAAAACAGCCTACATCAAAAGTGGTGTAAATCCAGGTGAAACGGTTGTTGGCTCAAACGCTATACTTATTTATGGTTCATTAAATAGTTAAGGTTAAATAAAAAATCAATGAATAGCCGAATAGGTAAAGACATTGGGAACTCCTGTTTGTGTTTTTCTTATCTGGTAATTCAATAAATAAAAAATATAATGATCAAATTTTTGAGAGGTATTATAGGGTTTTCATTAAAAAACAAATACCTCATTTTGTGTATGGCAGCTGCATTGGTCATTGGAGGTATATATACCTTTATGCAGATGCCTATTGAGGCATTTCCTGATGTTACCAATACCGAAATAGATATTATTACCCAATGGCCGGGCCAAAGCGCCGAAGAAGTCGAAAAACTGGTAACTATTCCTATAGAAATTGCTTTAAACCCGGTTCAAAAAAAGGTAAGTCTGCGTTCAACCACCATATTTGGGTTGAGCTATGTAAAAGTAATTTTTGATGACAACGTACAGGATCAGGAAGCGCGTCAGCAGGTAATGTTCCTGCTTAATAATGCGACGCTGCCAAACGGCATTGTACCTGCGGTACAGCCACCAACAGGGCCAACAGGTGAAATTTTCAGGTACACGTTGAAAAGCACCTTCAGAGACGTAAGAGAATTAAAAACGCTACAGGATTGGGTAATTGACCGTCGCCTGAGGGCCATACCCGGTATAGGCGATATCAATAGTTTCGGTGGTAAAACAAAAACCTATGAAATTACGGTAGATCCCGGAAAACTGGCAACACTGGGCATAACCCCGCTTGATGTTTATGCTGCTGTACAAAAAACCAACATTAACGTTGGCGGCGATATGATTACCCAAAATAACCAGGCATTTGCAGTAAGGGGTATTGGGTTAATAAAGGATATTAATCAAATAAAAAACATTATTGTAAGCAACAATAATGGTATCCCTGTGCTGGTAAGTGATGTGGCTACGGTTTCCATTTCAAACCTGCCTCGTTTGGGATGGGTAGGCCGCAGCGACGCTATAGTTGATAAAGACGGCAAAAGAACGGTGGTTGATGACGAAGATGCTGTTGAGGCCATTATTGTAATGCGAAAGGGCGAAAACCCAACAGAGGTAGTGGCCGCTTTAAAAAAGGAGATCAATAAACTCAATAACGATGTATTACCGGCAGATACCAAAATTGTGCCGTATTATGATCGTTCTGACCTGATTGGTTTTGCCACACACACTGTATTGCACAATTTGATTGAAGGCATCTTGCTGGTTACCTTCCTGGTGTCCTTATTTATGTTTAACTGGCGTACCACGCTCATTGTATCCATCATTATACCAATGGCATTACTGTTTGCCTTTATATGCCTGCATTTAATGGGCATGTCGGCCAACCTGCTATCGCTTGGAGCGGTTGACTTTGGGATTATCATTGACGGCGCCGTGGTAATGGTTGAAGGCATGTTTGTAATACTTGACCACAAGGCATTACAAATGGGCATGGAGCGATTCAATAACCGGATCAAACTCGGCTGGATTAAAAACAATGGTGCAGTATTGGGTAAAGCTATATTTTTTGCCAAGCTGATTATTATAACAGGCCTGTTACCTGTATTTGCGTTTGAAAAAGTTGAAGGCAAACTATTTTCTCCGCTGGCCTATACATTAGGTTTTGCGTTGCTCGGTGCGTTGATTACTACGCTTACGCTGGTGCCTGTATTGATAAGCATGTTGTTAAGGAAAAATGTTCACGAAAAACACAATCCTTTTGTACACAGGCTTACTGCTTTTATGCTATTTGGTTTTACATCTGCCTTTAAACACAAAAAGGTAGTTGTAACCACATCACTTATTGTAATGGTAGTTGGCTTGTTTGCTTTTAAGTTTTTGGGCAGCGAGTTTTTACCTGAGCTTGATGAGGGTTCTATTTGGCTGCGCGTGCAATTACCTTACAGTGTATCGCTGGATAAATCGGTACAAACCTCCAAGCAGGTCCGTAAAATATTGATGAGTTTTCCGCAGGTAAAATACGCCGTTTCGCAAACTGGTCGCCCGGATGACGGTACAGACGTTGCCGGCTTTTACAACAATGAATTTGACGTGCTGATGTATCCTGAAGAAGACTGGAAGCCCAAAGTGTCAAAAGAAGAATTAATTGCCCAGATGAATAAAAAGCTATCCATCTTGCCCGGTGCAGACCTTAACTTTTCACAGCCCATAAGCGATAACGTTGAAGAAGCAGTATCGGGGGTAAAAGGCTCAATCGTAGTAAAGGTTTATGGCGATTCGCTTAACTACATGGAAGGCAAAACCAACGAAGTTTATCAGATACTTAAAGGTGTAAGGGGCATTGAGGATCTGGGCGTTTTAAAGAGCATCGGCCTTCCGGAGCTTGATATCAACCTCGATCAGCATAAAATGGCACAATACGGCGTTGCTACTGCCGATGCCAACTCGGTAATTGCAATGGCTATAGGTGGCACAGCAGCTTCAACCTTGTATGAGGGTGTAAGAACTTTTGATATAAGGGTTCGTTTCCCGGAAGCTTTCCGCAAAACGCCCGATGATATAGGCAACCTACTGGTTCCAACGCAAAACGGATCAAAAGTACCTATTAAAGAAATAGCTAACATCACCCAAAAAACCGGCCCTTGTTTAATTTTCAGAGATGAGAACGAGCGTTTCGCCACGCTTAAGTTTTCTGTTCGCGGCAGGGATATGGGTAGTACCATTGCCGAGGCACAGCAAAAAGTAAATGCTAAAGTTAAGTTGAAACGCGGTTATCACCTGGCATGGCAGGGCGATTTTGAAAACCAGCAACGTGCCGAAAAACGCCTTACGCAGGTTGTGCCGGTAAGTTTGGCCCTTATTTTCCTGCTGTTGTTCATCATGTTTGGCAATTTTAAAGATGCGGCACTCGTATTCCTGAACGTTCCGTTTGCCATTGTGGGTGGTATAGCTGCCCTGCTTATTACCGGAACAAATTTCAGTATTTCGGCAGGTATAGGCTTTATAGCGCTGTTTGGTATTTGCATACAGGATGGTGTATTACTTATCACCGTATTTAAACATAACCTGGATACCATTAAAGGCGAACGCCTTACACTATACACAGCAATTAAACTTGGTGTAAACTCCAGAATAAGACCCGTAATGATGACCGCGTTGATGGCAGCCATAGGGCTTTGCCCGGCGGCATTGTCACACGGCATCGGGTCCGAAAGTTCAAGACCATTAGCCCGGGTAGTAATCGGCGGTATTCTTTGTGCCATGCTTTTCAGCCTGTGGGTATTCCCGCTCATATTTGGCTGGGCATACCGTAAATCCGACGAAACCACCAGGTAAAAATACTTAATACCCCTAAGTGTCTATTAAGGTTGTTGAAGGCGGTGCAGCATTGCTGCACCTGCCTTTACAACCGTTTTTTTTTGCTCAAGAAGAACACTTTTTAAGAACAAATCATTTATTAATCCGTCATAATTAATATTCCTAATTTTACACGGGACTAAAAATTATGAGCGAAAAAATAAAGATTGCCGTACTTGATGATTACCAGGGTGTTGCCTTTTCAATGGCCGACTGGTCTGCAATAAAAAACCGTGCAGATATTACCGTATTTAACGATCACCTGGCCGATGATGCCGCAGTTATTGAACGTTTAATGCCTTTTGAGGTGATATGCGCCATGCGCGAACGCACCCCATTAAACAGGCAACGATTAGAAAAACTCGCCAATCTGAAGCTGATCGTTTCTACCGGAAAACGAAATGCCTCTATCGACATGAAAGCCGCCGAAGAGCTGGGCATCAAGATAAAACCAACGGGCTATATCGGTACCGGTGCACCTGAAATGACCTGGGCCCTCTTACTGGCTGTCGCCCGTAATATTCCTTTAGAAAATCATAATTTAACATCGGGCAAATGGCAAACGTCCATAGGCATTGATATTACCGGGAAAACCATCGGCATCATCGGGTTGGGTAATATCGGCTGTAAAATAGCCAGCTATGCAAAAGCCTTTGACATGAATGTGATAGCATGGAGCGAAAACCTGACCGAAGAAAAAGCCATGGCTGCAGGGGCAAAGCTGGTAAGCAAAGAAATTTTATTAAAGGAGGCCGATTTTGTTACTATTCACCTGGTTTTGAGTGACCGATCAAGGGGAATATTGAAAAAACAGGATCTGGAATTGATGAAACCTACTGCTTATTTCATCAATACTTCAAGAGGGCCGCTGGTTGATGAAAAAGCATTGATTGATGTATTACAACAAGGCAAAATTGCAGGAGCCGCGATTGACGTATATGATACTGAACCCTTACCAGCCGACCATCCTTTCAGAAAACTAAAAAATGTATTGGCAACGCCTCATATTGGTTACGTAACAGAAAATACTTACAGGCTGTTTTATGAAGATACAGTTAAAGCTATAGAAGAGTGGTTACAATAAAAGGATAAAAAGACAATTTATGGGGTTAGCAAATACCTGTTAAAAGGTATCTCTCAAGCAGGCTGATGAATTCATCAATTAACGTTATGCCACAGGCTTTACTGTAACCATTTTTTCGGAAAGTGTAGGATATTTTGCCATTTTTCAGGCATTCCATATGTATTTCCCATTGCCCAACCTGCCACAATAAATAAAGACTATCGGCAGGCGTAAGTTCAAACCGGCCCGTTCTGTGAATGTTTATGTCACCAATATAATTCAGCAGCTTTTCGGCATTGGCAATTGTAATATCGTTAGGGATACTGTCCTCATTACCTATGTTTCTTAACGCAGCTTCAATCTCGGGATGCATACCTGCAATAATTTATTTCACCCTTTATACGTACGCCGGGTGTGTTGGTTTCAATAATTACTATAAAACCGTGACTATATTAACCTTTTATATACTCCGTTAATTTTTTATAGAATTTATATATTTTGATGAATTAAAAATTTCAAAAATTTATACCTTTACGCCGGCTGAAGATCAGTCTGTTTAGCTTAAAACGTTATGAAAAAAATTAGTGTAGCTCTTTTTATTGCCGGAATAATAATTACTATAGGTTTGGTTATTTATTACAGAGGAGTAGTTAATCCAGTTGATTCTGATTCAATGACCATTGACCGCAGCGGCAACCAGGTTTCTAAATGGCCGGTATTTATAGGCATTATCTTTACTTTCGTAGGTGCCGTATTTTATTACGTGAGCCACAGCGAAAAAAAGTCATAGTCGCAATACGCATATTTCAAAATATTATTGAAAGACTAATTCAAACTGCCGTTTGAATTAGTCTTTTTTGTTTATACTGGTTTATAACAAGCTATATTGTTGTAATTTCTTACTCCTGTTTGTCATTTTTTTGTTGCACTAAAACCAAGCCCTACTGTTTGGGTTTAGTTGGTAATGATTACCAAAAACGACGTCTTCGGCTACCAGTCCGACAAAAAATACGGCACCGCTGTCGCATACTTCTCCATGGAGTTTGCCATTGATCAATCCCTTAAAATTTATAGTGGCGGTTTAGGTTTCCTGGCGGGTTCTCACCTGCGCAGTGCCTATGATCTAAAACAAAATCTGGTGGGCATCGGCATATTATGGAAATATGGCTATTATGATCAGCTGCGCGATGGCAATGCGTTGATGAAGCCTTATTTTATCGAAAAAGATTACTCTTTTCTGGTAGATACCGGCATTGTTTTCACTGTAACTGTACATGATGCCCCGGTGCATGTAAAGGCCTTTCTACTCAAACCGGAAACATTCGGTTCGGCGCCCTTATTCCTTTTGAGTACAGACATTGATGAAAACGACGATCTCTCGCGTACTATAACCCATAATTTATACGATTTAAATGAAACCACGCGCATAGCTCAAAGCCTGATACTGGGAGTTGGCGGCGCCATGTTGCTGGATACATTGCAAATGGAACCGCAGATATACCATATGAATGAAGGACATTCACTGCCGTTAAATTTCTACCTGTATGCCAAATATCAAAACCTTGATGAGGTAAAGAAACGCGTTAGGTTTACTACGCACACACCCGAGATGGCCGGTAATGAAGAGCATGGGTATGGGTTGCTAAAGGAGATGTCTTTCTTTTATCACCTGCAGCAACACGAAGTGCAAAGTTTGTTGGGCATGGGTGGTGATAAATTTAATTATACACTCGCAGCACTCAAGTTTGCAGGCAAAGCTAATGGCGTATCCAAAATTCACGGTGAAGTGGCCCGCAAAATGTGGGGAAGCAATCCGGGTATTTGTGAAATTACATCCATCACCAATGCCCAAAACAAAAACTACTGGAAAGATGACTTATTGGAAAATGCCATCGGCGGTAATAACGATACAGCCATCGTTGCCAGGAAAAAGAAAATGAAAAAGCAACTGTTTAAAACCGTTGCCGACCAATGCGGAAAGCTTTTTGATGAAAACGTATTGACCATTGTGTGGGCGCGCCGTTTTGCAGGTTACAAACGTGCCGACCTTGTAATGCACAACTGGGATCGTTTTATTAAGCTGATTAATAATACCACCCTGCCTGTACAAATCATATGGGCAGGCAAACCATATCCCGAAGATTATGGATCGATAGATTTATTTAACCATATAATGGGGCGGGTAAAACCCCTGGCTAATTGCGCGGTACTTACCGGCTATGAGCTGGCATTATCGGCCCTGTTAAAAAAAGGAAGTGATGTTTGGCTCAATAACCCCAGGATGTACCGGGAAGCATCGGGGACCAGCGGTATGACTGCTGCCATGAACGGATCTATAAACGTTTCGCTTCCTGACGGATGGGTACCGGAGTTTGCAAAAGACAAACAAAACTGTTTTATCATAAACCCGGCTGCGGATGATTTACCCTTAGAGGAAAAAGACCGGCAGGAGGCCGATACATTGATGGACATTTTAGAAAATACAGTTGTGCCGATGTATTATAACGATGCTAAAGGCTGGCTCAAAATTTTAAAACAGGCATCAAAAGAGATCATTCCACAGTTTGATTCGGGCAGGCTTGCTGACGATTATTATAAAATAATGTACAATGCAAAATAGTGTCATAAAATGAAAAAATAGTACCAAATACAAATTCACTTCGTTAAATTTATAACGCAAAACGCAATCCTCCCCCCTAATTGATAAAACACTCATGATAATGTGATCATCGTCATGTGTTAATTTCAATTTTACCATAATTTCGCAAACATCACTACCCTGAAAACTATGAAAACCATACTGATCATCAACGATAATTCACCCGAAGCTAAACATGCAGCAGAATTTGCACTACGTATAGCACAAAAAACAAAAGCTAACCTAACGTTGGCTAATACTTTTGTTAAAACGCAAAAATCAGTCGGGTTGGTTACAGCGGGAAACTCAGGAAAGATCATGATGGAGGGATACCAGACTTCAAAATTACTGGAGCACTTAAGGGTGTTGAATGATAAAGATGTGGCTGATTTTAAACCTCAAATTGAAGACCTGGATGCTTCAAGCATGGATGAATGCGGATTAGCCGGGGTGATTAATTTAAACCAAACCTGGATGATAATCAAAGGCATGGGCGATACTGCTTCTGCCGAGAGTGCCGAACATAGTTTAAACATGCATGTTGTTTTAAATAAGGTGCTTTGCCCCTTATTTCTGATACCCGTAAGCTGGGCAATAAAAGATATTGAACGCATGGTTTACATTGCCGATTTACGGTATTGCCGCATCCAGGTGGTAAGGTATCTGGCTGAACTGGCCAGGCCATGGCAAGCTGCCTTGTCGGTTGCCCACACATCGGCCAAAGGTTTGCCTGATATGGCCGAAAAATATGCACTTACAGTATTTAGCGATGAGATAGGCAAAAATGTTAAATACGACCAACTTTTCTTTAACAACATTAAAGAAAAGGATCTTTCAAAAACGGTTGATGTACTGATAAACGGAATGCATAACGATGTACTGGTAATGGTAAATCATCGTTTTCATTTTGAGGAGATATTGGGCAGATATATTACCGATACATTACCCGTGCATTTAAATATCCCTTTATTGATATTTCCGTACTGATATAATTAAAATTTATCGTCATTAACTTCTATCCAGAAGTTATCAGGATCTTGCATATAAATTTGCTTAACACCATCCGGCCGGAGCTGGGGCGATTTCGAATCGCCTTTCCAATTGCCATATTTTACGTTAAGCTTATCCAAATGATCTGTAAAAGCTTTCAGATCATTAACATGGTAGGCAATGTGTGTGTTGATATCATGATCGTATACCGCAGCAGCGCCCTGTATAATGTGTAACTGGCTATGCTCGCCCGTGCGGAACCATATATGTTTTCCATCGTGAAATGGCTCAGGGATAACTTCCAGTTGCATTACATCTCTGTAAAAAGCTGCGCTTTTGTTCAGGTCCTTTACGTAAAGTGCAATATGATCGGCCGTTGGGCCATTTTGCGCAAATACCGGACTAATTGCCGTTGCTGATATCATCACCCAAAACAATACAAATATTACTTTTTTAAATCTCATGGGTTATTGTTCAATTGTTGAATTATCAGATTGGAATTGCATTTGGGTTTCTGCAAAATTGCACAGCCCTTCGAGCAGACTGCTTAGTTCCATCCCTTTTTCCGACAATTCATATTCCGTACGCGGAGGGACCCCCGGCAAATAGGCTTTGTGAATTAACCCCTGCTGCTCAAGCAATTTTAACCGATCGGCCAAAATATGGTCGCTAATATGTTCCAAATCCTCCTTTAAGCTGGTAAAACGATTATTCCCGTCTTCAATACTAAAAAGCACCTCAGTCATCCATCTTTTACTGAGCAGGTAAATCAATTCATTCAGTGCACATTTTTCTTCTAAAAAAGCCTGATTGTAATAATTAGTCGAACTCAATTTTCTTTCCGCCATTTCTCTTTTTTCTTTATGTCTTGTAAAGTTATTCAAATTGTTATGCAACAAACAAAGGGAAGCCTGAAAAATGGCGTTTATGACAAAGATGTTACCTGCTTTACCTAATGCAGTGTTTATTCACCTGGTACACTTGTAGTTAACATGACCATTCTCAATTATCCAACTCGTAAATCGCAGATAATTAGTATTTTTAGGGCTTCAATCAGGCTTATTATGTTAAAAAAGGCAATTCGTAATCCGTATTTTATATTTCTGCCCTTTCTTTTCTTTTATGCCTATATTATTTTCATTAACAAATGGCCAACCCTGTATGGCGACGAGGTGCGCTATGCCGATTTTGCCTGGAACCTGCTGCACGGCTATTATTCACCCAAACCACCACATATTAACTTGTGGAACGGCCCCGGTTACCCGCTTTTGCTGGCGCCTTTTATGGCGCTAAGAATCCATGCGCTTTACATCACCCTGTTGAATGCAGTTTTCCAGTATTTGGCTGTAGTTTTTTTATATAAGGCGCTAAAGTTGGTTACCAACAATAAAATTGCGCTTATATTCAGCTTGCTGCTGGCTATTTATCCAAACGTATTGGCCATTTTGCCTATTCTTTATACTGAAGCTTTTACGGGCTTTTTAATATCGTCCACTATCTACAGTATAACCCTGTGCTATACCAGGGGAAAAGCGAAATATACCCTAATAACCGGCTTGTTGTTGGGATACCTTACCTTAACCAAAGTAATATTTGGTTATGTTTTAGTGCTTAGCCTTGCCGCCTGTTTAATTGTACTATTATTTAAACGAAACAGGCCCTATAACTTACGGATGGTTAAAATTTTGCTCATTGCTTTTGCCATTACCATTCCATATTTAGCGTATACCTATCAGCTTACTGGCAAACTTTTTTACTGGGGAAATTCTGGCGGAATGAGCCTATACTGGATGAGTACCCCCTACGAAAATGAATATGGCGACTGGAAAGTGCCCGACCTTAGCAACCATCAGTATCCTATTTTATTTAAATCGGCCGAGGCAGATGCTTTGTTGAAGAAAAATCACACAGCAGAGATCAGTTTCATTTTGAAGCATAATGAAGTTGAACAGGATGTGCTTTTTAAACAGGCGGCTATTAAAAACATCAAAAATAACCCCTTAAAATTTGCTGCCAATTATTATTACAACGTCTCAAGGATGTTGTTCAACTTCCCTTACTCCTACTCTTACCAGGATTCGGCTATTGTTGGAAATATAATCAGAGGTTCGCTGATCCTGTGGGCATCTGTCGCCGGTATCATATGCACTGTTCTTAACTGGCGCAAAATCATCTATCCTGTAAAATTCATATTGCTTATTACCGGCTTTTATTTATTGCTCAGTGGTGCGTTAAGCGCCTACCCAAGGCAACTGGATGTCATCGTACCGGCACTTCTTTTCTGGACAGGCTTTTTAGCTTTTCATTTACCAAAAGTACGGTTGAAATTTAAAGAGCAGGACGGTTTGGAGGATATTAAATTAAGCGATCTGAGCGAAATTGATGTATACGCAGAAGAATAGAATATCCTAAAAAATGAGCCTGATAATGGCATAGCCAACAAATTGCGGCAGCAGGTAGCTATAATGAAAAATAAAAAACATTTTTTGTTTTAGTGACCGCAGACTGTTGATAGAGTGTACGTACCAGCGCCTGCCTACCATTCCCATCAATAATCTGTCGTTAATGTCTTTGCTGTGCTTATAACGCTCTATTACCCGCGGCAGTGTTATTTCTTTATAGCTGGGATAAATTTTTTGAGATAAGTTGCTGCTAACCTGCCGTACTTTAAGATAACCGCCAGTAAGCAGCGCTACATTGCCTGGTGTTCCGGTTGGGATATACTTAAGCACTCTGTACCAAAAATCAATGCCTTCATTTAAAGACAAATCTTCAGCATACTGCGTTGATTTTAGCCATTTGCTTTTTACAATCACATTGCTACCCATTCCCATTACCAGATGCGGAGATGTTATAGCCCGCAGCGGGTCCTTAATTCCATACAGATCTTCAGAAATAAAATAAAGATACTTTTTTAAGGCATCCATATCAGGATATACCTCACCACCTGGCATAAACTCCATATTCAGTACCATAAAATCGAGTTTTTCGGCGCCAAATTTCCAGTTGACGATGGATAACAAATAGGGATGATAAAGATCACCGGCATCTAAAAAGCTAATCAGTTCGCCGGTTGCTTTTGCAAGCCCGATATTGCGGGCATTGCCGGGACCTCTGTTTTCAGGCAAGTGAATAATGTCCACCCGGCAGTTTTCGCAAAAGGTGGTTTGCCCCTTCAGATACTCCTTTACAATGGCAAGGCTGCCATCCGTGCTGGCATCATCTACAATAATTAACTCATCGGGCTGCTTAATTTGCCTCACCAGTGATTTTAATGTTTCAACAACAAAGGCGGCTTTATTAAACAACGGAATTACCACAGCGTGCGTCATATATTTTATAGTTTTAAAACCATAAATGGACAAACAACAACACTCCACGATATGTATTTACCACGCTGGTTAATATAAAAAAGTGACAAGGTTTAGTCTTCTGATCAACCGTTGGCCGGTTTAGGTGAACCAACTCCATTTAATTTGATTGCTAAAAGCCCAATTGCTATTAATAATTAATTAAATTATAATGATCGATGTAAAATTATCTAAAAGTTAAACACCCCAACCCCGTAAAAACACCTTTTTTTTATGTGGAAATTACCTGAATTGTATGTTTTTTAATTTTTTTAATACAGGAAAGGCCGACTATTGCTGGCAATATTATTTAGTGCAGGCATTTATTGCACCTGCCGGAAATGGAGAGATTGATCTGAAAATATTTTATGTCGCTTCTTTACTGCTTTGTTCAACAGCAATTACACCATTGCCGGTAATTAAGAAACAAATAATGGCTAAAAGCACCAACAACGACAGCCAGAATTCGGAATAAGGCCTTAACATATTTTGCCGCAGGTTAACAAAAAGCACTGCGCCCAGCAATGCCGGTAAATTAAACAGGCAAAACAAACGGGTATGCAGTCCCAAGGCTATACAAACACCGCCCAAAAGGTGCATAATGATAATTAAATGTGCCAGCAATGTGATAGAAGCCGATGTACCTATTTCATCGGCTACACCGCTCGACTTTAAAAATTGATCCAATACATCCAGGTTTAGTATAAATGCAATGCCTTTCCAAATCAATACCAAACCCAGGGCTATGCGGAAGAAGTCGATCCATTTAGGATGGTGCCTGTCGCCCCATTCCTGAATTTTCATCAGCGATTTCATATGTCTATAATTTGGTTATTATGATAACGTTTTTGCTGTGTAATTGTTACGAAAACTTCAAGATAAAATACCTAAAAGCCTGCCAAATTAAATTTTATTGGGGCGTGGTTGAGATGGCACTCTGTAATTCAACCCAGCTGTGGTGCCGCAGGTAACATCAACGGTAACGCCCGTTATTTTTCCGGCCAAATCTGACGAAAGAAATACGGCGACATTGGCAATATCTGCCATTAAAGGCAACTTTTTCAACATGGTATCTGCCTCCATTTGTTTAATAACGCCTTCCATCAATTCAGGATCGTGCTCAATGGCTTCTTTAAATACAGTAGAATCCGGCGAACCCGCAGACCGCATATTGACAACGCGAATGCCATAGTGGCCCAACTCTATCGCAAGGTTTCTCGAAAAACTTTCAATAGCGCTGCATGCCGGTGCAAAACCAGCAGTATGGGGATACCCAATGCCGCCCGGCGTAGCTGTAAGTGATAAAATAACGCCTGACTTTTGCTTTATCATCACTTTTGCAGCACTCGTGGCAGTTAAAAAATGGGTCCGCATGGCAATATTTACCGGTCGTGTAAAATCATCAACGGTCATATCAACCAGGGGCATGCCTTGCACTACCTTTAAATCAATGGCGTTGTAAACAATATCTATGGAGCCTGCCACATCTACTACCTTTTGGATATGATCGCTGATCTCCTTTTCATCCAGTGCGTCCACCCGGTCGGCTTCTGCTGCTCCTCCCCTGTCAATAATATCCTTTGCTACTTTTTTTACAGCATCGATATTGTGGCCTGTTAAAAACACCATGGCACCAGCCTGTGCAAATGCTTTAGCAATGGTACTGCCCAATGAGCCACCGGCCCCATAGATAATTGCGTTTTTGCCCCGAAGTACGTCCATAAGTTTTTGGTTTAATTGGATTACCTAAATATCGGCAGTTAACTAAATAAAAGCAAACAGGTAGTTACCAGGCAAACTGCCAGCTATGAATCCTAAGACGAATTGTTAATGAAAGTTAAAATTTCTGGTACACAACAATACAAACCTGCATTTAATCGTCTTTACAGGACATTTAAGCTACCAACAATATGAAATATAAGATCAAATTACCCGACGGGACCGCACAATTTATACAGATAACCAGTGCCTACTTTAAATCATGGCATGTATGGGTGATAAAGTTTGAAGATGGAAGGGCAGCCATGCTTTTTAAAATAGGAAGTGAATGGATGCAGAGGAATGAAGATTTTTTGGAGTTCCCGATCGTAAAGGAAATAGGGTCGTTTATTGATAAAATTATTGTTAAAAGGAGAGTAGCCTTTTAATGGGATCACATAAGTGTTTCGGGCCGGCGTTGCCGCCCCGAAACACTTATGTTTGTACCAATTATTTGTTATTCCCCTCAATTCAGCATCCTGTATTCATTTGGTGTATAACCCACCTGTTGTTTAAACGCCCGGGTAAAATGTTGCGGATACTTAAAGCCCAGCTCATACGCCACCTGGCTGAGCGATTTAGTGGTATCGAAAATCTTCTCTTTTGCTACATCCATTAGCCTGGCCTGTATGTATTCCTGAGCCGAGCGGCCGGTTTCTTTTTTGATAAGATCGCCAAAATAGTTGGCAGACAGGTTCAATTGCTCTGCACAAAAGGCTACAGATGGCAAGCCCAGGTACTTCGGTTTATCTGATTGCAGATAATCATTCAGTAAGGCTTCGAACCGCTCCAGTATACCCTTATGAGGGTTTTCGCGGGTAATAAACTGGCGATCGTAAAAGCGGGTGCAATAGTTCAGGAATAGTTCAATATTGGAAACTATCAATTTTTTACTGTGTTTATCAATGGCATGCTGCAATTCAAACTCAATTTTGCTAAAGCAATCGAAAATGATCTTTCGCTCAGCTTCTGATAAATGTAATGCCTCGTGCACATCATACGAAAAAAAGCTATATTCATGGATGTGTTTACCGAGCGCACTACCTTTAATAAGGTCAGGATGAAAAACCAACACCCTACCCTGAGGCTGAAAGTATTCTCCGCTATTTTCAACACCAAGCACCTGTCCGGGAGCAACAAACACCAATGTCCCTTCCTCGTAGTCATAGTAGTTACATCCATAACGCAGGTCGCCGCATTTAATATCTTTTAAAAAGACAGTATAAAACTCATACCTGTACCTGCCATGCGTGCGGGGAGCCGCCTTTGACAAATCGACCACATTCACCAGCGGGTGCATCGTTTCGTTGTTATTGAAAGTACAGTATTGGCCAATGGTTTCGAAGCTGATGAAATTTTCCATATTGCATTTTCTTTAGCTGACTCAAAGATACTTCATCAAAAGGTCATTTAAATCGCGATCAGCCCGGATAAGTAATAATGGTAGTTAATACTGTAATTGATATAACCGATAAATTCAAAACTTGTGGCAACTTTGTGTTGTTCAATAATTAAACAGATCTATAAAAAATATGAAAACAAGAAAATTAGGTAACAGCGGGCTTGAAGTTTCGGAGCTTGGTTTGGGATGTATGGGACTTAGCTATGCATATGGCCCTGCACCCGAGCACCAGGATGCTGTAAAATTATTACGTGCTGCCGTGGAACGGGGAGTAACGCTTTTTGATACCGCGGAAGCCTACGGCCCATTCAAGAATGAGGAATTGCTGGGCGAAGCGCTTGCTCCTTTTCGTAACCATGTGGTGATTGCCACCAAATTCGGTTTTCAGAACGGCAATGCGACAACCGGGGTTGACAGTCACCCGGATAGGATAAGGAAAGTGGCCGAAGAATCATTAAAAAGATTAAAGACTGACTACATCGACCTGTTTTACCAGCACAGGGTTGACCCCAAAATACCGATGGAAGATGTTGCCGGAACAGTGAAGGAACTCATCAACGAAGGCAAGGTTAAACATTTCGGCATGTCGGAAGCAGGCATTCAGTCTATCCGAAAAGCGCATGCTGTGCAGCCTGTTGCGGCATTGCAAAGCGAATACTCGCTGTGGTGGCGCGAACCTGAACAAGAGATTATACCACTACTGGAAGAATTAGGTATTGGTTTTGTTCCTTTCAGTCCATTGGGAAGAGGCTTTTTAACCGGTGCTATAAACGAAAATACCACATTTGATAAAACCGATTTTCGCAACACCCTCCCACGCTTTAGCGCCGAAGCGCGTAAAGCCAATCAAACTTTGGTTGATTTGCTGAGCAATATAGCACAGGAAAAACAAGGTACGCCGGCTCAAATTGCATTAGCATGGCTGCTGGCGCAAAAACCATGGATAGTGCCTATTCCCGGAACTACCAAACTGCACCGTTTGGAAGAAAATCTGGGCGCAGTAAAAATAGAGCTTACCGAAGGCGAACTGGCGCAAATTGAAAAAGCTGCATCCGAAATTAAGATTGAAGGTGCGCGTTATCCTGAACACCTGCAAAAAACCGTAGGCAAGTAATTTAAAACATCAAATAAAATATGGAAATAAAACGCAGCGGATCACAACCTTCAGGCAAGGGGCCCGCAGAATATTTTACCGGCTCTGTGCGCGTTGATCCGCTTATTAACCCGCCCGATCCGTCGCGCGTGGCTATGGCCTGGGTAACATTTGAACCGGGTGCCCGTACCGCGTGGCACACGCACCCTGTTGGACAAACACTAATTGCTACCTATGGCTGCGGTTGGGTACAACGTGAAGGCGGCAACAGGGAAGAAATAAGACCCGGCGACGTAGTTTATTTTGAGCCGAACGAGAAACACTGGCACGGTGCCACTGCCACCACGGCTATGAGTCATATTGCCATTCAGGAAAAACTGAATGGTTCGCCTGTGGAGTGGATGGAGCATGTGACAGACGAACAGTATAGTGGGTAATATTTCATTATTATAAATGAAAAGCCGCATTTCTTCAGCATAAATAAATGCGGCTTTTTATTTTGAGGATTAATGATCAGATACAACTACAACCTTTCCTACCGGCTTATCCCCTGTCCTCTTTTTGATAGTCATAATTACCAGTGGAATACATAGCGCATTCATCATAGCCAGCAGCAAGAAAGCATCCATATAGCTTAATAGAAAGGTTTGCCGCACAACGGTGTTTTCAAGCGCACCTACAGATTGCTGCAAAGCCCGCAGATAGGTGGAACCATGTGCCATAAAATTACTTACAAAACCGTACATCCGCTGTTGGGTAGCCGGATCACTTGCCGTTACATGGGCAATAAGGGCCGTGCGATTGGATGCGGCCCGGTTAGCAATATAGGTATTGATTAATGCGATACCAAATGATCCGCCCATTTGCCGCATCATATTGTTGAGTGCTGCTCCCTGCGGTATGTCTGCCGGTTTCAGCTCTGATACGGCAAGTGCGGTAAGTGGTACTATTAGCAAAGCTGCCCCCAGGCCCCGGAATATTAGTGGTATAAAAAAGTAAGCGCCACCGGTTTGCAGATTAGAGCCCGACATTAACCAGCCAAAAATAGCCGAAAACAGGAAGCCCGTAATAATGAGGTATTGAGGGCGCAAGCCGCTTTGCAACATTTTGCCCAAAAATGGCGAAATCATGGCGGCCATGAGCGTGCCGGGCAATAACATAGTGCCGGTTTGAAAAGCCGTATAACCAATAATACGCTGCGCATATAAAGGGAAAACAAACACCGCGCTAAAAAGACCAAAACCCAATACAAAGGTCATTATAGCTGAGATAGATAATGTACTGCTTTTAAGTACCCTGAAATTGATGACCGGAAATTCTACTGTCAATTCCCACCAAACCAATGTAGTCAGGCAAATTGCGGACAAGACACTCAATACGATAATATAGGTGGCAGAAAACCAATCGTCGGTTTCGCCCCGCTCCAGTACTACCTGCAAAGCACCAACGCCAACGGCTAACAAGCCTATTCCGAACCAGTCGATACGCCGGTTATCGGTTGATGCTTTGCTTGGCCGCAGATACATATAAGATAGTAATGCCGCCATTAAGCCAATAGGAATGTTTACATAGAATATCCACTGCCAGCTCAGGTTATCTACAATGTAGCCTCCCAAAACCGGACCGATAGATGGCCCGATGATAATACCCAGACTGAAGATGCCGCTGGCCGTGCCACGTTCTTTAGGCGGAAAAGTTTCAAACAAAATGGCTTGCGATGTCGATAACAGTGCTCCGCCACCAATTCCCTGCAAAAACCGGAAACCTACCAGTTCCCATAAACTATGGGAGAAGCCGCACATAGCTGAAGCAAGGGTAAATAAAAGGATGGAACCGATATAATATTGCTTCCTGCCAATCTTTTCGGCTAAAAAGCTGGTCATGGGGATAATAATCACATTGGCAATAGCATATGAAGTGATTACCCAGGCGGTATCCTCCAGCGAGGCACCCAGATTTCCGCTCATGGTATTGATAGATACGTTTACAATTGTAGTATCAATCAGTTCGATGATGGTTGAGGTGATAATCGTTACGACGATGATCCATTTTCTAAAACCTGTTTCCATTGTAAGTTATTTATAATGTTTGTAACTTCGTGACAAAGCTAGCGCAATAATTGTTGTTTTATTACGTCAATTGTCATGTAATTACAATTTATTGATCATGGAAGAAAAAAAAATAAGCACGGCCGATGTCAATGTCCTGATGGACGTAGATTTCCTGGTATCGGTTATTGTAGCTATTGGTGAAGTAGCCAACATTACCGGGGTGCCGCAGCGCAAGATCCGTTATTGGGACGAAAAAGGATATATCGAGCCGGTAGACAAAGAATCGACCTACCGGCAATACGATTACCTCAACATCAAAAGAATAGTACTGATCAAAGAGCTGCTTGATGAAGGCTATACCCTGGAAGCAGCGGCAAAAAAAGTGATTGAGCGATGTATTAAAGTAGAAGAAGTATTTCTGCGCTTGAAAAACCAATCTGCATCTTCCTCAAGTAAATAAGAACCGGCTTACCACAGATAAGGCAGCAGTATTTTCCGCTCTGCCGGATAATCGGGAAACTCTTTTTTATACCAGCGATGATTGGCTATAGCGCGGGGTATGAGGTTGGCACAGGTCCAGATAAAAAAGGCCAGCGCGGGTAAGCTCCACGTTAGCAGGGCAAAGCCGCCCCACTCTATTATTTCGCCAAACAAATTGGGTGAAGTTATTAAGCTGAATAATCCTGACCGCGGTATTTTATAACCCGACTCCCCTTTCTTACGCAGATTAATCAGCGTATAATCAGCGCGCCAGTTAATCAGCATTCCGCTTACAAAAAGTACGATACCGGCAATGAACGCCGGAGAGTAATACCAGCTATCTGCATAATGCGCAAAATCAGCAAACCAGATGCCCATCAGCGAACCATTCACGGTATTGAATAGCATAGCCGAAAGCATGATCACAGCAGGCATCTTTTTGCCTTTCGTGCGGATCATAAATGGATATACCAAACTACGGTGCACGTAATGGATAAAAAACAAGCCGATCATTAGACTGGCCGGTGTTCGCCAATTAAAATGCCCCCATGGCAGCCATGCTGCAAAAGCGATCATTACAATAGCCTCCATCAACAGCCAACCCAACTTGTTGCTAATCATCGGCCCCCAGTTGCGGCTGCTGAAACGACCATAGGGCGCTTCTTTTTTGAGCAGGTATAAACTCGCCCCAATGCCAACTGCCATCCAGCAGCATATAAAAATAACGTAATGATTAAAGTTAATCATGTATTCAATTAAGAACCTCTTTGCTCTAAGATACACTATCGCCAACATCAGCGCAAATGCACACATCTTGTCCCACAGAAACATGAGACACAAAAAACACGTAGGGACAAGCGAAACACGCTATCATTGTAAATCAATAAATTAACGGTGATGCGTGGGACAAAATGATACAGTTGGGGACATAAATCTGAAACTTTTAAATGACCCGTCCTGAAAAAAGTTTACACTTTTGGTTTGTTAATACTGAGTTGAATTTACACTTTTAGATTAATCCTACAATAGGTTTACAGTTGTTATTTAATCAAAGATTCCTCCTTTTCTTTTTTTA
>Ga0302304_10000048_pt1 | contig 125110 bp, 124 predicted proteins | sample III_Palsa_E2_2_FD_198769 | JGI IMG/M metagenome (GOLD analysis project Ga0302304, IMG submission 198769) | Peat permafrost microbial communities from Stordalen Mire near Abisko, Sweden - III_Palsa_E2_2 | ecosystem: Environmental > Terrestrial > Soil > Palsa > Peat permafrost | place: Sweden...
GTAAAAAGAAATGAGGCAGTTTCTCTCTCTGAACATACCTTATGGTTGTTTGGTCGACCATCTGCTCTCATCCCTTTTCACTTTATAACGCTAATATATTTAATGATAACAAACATAGGAGGGTCGAACAGCGCAGCGCATTCGGGGTGAGTTAACTGTGCGCCTAGCATTTGCGCTAATGCCGCTCGTATAGTTTACCCACCAGGCGACAAACAAACCATAAACCCAATCAACTATTCACCCAATCAACCATAATACCTATCTTTGCCCTCAATGAGCGAAATAATAACACCCTACCAGGATCAACAAGTTGCTAAAAAAGAACAGGTGGCCGATATGTTCAACAATATATCCAAAACTTACGATTTCCTGAACCATTTTTTATCACTGGGTATCGATATTATCTGGCGTAAAAAAGCCATTAACGAGTTAAAACAGGATAACCCACAACAAATACTGGATGTCGCCACCGGCACCGGAGATTTCGCATTTGAGGCTTTAAAAATTCTCAACCCTGAAAAAATTGTGGGGGTTGATATTTCGCAAGGTATGCTTGATATCGCGCAGCAAAAAATAACCAAACGTAACTTAGGCGATAAATTTTCCATCAAATTAGGTGATTCCGAAAAACTCCCTTTCGAAGCCAATGAGTTTGACGCCGTAACCGTTGCTTACGGTGTACGTAATTTCGAGAACCTGGAAGTTGGTTTGGCCGATATTCACCGCGTGTTAAAATCAGGTGGTAAGGCTGTTATTTTAGAGTTCTCTAAACCCAAAGCATTCCCTATAAAGCAGTTATATAATTTCTATTTCAGCTACGTAACGCCGGGTATCGGTAAGCTGTTTTCAAAGGATGCAAGGGCATACAGCTATTTACCGGAGTCGGTTGCCGCTTTCCCTGATGGCGAAAAATTTGTAGGTTTAATGCAGAAAGCAGGCTTTAAAAATACCAAACACAGGCCACTAACGTTTGGTATCTGTTCAATTTATACCGGCGTTAAATGATTAAATGCTACTTAGCTATTGTTGCCTTATTATTTTGCAGTAATATATTACTTGCACAGGATAACCCGCCCGCCTGGGGTGGGGGTGCCGATCAACGCGACCTTAGCTTTGGCTTCTCTTTTTCATATGTATCTAACTATTACAAAATATTAAAAAAGCCAAACTGGCAAACTCCGTTTCTTGATCCTCAAAATGGTAATCAGCCGGTAACCAGCGCAGGTACCAGTATCAGTTCAGCAAACACACCAGGTTTCGCGGTTGGTTTCCTTACCCGTTACGATTTTACCGAACATTTTGAAGTAAGGTTAACACCATCGCTCATTTTCGCGGATCGCAGCTTAAGTTATACTTATGCCGACTCCGCAGACAACGTCAAAAAAATAGTCCAAACCACCACGGTCGATTTCCCTTTAGCCATCAAAATAAAATCCGACAGGCATGGCGATTTTCGGGGGTATTTTGTGGCAGGTTTAAAATATTCCTATTCAATAGGCGCCAAAGCCAATAGCGATAACACCGCTGCTTTGGTTGATAGAACGGTTAAGAACGTAGGCAGCTACGAGTCGTACGAAGCAGGTGTAGGCTGCGATATTTATTTTGAATATTTTAAACTATCGCCCGAAATAAAAATATCAAACTCCTTTGGCAATGTGCTGCTTCCCGAAGCGCAACCCTATTCGTCACCCATCAGTAAATTATTCCTTCATTCGCTGATGATCAACCTTTACTTCGAATAGTTAGTTAAAAAAAACTAATTTCGTGCCCAATAGTTAGTATTACCTATGGCTAAAATTGCATTAATAACCGGCGCGACCGCTGGGATAGGCGAAGCAACAGCCGAGCTGTTCGCCCGCGAAGGATATAATCTGATATTAACAGGCCGTCGTACCGACAGGCTTGATAAACTCGCAGGGCGTCTCAACAAAAAATATAACGTGGAAGTTGCTGTATCATCATTTGATGTGCGTAACCGCGATGAAGTAGTTGAAAACCTGGAAGCCTTACCTGCCAAATGGAAAAAGGTTAACGTGCTGATTAACAATGCCGGCCTTAGTCAGGGGCTTGATCCGATTGACAAAGGTGATATGGACGATTGGGACCGCATGATTGATACCAATGTAAAAGGCTTGCTGTATGTAACCAAAATCGTATCCAACTGGATGATTACCAATGGCCATGGCCATATTGTTAACCTAGGGTCGATAGCCGGTAAAGAGGTTTATGCTAACGGAAACGTATACTGTGCCTCAAAGCACGCAGTTGACGCGCTGAATAAAGCCATGCGTATTGATCTGTTGCCTCACGGGATAAAAGTTACCGCGGTACATCCTGGCGCTGTAGAAACCGAGTTTTCGATAGTGCGTTTTAAAGGAGATGAAACCCGCGCTAAAAAAGTATACGAAGGTTTTGATGCCCTGTCCGCCGATGATGTTGCCGAAACCATCTGGTTCGCGGTATCACGCCCGGCGCACGTAAACATCAACGAGTTAATTGTTATGCCAACCGCGCAAGCAACTGCCGGTAATATTTTTAGAAAGTAAAATAAATGTGCAGATGTGCGAATAGGCAGCTATGCAAATCATAAATCCGAAATCGTAAATCTAAAATCTAAAATCAAATGTCATTAACTACACAAATAGACCAGGATATTAAACAAGCCATGTTAGCCAAACAAGCCGACCGTTTACGCGGTTTGCGTGCTATCAAATCGGCATTGCTGCTGGCCCGTACCGAAAAAGGCGCTGCCGAAGAAGTTACTCCCGAAGCTGAAACCAAAGTTTTGCAAAAACTGGTAAAACAACGCAAGGAGTCGGCCGAGATCTACAAAACACAAAACCGCGCCGATCTTTACCAGGTTGAAATAGAGGAGCTGGAAGTAATCGAAGCTTATCTGCCCAAGCAAATGAGCCACGAAGAAGTGGAAACTTATTTAAAAGACCTGATAACGCGCGTAGGTGCAACATCAGTAAAAGATATGGGCAAAGTGATGGGCGCTGCCAACAAGGAGCTGGCAGGCAAAGCCGATGGCCGTACCATATCAGAGCTTGTGAAGCAATTGTTGGGGTAAGCCCCACCCAGCCCTCCCCGGAAGGGAGGGCTTTAAAAAGTCTCCCCTACTGGGGGAGATTTAGAGGGGGCTTAGAGGGGTTTTTATTTATTGATAAAAATCCTTGCAACTCAACTTCAATAAGCTATTTTTATAGCATAATAAATAGGCTGCTACTTAATTTTATTTTTTTAGCCGTTGCTTAGTTTATTTTAACGTATACATTTATATGAGTTTGGTACTTAAAGAGCAAAACGGGTTTAGTTTTATTGACGAGGGTGAAGGAGAGGTATTATTATTGTTGCATGGCTTAATGGGTGCATTAAGCAATTGGGAAGAAGTGGTACATGAGTTTAAATCTCAATATCGCGTAATCATCCCTATGCTGCCTATATATGACCTGCCTTTACTAACCACCGGGGTAAAAACCATCTCTAAGTACATACATAAGTTTGTAAAATATAAAAAGTTAAAAGATTTTACCATAATTGGTAACTCGCTGGGTGGCCATGCCGGGCTAATATATGTATTGGCACATCCTACTTTTGCTAAAGCATTGGTGTTAACCGGCAGTTCGGGTTTATATGAAAATGCTTTTGGCGGAACATTTCCGCGCCGCGAGAGTTATGATTTTATAAAGGAGAAGGTAGAATTTACGTTCTATGATCCTGAAACGGCTACGAAAGAACTGGTTGATGATGTTTTTAGAATCGTTAACGACCGTCATTCCGTAGTTAGGATATTAGCAATGGCACGTTCGGCTATACGCCACAACATGCAAAAGGATTTGCACAAAATCCATATCCCTGTTGGTTTAATATGGGGGAAAAATGATAAGGTAACACCACCGGAGGTGGCAGAGGAGTTTCATCAGTATCTGCCAAAATCCGAGTTGATTTGGATCGATAAATGCGGGCACGCCCCAATGATGGAGCAACCCGAAGAATTTAATAAAGCTTTAAAAGGCTTTTTAGAAAGAACAGGAATATAATTATGCTTGCAGTTGAGTTAATTGCCAATGCGCTTCCACCCATACATACCTCTGACACTGTGCAGAAGGTGTTTGACCGTATGGTGGAGTTTCGTGTAAGGCATTTGCCAATTGTAAATCAGGAGCAGTTTTTAGGCTTGATAAGCGAGGATGATCTGATCGAAATATCCGATTACCAAACAGAGGTTGGCGCGCTGGCCTTATCGCTGGTAAATCCTTACGTGCTGGAAGATCAGCATATTTATGATGTTATACGCCTGTTTCATGAGCAGCAGCTAACCATTGTGCCGGTACTCGATACAAAAAAGAATTACCTGGGCGTAATATCCATCAATACCATGAATGAGTACTTCGCCCGCCTTACATCAGTATCGCAGCCGGGTGGTATTATTGTATTGGAGATCAATAACAAAAATAATTCGCTGGCCCATATGGCCCAGATTGTAGAATCAGATAACGCCCAGATACTAAGTTCATACGTTTATCAGCACCCCGATTCAACACGCATGGAAGTTACCCTGAAAGTTAATAAACAAGATATCTCAACCATAATAGCAACCTTTTTACGCTATGAGTATGATATTAAAGCCACCTTTAACCATACCGGCGATAACGATAACTCAAGGGATCGTTATGATTCTTTGATGAATTACTTAAACTTATAGCTTGTTCATTAGTTTTAATAATCATTAGTATATAAGGCATCTGAAAATACTAAATGACCCAATGACTAATGACTCAATGACCAACGAATGAATATAGCAATATACGGCAGGCAATTTAGTAACGAGGCTTTACCTTTAGTGCAGGAGGTTTTTGATAACCTTGCACAGCACAAGGTCGAGATTTACGTACATCACCTGCTTAACGATTATATCACCGACAAAATAAATACCCCGCCTTATCACGTACTCAAAAACGGGGATACGATAAAAGGCTTTATTGACATTTTTTTAACCCTTGGCGGGGATGGTACCCTACTCGATATGGTGAACGTGATTCGTGATACAGGTGTTCCAGTTATCGGCATCAACTTTGGCAGGCTTGGCTTTTTAGCGAGCATCAATAAAAGCGACATCGCTGCCGCCATCCACGCGGTAGTAAATAACGAGTTTACTTTAGATAGCCGCGAACTTATCAGCATTGATTCCGAGCAGGAGATTTTTGGCGATGATAACTTCGCCCTGAACGATATTACCATCCATAAGCGGGATGACGCGGCGATGATCATCACCCGTGTATATCTCGATGGCGAATTTTTAAACGCCTATTGGGGCGATGGTATCATTATATCAACAGCAACAGGCTCTACAGCCTATTCACTTAGCTGTGGTGGGCCGATTATCTTTCCGCAATCAAATTGCATTGTAATAACCCCGGTTTCGCCGCACAATCTTAATGTAAGGCCGGTCATATTGCCGGATACCTGTGAACTTTCATTAGAAGTAGAATCGCGCAGCAATAATTATCTCGTAACCTGCGATTCACGTACCGAAACAGTCGATAAAGTGGTTCGTTTTAAGATTCACAAAGCCGGATTTGTGTTAAATTTGGTCAGGCTGAATAATGAAAGCTACTTATCTACGTTAAGAAACAAATTATTGTGGGGACTTGATGCCCGCAATTATTAAATTTGCTTAATGCTCAAATTTGCCACAGCTATACTTTTAACCTTTATCACGTTTAATTTACAGGCCCAAACCTGGGAAGTAGGCGTGGGAGGTGGTGGCGCTGCCTATATGGGCGACCTAAATCCTACAAATCCTTTAAAATTTAGCGGTGGGGCAGGGAGTGTTTTTGTGAAACGAAATTTTAACCCATATCTGTCTGCACGCTTAACTTATACTTATGGCTCCATCAGCGCGGCCGATAGTACATCAAGCGATGCACTAACCCGCCAGCGTAACCTCAGTTTTACCGATCATTTGAACGAAATAAGCCTTATTGGCGAATTTAACTTCATGAATTACATCCCCGGTGTCAGCCATAACAGGTACACGCCATTCATTTATTTGGGCGTGGCTGCGGTGAACTACAATCCGACAGCTATTTACAGGGGTACGAAATATGATTTACGCCCCCTGGAAACCGAAGGGGAATCAAAACCCTATTCCAATAATGCCATAGCCATTCCGTACGGTGTAGGCATAAAATACAATATAACCGGCAGTTGGAACCTGATTGCCGATATAGGCTACCGCCAGCCAAATACCGATTACCTGGATGATGTAAGCGGCACTTATCCCAACCCAGGCAAGCTGCATAGTGATATCGCACGCATCCTATCCGATCCATCAGGCGAAAAAACGGGTAATTACATAGGTACACCCGGTACCCAGCGCGGCGACATGCGCCCGCGCGATACCTATATGTTTGCCCAATTCACCATATCCTATACTTTCGTTACCGAAAAGTGCTATTTCGAGCAGTAGTTAATGCGGCTATAAAAACTTACCGTCATTGCGAGGAACGAAGCAATCTTTATACTATACACAGAAAATCTGCAAATCCGACCTGCTTATGTAGAGATTGCTTCGTTCCTCGCAATGACGATGGTTTTATCATTTTAAAACCGTTGTGTGAATTTTGAAAAATTTACACAATCACCACTCATTCAATCACTCAATATCGCTTGTAACAAAATCTTTTCCCCCTCATACTAAAAAAAGCGCAATTAAGTTTTACCTTTGTACCCTGAAAAAATGGGCAATGGTCATTAAAAAAATGTGCCCGGGCCAATCATTTTTAACATATATTAACTAACGGCATTTATTAATTATCATACTTTTGAGCAAGTTTTTACTAAAAGCATGTTTTTGTAAACCAATCTGCGGCTTTTAATAATTGACATAAAATGGGATATAAGGATCAGATTGATTTGTCAAGGTTACCGCAGCACATCGCCATTATAATGGATGGTAATGGGCGTTGGGCTAAAGAAAAGGGCAAATTAAGAATATTCGGCCATCATAACGGCGTATTATCGGTAAGGGATGTGGTAGAGGGTAGCTGCGATGTAGGTTTAAAATATCTTACATTGTATACCTTCTCATCTGAGAATTGGAACCGCCCTAAACTGGAAGTTATGGCTATTATGGAGCTAATGGTTAGTACAATTCATAAAGAGATTGATAACTTTATGAAAAAAAATGTACGCCTTAACGCCATTGGCGATTTAACCATGCTGCCCGAAAGATGTTTTAAGGAACTAAAAAACGCTATTGATAAAACAGCAGGCAATACGGGCCTTGTACTTACGTTAGCGTTAAGCTACAGTTCGAGGCGCGAAATTATTAACGCTGTAAAACAAATTGCAGGAAAAGTGCAGGCAGGCACACTAAGTATTGATGATATTGACGAAGATGTATTTGACAATAACTTATATACAAGCGGCATGCCCGATCCTGAGCTACTGATACGTACCAGTGGCGAAAACCGCATAAGTAACTACTTGCTTTGGCAAATAGCTTATGCCGAATTGTATTTTACAACAAAATTATGGCCCGACTTCCGCAAGGAGGATTTGTTCGAAGCCATACTTGATTATCAGAAACGGGAACGCCGTTTTGGCCTGATCAGTGAGCAGGTTAATTAAATTTTTGCTTTTAACACTTTTTAACAACTGTATAAATTATTTTTAGCCTCTTAAATATTCGAATGAATAAATACCTTTTTGCTATTCTTTTCTCTGTAGTGAGTACTGCTGCTATGGCGCAGGTCCCCCAAGCCAGGCAGTCGTTGTTCAAATCGTCAATACCGGCTGATAGTTTAAGTTACCTTAACCCTAAGGATTACATTATTGGTGGCATTAGTGTTACCGGTACAAAAAACCTCGATAAGGATGTATTGATAACCATATCAAAACTAACCAAAGGCGATCGTATCAACCTGCCGGGCGAAGCCAATGCAAGCGTTATAAAAAACTTATACAACCAGGGCCTTTTTGATGACGTGCAGTTAAACATTACCAAAATGACAGGCGATACTGTTTTTCTGGAGATAGCGGTGCACGAGTTGCCTCGTTTATCAAAATTCCATATCACAGGTATTCGTAAAGGCGAAATTGAAGACGTACAGAAAAAATTAAGTGATAAAACAGGTAAAATCGTTAATCAGAATTTACTGAATACCAGTATAGCTATCATTAAAAAGCATTTTAACGAAAAAGGTTTCTTAAATACTACCGTGGCTATAACGCAACGTGTTGATCCGGGTGATGCTAACAGTATCATTTTGGATGTGGTTATTGATAAGAAAACCAAAGTGATGATCAACAGCGTTACCTTTGAAGGTAATAAAGCGATATCCGATAAAAAATTACGTAGCTATCTTACTAAAACACGCCAAAGAAGATGGTATAATCTTTTTGGTTCCAAAAAATTCAAATCAGATCAATATCAGGATGATAAGGATAACCTGGTTGAACAAATGCAGGATAAAGGTTACCGTGATGCTGCCATCCTGAGTGATACTGTTATTAAACATGATTTTCAAACAGTCGATATTCATATCAAAGTGCACGAAGGTCCTAAATATTACTTCGGTAATATCAAATGGTCGGGCAATGCCAAATACCCAAGCGATCTGTTAAACAAAATATTACGCATCAAAAAAGGTGATGTATTTAGCGAGGATGCGTTAAACAAACGCCTATCAGGCCCAACACCAAATAGCGATGACGTTTCATCATTGTATTTAAATGATGGTTACTTAACCTTCAGCCCTGATCCGGTTCAGACAAGGATCTATAACGATACTGTTGATTTGGATTTGAGGATATTTGAAGGCCCGCAATACACTATTAACCGCGTTATACTAAAAGGTAACGATGTAACCAATGATAAAGTGGTTATGCGTGAGATCCGTACTAAACCGGGTCAGAAATTTAACAAAGACCTGCTGATCCGCAGTACACGTGAAATTTCGCAATTGGGTAACTTCGATGAGCAAAAAACTGAGCCGAAACCAACCAATATCAACCCTCAAGATGGTACTGTTGACATTATCTTCAACGTAGTTGAAAAACCTTCTGACCAGATCGAACTTTCAGGTGGTTTTGGTGGCGGCCAACTGGTAGGTACCTTAGGCTTAACATTCAATAACTTCTCTATCAAAAATATATTCCACCTTAAGGATTATAAACCACTGCCAAAAGGCGATGGTGAGAAGTTGAGCATCAGGGGGCAATCAAGCGGTAAAACATATCAGAATTACTCGTTAACATTCTCTGAGCCATGGTTGGGTGGTAAAAAACCAATTTACTTCGCGGTATCAGCTTATACACAGTTAAGCTCAACCGAAGGTGAAGTTGCCGTAACCGACCCTAACTATAATAAATTACGTATTAACGGTGTTGGTATTACCTTAGGTAAAAAATTAAACTGGCCTGATAACTACTTCCAGTTAAACTACTCGTTAAACGTTGACCACTATAACCTGGATAACTATACCGGTTACCTGTTCCAGAATGGTACATCATACAACATCAAGTTAACACAGGAGCTTAGCCGTAACTCATTAGATGCGCCTATCTTCCCAACAACTGGTTCAAACATTAAATTTACCGCACAGGGAACTCCGCCATATTCATTGTTCAACGGTATCAACTATGCCATAGCAACTCCTGAGGAACGTTACCATTTTGTTGAATACTACAAAATGAAGTTTGACGCGCAATGGTTCACTAAAATTGTAGGCAAGTTTGTATTGATGTCGCAGGTTCGTTTCGGCTTCCTTGGCGAGTACAACCAACAGGTAGGCCAGTCACCTTTCGAAAGGTTTAAATTAGGTGGTGATGGTATGCAGAGTTACCAGTTCTTACAGGGTAGTGATATCATCGGATTACGCGGTTACCAAAACTTCTCTATCATACCGGTGGGTGATAACTACACAGTTGATAACAACGTAGGTAGCCCGATATATACCAAATACACACTGGAATTACGCCACCCGATCATCGCGAGCGAATCAGCAACTATATTTATGCTGGCCTTTGCCGAAGGTGGTAACGTTTGGGATAGCTTTAGCTCTTATGATCCATTTAACATTAGGCGTTCAGTGGGTGTTGGTGCAAGAGTATTTTTACCTATATTTGGTTTACTTGGGCTTGATTATGGTTACGGCTTCGATAAGATACCGGGTATACCTGATGCCAACAAGGGCCAGTTTAGCTTCTCAATTTCGCAGAGCTTAAGTGGCGGGTTTAACTAAATCTGGATAAAATTTATGAAGAGAATAATTTTTGTATTGTTTATTACGTTAACAGCATGCACAGGAGCATTTGCACAACGACTTGCTTTTGTTGATTCTGATTACATTTTAAAACACATGCCGGATTATATCTCCGTACAAAAACAATTAAATGCACTATCAGATCAATGGCAACGCGATGTTGATAACAAGTTTCAGGAAGTTGACCGATTGTATAAAGCCTACCAGGCCGATCAGGTTTTGATGACGCCTGATATGAAAAAGAAGCGTGAACAGGAAATTGATGATAAGGAAAAAGCTGCTAAAGATTTTCAACGCCAAAAATTTGGCCCCGATGGTGATCTGGTACAACGCAGTAATGCACTGATAAAACCAATCCAGGATCGTATAGCAAAAGCAGTTCAGGAAGTTGCCGAAGGCGATGACCTGGATATGATATTTGATAAGAACAGCGAAGTTATTATGCTGTATGCTAACCCACGGTATGATAAAAGTGCCGAAGTAATAACAAAATTGGGTTTAAAACCTGGAGCTCTTGCTAAATAAATTATTTATATATATAATCGCACTAATTAATTAAACACAGAACAAGAACAATGAAAAATTTATTAAAAGTTGCTTTAATTGCAGTATGCATGGTAGTCGCGGGCAACTTTGCCAAAGCACAAGCTAAAATCGGTTACATTAATACTAATCAGTTAATGGAGCAGCTTCCTGAGATGAAAACTTTGCAAACACAAATGCAGGCATACCAAAAAACTTTCTCTGATCAGTTGGCTACAATGAGCACCGAACTACAGAGCAAAGGCCAGGATTACGAAGCAAAAAGAAGCACTATGACTGATGCTTCACGCACTGCAACTGAGTCTGAATTACAAGATATGCAAACACGTATCACCACTTTCCGTGATAACGCTCAAAAACAAATCGAAGCTAAAAGCAACGAATTGCTAAAACCACTTACCGATAAAGTTCGCACCGCTATACAAGCTGTGGCTGCTGCTAAAGGTTACGGTTATGTGTTAGATTCATCACAAATCGAATTGATCGTATCACCAGCAGGTGATGATTTGATGGCTCCTGTAAAAGCTAAATTAGGCTTACAATAATCACATCATAAAATCATTTTATTTAAAGCGTTCCGATAATCCGGAACGCTTTTTTTATTTTTGTATCAGTGCTAAATAATAAACCCATAGGTATTTTTGATTCTGGTTACGGTGGCTTAACCGTATTCCGGTCCATTGCTGATCAGTTGCCACAATATGATTACGTGTATTTAGGCGATACCGCCCGCGCACCATACGGTAACCGTTCATTCAGCGCCATCCATCAATATACCTGGGAGTGCGTGCAGCAACTGTTCAAAATGGGATGCCCATTGGTTATTCTGGCTTGCAATACTGCATCTGCTAAGGCATTACGCACCATCCAGCAACAAGATCTTAAAACTGAAGACCCGTCAAAACGTGTTCTGGGAGTAATTCGTCCTACGGCTGAAGTAATAGGAAACTATACCAAAACAAACGAGATAGGGGTACTCGGTACCAAAGGCACCGTGCAATCAGGCTCATACCTGCTCGAGATCGAGAAGTTTTCTCCCGAGCTAAAAGTTTACCAGCAAGCCTGCCCGCTATGGGTACCGCTTATTGAAAACGGTGAACACGACAAACCCGGCGCCGATTACTTTGTAAAAGAATACCTGGATCAGATATTGGCGCAATCACCCGATATTGATACCATTCTACTGGCCTGTACCCACTACCCGCTAATGCAGGATAAAATTCAGGCCTATTTACCTAAACATATCCAAACCGTTGCACAAGGTGACATTGTAGCCAAAAGCTTAATCGATTACCTGCAGCGCCATCCCGAAATGGAACAGTCTATCACCCAAAACGGTACCCAACAGTTCTTCACCACAACAGATGATACCGCCGACTTTGACCTGCACGCCACCAGCTTCTTCGGCGCACCGGTAAAATCACAATCGATAGTAACAAAAGGCTAATTATACCCCCCTTTGTTTGTCATTCTGAGCATAGCGAAGAATCTGTACATCAATCACCACCATGCAAGTAATTTATTTAACTTGTCATTGCGAGGAACGAAGCAATCGCGAACTTTGCAAGGCCGCTTTTCTACCTGCGATTGCTTCGTTCCTCGCAATGACAATTAGAAAAGTATGCGACGTTACCACTGACAAAACACTGTCACTACCAATTCCACAATAATTCCCGAAATTTGAATTGTTCTTTACCTCTTTGCGCCGCAGGCGGAGAGAGGTCGACGAGCGCAGCAACGTCGGGTGAGTAAAAAGGTCTACCCTTTTAACAGAGATTTAAAGGCCTCTTCAACATAATTTATTAAGTTTGCACCTACCATAAAAATACATTGAGTTTTTATCTTACATATTTCGCAATTGGTATCGGGCTGTTCGCATTTTCAGCCGTATTTGCCCTGGTTGGCGTATATGCCGAGCGTAAGGTATCCGCATTCATTCAAGATCGTTTGGGTCCAACCGAAACCGGTAAATTCGGTATGCTGCAAACCCTGGCCGATGGCTTAAAACTCATCCAAAAAGAATTAATTGTTCCCGCCGCTGCTGATAAGCTGCTATTCATTATGGCTCCGGCTATCATTTTTTTAGCCGTATACATGGGCTTCGCCGCTATGCCTTGGGGGCCGGGATTAGTGCCAACCAGTCTTAACTTAGGTTTATATTACATCTTCGCCATCATCTCCATCGAAACATTAGGCATATTAATGGCAGGCTGGGGATCAAATAATAAATACTCTATTTTAGGATCGATGCGTTCCGTAGCGCAGATCATCTCTTACGAAATTCCCGCAGGTTTCGCCATCATATCCGTAGTGATGATAGCGCAATCCCTCAATATGCAAACCATCGCAACGCAACAAGGCATATTATCAGCCGAAGGTGTAAAGTTTTTTGGCTTTTGGGATGTATCAAAAATAGGTGGCATATTCGCCTGGAATGTTTTCAGGGCACCACATTTGCTTATCGCGTTTGTAATTTACTTTATTGCCTCATTAGCTGAAAGTAACCGTGCGCCATTCGACATACCCGAAGCAGAATCCGAACTGGTAGCCGGTTTTCATACCGAGTACACCGGGATGCGTTTTGCATTCGTGTTTTTTTCAGAATACTCGATGATGTTTTTAGTGTCGATGATTAGCGTGGTACTGTTTTTAGGCGCATGGAATACCCCGCTGCCAAACATCGGCGCGGTACACTTAGCCGACTGGACAACAGGTAACGGCTGGGGTATCATCTGGATACTAATAAAAAGTTTAACCCTGGTAGGCATCCAAATGTGGATCCGGTGGACATTACCCCGCCTCCGCGTAGATCAGCTGATGAACCTATGCTGGAAAGTACTAACACCACTCGCGTTTGCCTGCATGCTAATATCAGGCATATGGCGAGTATTTTTAATGTAAGATGAATTTATAAAACAGATTGTCATTCTGAGCGGAGCGAAGAATCTGTAAAGAAGATGCCAAGCGATAGATAAAAGATAGAAGAGTAAAATCAAGAAAATTCCTGAATCCCCAAATCAAGGTTCAGACAAAAAGTAGTTAACAATATAAATCAACGCAATCATTAAATCACTAAAATCAACGGTCAACGGATTTACCACTGCTTGGAAAGGCCTCAGCCTTACCATCAGGCATCTTTTTGCCTCAAATGCCAAAAGAAAGGTAATCCCCGCCAGCGATAATAATTACTTTAAACAGCTCGAAGGCACCAATACCATACAATATCCAAAGCAATCAATCCCCGTACCCGAAGTTGGCCGCTACCAATTGGATGTAGAGATTGACGATTGCATTGTTTGCGATCTTTGCGCTAAAATTTGCCCGGTAAGCTGTATTGATATTGAGTCGATCAAAGCAACCGAAGTAATCGGCCAAACATCCGACGGCTCCAAAAAAATGCTGTACGCTGCCAAGTTCGATATCGACATGGCCAAATGCATGTACTGCGGTTTGTGCACCATCGTTTGCCCTACCGAGTGCATCGTGATGACCAATCAATACGACAAAACAGTTTTCGAACTAAGCGATCTAACCTACAAATTTTCAGACATGACCGCCGAAGAAGCTGCCGAAAAGCAAGCCTTGCTGGATAAGCAATTAGCCGAAAAACAAGCCGCTAAATTAGCAGCCATGAAACAAAAGGAGGGAGGCGCATGAATTTAGTACAGGTACTTTTCTATGTAATGGCCTTTATCACTTTATCCTCGGCCATTTTTGTGGCAGTGAGTAAAACTTTGGTAAGGTCTATCTTTATGTTCTTCATCACGCTATTTGCCTTGGCTGGTTTATATGTTTTGGCTTTGGCTGATTTTGTGGCGATAACGCAAATTGTAATATACGTTGGTGGTATTTTAGTGCTGATACTATTCGCCTTCATGCTATCCGGCCGCGAAACATTGGATGCATTACAAAAACAAAAAAATCAATTCATCAGTGCCAATAAGGTAGCCGCGTTATTTTTGGCTGCGATATTCTTTATTGTATTGCTGAATATGGTTCTTAAAGTAGATGCTGATCATCTGCCCTGGATAACCAACGCGATAAAGACCAACAACGTAATCACCCCAACCAGCACCACTACAGATAACATCGGCATTAATTTGATGACCCGTTACCTGTTACCTTTCGAGGCGATATCTATTTTATTAATGATGGCGCTGGTAGGCGCTGCCCATTTATCAAGAAAGGAGCAAACGCTATGATATCATTAACCGATTTCCTGGTGGTAAGCACGGCGCTGTTTTGCATAGGCCTATTCATGGTGGTATCAAAAAGTAACGCTATCCAGATATTAATAGGCATCGAACTGATGCTGAACGCCGCCATCCTTAACCTGGTAGCCTTCGGTAAATACGACCGCTTAAACAACGGCGGACAATTATTCGCATTATTCGCTATCGTATTAGCTGCGGCTACAACAGCCGTAGCACTGGCTATCATACTAAACGTTTACCGCCGCTATAAAACCATCGACCCTAATAAGGTTGACAAACTGAGGGATGAATAATGAGAGTTTTAACCATTATATTTTGCTTGTTTATGTCGGTAGATGCCTTAGCGCAAACTACCGGTAACGAGCCGTTGTACGTTGTTGATGGAAAAATTGTCCCCTCCATAAAAGACCTAAAACCCCATGGTATTTATGAAACGGCTCTCCTATCGGATTCAACAGCGATAGGCATCTACGGCAAACAAGCTGCAAACGGCGCTATGGTAGTAACCACTATGAAAGGTCAGGCTGTCGTCTACCAAAAGAAACTTATCCCGTTCTCCGAAAAATACAAGAACTACTTAGCAAAGAAAGGTAACGACGATAACCTGTCATACGTCATCAATAACACGATGCTAATAGCACGGACGAAACATACCGTCGATGAACTATCTGATCTTGACCCTGACAACATCAAAAAAATAGATTTTAAAACCGACCACCGTTTTAAAACCGATGCCACCGTAGTAATAACCACTAAAGACTATATTGAACAATGAAGAAATTAATACTTATATTCTTCTTGTTGGTATCGGTTAGTGCTTTAGCCCAGAAGAGTGATTCAACTAAAAAAGTTTCTGAAGTTAAAATCTGCCTTTGCGACCCGTCTTACACAAATAAAAAACCACCATTATATATAATTGACGGTAAACAAGGGAATGTTCAAGATTTAAATCCTGACGATATTTTAACGGTAGATGTTTTAAAGAGTGATTCCGCGGTGGCTAAATATGGCGCAGATGCTGTAAACGGTGTGATTATAATAACTACAAAATCAAAAAAGGTAGATATTAAGGCTTTAACAAATCCAAAAGGAAATTAATTTGAATATAACCACTACATATCAGGATATATCCGTTATCTACTATGCACTTGCAGCAGTAGCCATGCCGCTTATTGCCTTTTTAATAAACGTGTGCCTGCCGGGTAAAACCAATAAGGCGAGTGGATGGGTATCTACTTTGGCTATATTCACCAGTGTGGTTTTATCTGTATTGGTATTCTCCAAAATATGGGGACAACAACCTTTACACATACAGCAATTGTGGTTTACCATTGGCGAAAGTAAATTGTATGCTGGTGTGCTGTTAAATAACCTGTCGGTTATATTACTGTTACTGGTTAGTTTGATCGCATTGCCCGTACACATCTATTCTACGGCTTATATGAGCCATGATGCCAGTTATAAACGCTATTTTACTTACCTCAGTTTCTTCTGTTTCAGTATGCTGGCATTGGTGGTGGTGGATAGCATGTACCTGTTTTATGCATTCTGGGAATTAGTTGGCTTCTCATCATACTTATTAATAGGTTTTTGGTTTACGAAAGATAAAGCAGTCTATGCCAATAAAAAAGCTTTCATCATAAATCGCATTGGCGATATCGGCCTGTTAGTTGCCATTATTATCCTCTTCACCCAGTTCCATACTGCCGATATTGTGCAGCTTTTTGGCGATAACAGTTTAGTTGCCCAATCATTCATTAAAAACGGAATATGGGTAGCCCCGGCTGCACAATTACCTGCTGTTTATCAATATATAGCTTGCGCGGGTATTATGTTGGCAGTAGCGGCAAAATCAGCGCAATTCCCCTTACATACCTGGCTGCCAGATGCGATGGAAGGTCCAACATCAGTATCAGCATTAATCCATGCTGCTACTATGGTGGCGGCGGGTGTTTTTTTATTAGGTAGAGTTTACCCGATCTTCAATACGGCAGAGTTAAACGCGCTTGCCATCATCGGATGCTTTACCGCGTTCATGGCGGCAACCATCGCCCTCACCCAAAACGATTTGAAACGTATACTGGCATATTCCACCATATCCCAATTAGGTTTTATGATTATGGCGATGGGTATTGGCGCTTATGCTTCGTCATTGTTCCATTTGGTTACTCATGCGTTCTTTAAGTGCCTGTTGTTCCTGATTGCCGGTATCGTTATCCACCAGATGCAGCACATCAAGGAGGAAAACAATCTCGACATCGACCCGCAAAATATCCTGTATATGGGCGGCCTGCGTAAAAAGCTACCTTTTACTTTTATAGCTGCCGTTGTTGCTTCGCTGGCATTAATTGGCTTGCCACTAACTTCGGGCTATCTCTCCAAAGATGGCATACTGATACAAGCCTTCGAGTGGTCGGATGGTAAAGACTGGTATTACCGCATGATACCCGTTGGGGCTATCGTAGCCAGTATATTAACCGCGTTTTATATAGGCCGCTTAATTGTGAAAGTATTTTTCGGCGAGTTCAGGCTGCAAAAGATCAACCCACATATTCACATCCATTGTAACGATGGTGGCTGGCAATTCAAATTACCGCTACTGTTTTTAACCATTTGCTGCTTGTTTCCGCTGTTCTCATGGAACCCGTTGGTTTACGAACATGCCTGGATCTTCAGCGCTTTTTCAGGTCCGGGGTTTTTAGAGCGGGTGAATATTTACCACACCATCATCCCGGCAGGGGCAAACCTGCTAAACATATTGGTGATCTATTTCGCTTACAGTATCTATGTAAAGCGCAACACGTTTACCTTCGATCAAACCGGCTTTTTCTTCCGCTTATCGTACCACGAATGGTATATTGATAAGTTTTACAACACCGCTATCGTAAAGCCGGTACTATTCTTGAGCAACGCCTCGTCCTGGTTTGATAAAAGCATTATTGATGGCTTTATCAACCTGTTAAAAAACATAGTGCTATTTGTTTCAAAAATTACCGCCTGGATAGATAAATATATCATTGACGGTTTTTTACATTTACTTACGGCAATAGTGCAGCTAATTGGCAATTTTGCACGTAATTTTCAAAGCGGTAAAATTCAATACTATTTGTTCAGCATGCTGGCTGTAATACTGGCGCTGTTTATTTTAAAAACGTTGATTTAGTTATGAGATTTAAAGCATACACACGCTCCAAACAAATTCCCCTCTCGAGAGGAGGGGGGGCGCAAGCCAGTGTGACTGCAGGGGTGTGTCTATACGCCATAAAAAAACGTTTAACTTTTAACCTTCAACTTTCAACAAAACAATGCTAACCCTGCTCATATTTTTACCCATCCTGTTTGGATTTATCATTGTGGTGCTGCCATCAAGCATGCGCGCGAGTTTTAAATACATTACCCTGCTGGCTACCTTATTGCAGTTAGCTATCAGCGTATACATCTACCTCAACTTTAAAACAGGAGCAGCCTTTGGCGGTATCGATCATGAAACACAGTTCCAGTTCCTTGAAAAACTACCTTGGATACATTTAAACCTCGGCAGTCTTGGCACCATGCAGATAGATTATTTTGTGGGGATAGATGGTATATCGGTAACCCTATTACTTATGACTTCCATAGTAATGGTTGTCGCGGCGTTATCATCATGGGAGATCACCAGTAATCTAAAAGGCTTCTTCGCTTTGTTTTTATTGCTGGATATGGCTTTGATCGGTGTATTCTGCTCGCTCGATTTCTTCCTGTTCTACATATTTTATGAATTGATGTTGCTGCCACTATATTTCCTTATCGGGATGTGGGGCGGCGCGAGGCGCGAGTACGCGGCTATCAAATTCTTCCTGTATACGCTATTCGGTTCGGTGTTTATGTTATTGGTGATGATTGGCCTTTACTTATCTGTAAAAGATCCCGCCACCGGCAACCATACCTTCAACATGATCCAAATGATGAACCCGGCAAATTATACGCCCGGTTCTATATTTAATGTATTAAGCCATCAAACCATATTCGGTATGTCGGCCCGTACGGTTGGTTTTGTGGTGCTATTTGTGGCGTTCGCCATCAAGGTTCCGATAGTGCCGCTGCACACCTGGCTACCTGACGCGCACGTAGAAGCTCCCACACCGGTATCCATCATACTGGCAGGTATCCTGTTAAAAATAGGTGGTTACGGTATCATCCGTATTTGCATCGGCATTTTCCCCGAGGTAGCTACATCCGGCGCATTTTGGCTGGGACTATTGGGTGTTATATCTATTCTATACGGCGCATTCAATGCCCTTGCTCAACGAGATTTTAAACGCATCATCGCTTACTCATCCGTATCACAAATGGGGTTTGTGCTGTTAGGCATCGCCTCACAAACCACCGAAGGTATCAGCGGAGCTGTATTCCAAATGGTGAGCCACGGCTTTTTATCGGCGATGCTATTCTTCCTGGTGGGAGTGGTGTACAATCGCGTGCATGATCGTGACATCTACAATTTCCGCGGTTTAGGCACGCTTATGCCGAAGTATATGGTATTCATCATGATCGCCTTCTTCGCGTCATTAGGTTTGCCTGGTTTCTCAACTTTTATAGCTGAGGCGTTCTCGCTAACTGGCGCATTTAAATCAGCGCTGTTACCAAATTGGCTGGCTATCTGCGGTGCGGTTGGTATACTGTTCAGTGCCTGTTATCTGCTGTGGACATTACAACGCATGTTCTTCGGATCAGTCTCCCTCAAAGGCGGCGATATCTGGCGTGCAGCATTAGTCGATCTGAAACCCCGCGAGATCATCGCCTTGGTGCCACTTGCATTAACGGCATTGGCCTTAGGTGTAATGCCATCGCTGGTGTTTGATAAGATTAATGATTCGGTGCTGGCTCTGGTAAGCTTCACCAAAACTTTCATCCGCTAAAATGCACGATCTGCTACCATATATCCACGATTCCATTTCCAACTTATTGGTTGGCGTGCAATTTTTTATGCCCGAAATTTGGCTTAGCGCCTTATTCATCATTGTACTGATAACCGATTTGCTTTTCGGTAAAAACTCCCAAAAGCTATGCAAAACTATTGCTTGTGTGGGAGTCCTGTTGATTTGTATTTTAGACCTTGGGCAACGTGATTTTGTAAAACAAGGCGCGGAGGCGGGTATCCCGTTATTTCTTTTTAATAATTCTTTATTACTCACCCGCACCGCCGTCAACTTTAAATTCACCATTGATCTGCTGGCATTTGTGCTGCTGCTTTATGCCGATTGGGATCATAAACTACGTGCACACAAAAAAGGCTTGTCCGATCTGTATACCATCATCATTGCCTCTGTATTCGGATTGCACCTAATGACGATGGCGGTTAACCTGCTATCCATTTATTTGTCAATCGAGATGGTTTCACTGGCATCATACCTGTTAGTGGCTTATCGTTCCGAAAACGCGTTTAGTACCGAGGCCGGTTTAAAATATGTATTATTTGGGGCAGCAGCGTCAGCTATTATGTTGTATGGCATTTCGCTGCTTTATGGCTTCACCGGGTCTTTAGGTCTGTTTGACGGTAATTTTGTGCAGGGTTTAGCACAAGCAAATGGTACGGCAGTTTCCTTTGCTTTAGTACTCGTGCTGTTAGGTATCGGTTTCAAATTATCGTTTATCCCGATGCATTTTTGGGTGCCCGATGTTTACGAGGGGGCTTCAACTCCGGTTACCGCCTATCTGTCAACCCTGCCTAAGATAGCGGGCTTTGCTGTATTAATTAATTTCCTTACCCCGTTCATCTTTTCTGTCAAATTGGTGACCTTTGATTTTAAATTGTTCCTGTCTGTTGTAGGCATCGCAACCATGATAGCCGGTAACTTTGCCGCGGTGCTGCAAACCAACGTGAAACGCATGCTGGCTTATTCAAGCATTGGGCATACCGGCTTTGTTTTAATGGCTATAGTCACCTTTAATCAGCAAGGCATTACGGCGCTTACCTGGTATTTACTGGTATACAGTATAGCAAATATTGGCGCGCTGGTATTAGCCAGTTATTTTGCCAATGTAACCGGTGCCGAAGATATGGAAGGCTATAAAGGCCTTGGCCTAAGATACACCACCGCTTCGGTATGTTTTGTAATTATACTTATATCATTAACCGGTTTACCCATAACTGCAGGGTTTACGGGTAAAGTGTTTGTGTTCTCCGCGGTTTATGGCGTTTATCAACAAAATCATGATCTGTGGCTTTTACTGCTGATGATAACCGGTGCCTTAACTACCGTGGTTTCGCTGTTCTATTATCTTAAAATTCCACTCAATCTTTTTATTAAAAGATTGGAGATTGTTAAAGAACCCGTAAGTAAATCGTATAATTTGCTTTTTTTAGCGACGATAATATCTGTGTTACTAATTTTATTAGGGGTTTTCCCGGATTTCATCGTTAATTATCTATAATAGGTACTCTTTGAAATTTTTTTTGTTAAAAAATCAACAAAACTTCATTTATATGTGATTTAAATCATAATTTCAGGCGTTTTTTAATCAGTTCTTATACTAATGAAGCGCTATCTCCCTTTTTCAATTATTATTCTTATACTGGCTTTAACTTTTATTTTTCCATCAGTCGAAGTAAATTCCCTCACAGATCCCAAATTCAATACAGGTGATATCGCCTGGATGCTGATGTCAACAGCTCTGGTGTTGATCATGACACCCGGACTCGCATTCTTTTACGGCGGTATGGTCACTAAAAAGAATGTAATATCAACCATGTTGCAAAGCATCATATGTATGGTCATAGTAACTATAATGTGGGGCATATTCGGTTTTAGTTTAGCGTTTGGTAATGATGTGCACGGGGTTATAGGCAATCCCGGTACTTATTTTATGATGAAGGGCATGATGGGGAATGCAACCTGGAAACTAGCACCAACTATCCCGTTATTGCTTTTTGCCATGTACCAGTTAAAATTCGCTATTATAACACCGGCACTTATCACTGGTGCCTTTGCAGGGCGTATTCGTTTTAATTCATACATCATATTTGTATGCCTGTTCACCATATTTATATTCTCGCCATTAGCACACTGCACATGGCATCCAGATGGTCTATTAAGTAAGCTTGGCGTACTTGATTTCGCGGGCGGTACTGTTGTGCACATGTCTGCAGGTTGGGCAGCGCTGGCATCAGCATTATATCTAAGGCGTCGTAACGAAGTTGACCATACCCCTGCACGTGTTACTTATGTAATCATAGGTACCGGGTTATTGTGGTTTGGTTGGTTCGGCTTTAACGCCGGTTCCGCGTTTGGTGCAAATCATTTGGCGGTACTTGCACTGGCAACCAGTACTACAGCCTCAGCGGCAGGCGGTTTAACGTGGATATTTTTTGATATGCTGCGTGGTCGTAAGCCATCGGCCATGGGTACTTGTATTGGCGCTGTTGTTGGTTTAGTTGCCATAACACCTGCCGCAGGGTATGTATCTATACCACATTCATTAGCCATTGGTATCATATCGGCAATAATAAGTAACCTGGTGGTAGAATGGCGCACACGTACCACCATTGACGATACACTTGATGTATTCCCATGCCATGGCGTTGGTGGTATGGTTGGTATGGTGCTTACAGGAGTTTTTGCCAGTCAGGATATCAACCCAAACAATACCACTGGTGATGGTTTATTCTTCGGTCACACACATTTGTTTTTTGTACAATGTATAGCATTGGTAGTGGTATCAATATTCTCATTCTTTGGCTCATTGTTGTTGCTTAAGATTACTGATATGATATCTCCTCTGCAAGTATCCGACGAGGAAGAACTTATTGGACTGGATATAAGCCAGCACGGCGAAAAGTTGTAAAAAGCGTTAAGTTTTTAATTGTGGTTTGCCCAAAGATTAAAGCGCTTCAAAAGGGACGCGAGCTTCACTCGCGCCCCGCTCTATAATCTCGCTTCCAAATAGTTAACAAATTGTTCATAATTACTTCATATTAATACGAATTAATGACAAATTGGATAAGCTAAAATCTAAATAAACTTTTACCTTTGCCACCTCATTCTCAATCATGAGCGATCAGATTAAACATGAATGCGGTGTGGCATTTATCCGCCTTTTAAAGCCACTTTCTTTCTATCAAAAAAAGTACGGTACTGCACTGTACGGCCTTAACAAGCTTTATCTTTTAATGGAAAAACAACACAACCGTGGCCAGGATGGCGCCGGCGTTGCAACCATTAAACTGGATGTTGAGCCTGGTAAACGCTATATAAGCAGGCACCGATCGATGGCCTCAAATGCCGTTGCAGACATTTTTGAGTATATCCAGAAAAAGTTTGCCGACATACAGAAGGAAACCCCCGAACGTATGCAGGATGCTGAATGGCTCAAAGAACACATAAGCTTTACAGGCGAGGTGTTATTGGGCCATTTGCGTTATGGTACCCACGGTAAAAACAGCATCGAAAACTGTCACCCTTTCTTACGCCAGAACAACTGGATGACCCGTAACCTGGTTATTGCAGGTAACTTCAACATGACTAATGTTGATGAGCTGCTGCAACAACTTTACGATTTAGGTCAGCATCCAAAAGAAAAAGCCGATACGGTTACTGTTTTGGAAAAGATAGGGCACTTTATTGATACCGAGAACCAAGGGTTATTCGACCAGTACAAACGCGAAGGCCACGACGATAACATGGAGATCAGCAAGCTGATAGCCAATGATATGGATGTTGCTAAAATTCTGCGTAAATCAGCCAAAAACTGGGACGGTGGTTACACTATCGCAGGTATATTAGGCCACGGTGACGCATTTGTAATGCGCGACCCAGCAGGTATCCGCCCGGCTTATTATTATGCTAATGATGAGATAGTGGTTGCCGCTTCTGAGCGCCCCGCTATTCAAACTGCCTTTAATATCCCTATTGGTGATGTTAAGGAAATACAGCCCGGCCATGCGCTTATCGTTAAAAAGAACGGGAAAATAACCGAGGATATGATCAGTGAGCCTCGCGAGAAAAAGGCATGTTCTTTTGAACGTATCTATTTTTCACGTGGTAGCGATGCTTCTATTTACCGCGAGCGTAAACAATTAGGCCGCCTGCTTTGTCCGCAGATATTAAACGAGATAAACCACGATGTGAAAAATACTGTGTTCTCCTACATACCTAACACCGCAGAGGTAGCATTTTACGGTATGGTTGAGGGCGTACATAAATACATCAAAAAATACCAGCGCGATAAACTGCTAAATCGCACCGACAAAATCACCGATGAGGAATTGACGGAAGTGTTATGTATGGCTCCACGAGTGGAGAAGATCGCGATAAAAGACGTTAAGCTCCGTACATTCATCACACAGGATGCCGACCGTAGCGAAATGGTTGCCCACGTTTATGATACCACTTACGGTTTGATTAAAAACGGAACTGATACGTTGGTGGTTTTGGATGATTCAATTGTTCGTGGTACTACGCTTAAACAAAGCATCCTGAAAATCCTGGATCGTTTAGGTCCTAAAAAAATAGTGGTGGTTTCATCAGCGCCGCAAATCAGGTACCCTGATTGTTATGGTATCGATATGTCGCGCATGGGCGAATTTGTTGCTTTCGAAGCAGCGATAAGCCTATTGAAAGATGCTGGTATGGACGACGTGATATTGAAAGTTTACCAGCAATGTAAAGACAGCGCTACACTGCCTAAAGAAGAAGTGGTAAACTATGTAAAAGCCATCTATGCGCCTTTTACCGATCAGGAAATATCTGACCGTATAGCCAAGATCATCACCCCAAAAGAAATAAAAGCAGAGGTAAAAGTATTATACCAAACATTGGATAACCTGCACATCGCCTGTCCGGATCACACCGGCGACTGGTATTTTAGTGGTGATTTTCCAACCCCTGGTGGTAACAAGGTAGTTAACCGCGCCTTCGCCAACTGGATGGAAGGCAAAAACCAACGTGGTTACATGTAATTTGAACCGATATTAAAGAATAACACAAAGCTCTTTTGCATTTCAAAAGGGCTTTGTGCGTTTACCACCTATCGCCGGCGTTTTCACCGCACTACTTTGCCAATCGCGAACAATATAAATTACCAATCAGTTTTATATCTTAGTCCTTCATTGCCTCATTATTTATGAAAAAACTTATTTGTACTGTATTCTACGCTTTACTATTATCAAGTACTGTATTTGCACAGGAAAAACAAACCCTGCAACAACTCCAACAGCAATTTGTCGACCTGAAATTCGGGATGTTCATCCACTTCAACATTCCGACTTATATGAACCAGGATTGGCCTGATCCCGAAGCATCTCCATCCATATTTAATCCCACAAAATTAGATTGCGACCAATGGGCAAAAGCCGCGAAATCAGCGAACATGAGCTATGGTTGCCTGACCACCAAACACCACAGTGGCTTTTGTATCTGGGATACTAAAACCACCGACTATAATGTAATGAATAGTCCGTTGAAAAGGGATGTGGTAAAAGAATTTACCGATGCTTTTCGTGCTAATGGCTTAAAAGTGATGCTGTATTACTCCATTTTAGATACCCATCATCGCATTCGCCCTAACTCAATAACGCATAAGGATGTTGAAATGATAAAAGCACAACTAACCGAGCTTTTAACCAATTACGGCCCAATTTCAGCGTTAATTATCGACGGTTGGGATGCGCCATGGTCGAGGATATCTTACGATGATGTGCCTTTTGAAGATATTTATAACCTTGTAAAATCGCTGCAACCAAATTGTGTAATGATGGACTTGAACGGTGCCAAATACCCTGCCGAAGGTTTATACTATACCGATATAAAAACCTACGAAATGGGAGCTGGTCAGCGCATATCAAAACAATATAACAGCATGCCAGCGTTAGCTTGTCTGCCAATAAATACTGCATGGTTCTGGAAAACTAATTTCCCTGCGGATTCAGTTAAAAACCCCGCCATGCTGGTTAATAATTATATTATTCCTTTTAATAAAGTTGATTGTAATTTTATACTGAATGTAGCGCCAAACCGCGATGGGCTTATTGATGATAATACACTAGCAGCACTTAAAACCATAGGCAAAATATGGAAAAACGACGGCCCCGCGCCAAAACTGCCAACTATTGATCCGCCTATAATTTCATCAAACCTGGCGAAAAATCAGCCATCAAATTCAAGCTGGAGCGATGATATGAATATTATGGATTTTGCCAATGATGATGATTTTACAACCTCGTGGATATCGAACCCAACTGTAAAAAGCCCATGGTATGAGATTGATTTTGATAAGGATAAAGGATTTAACACCATTGTAATTGCCGAGCAGAAACCGAACATCACCAATTACCGCCTTGAATATTGCAGTAACGGCGTTTGGAAAACACTATTCGACGGCGAGAATGGTAAAAAGATAAAAATACATCGCTTTGACCGGGTGTGGGGCAATAAGGTAAGGATATCAATAGCCAAAGCCGATCACCAGGTATCAATAGCAGAGTTTCAGGTATATAACGAACGGAGGTAGTATTGATTAAATATTATGCCATTAATAATCAGTAATGGCATAATATAATATCTTTATATCCGCCAATGCTGTCAACCGATAAACTATTCACCTACAGGCCCCAATACTTAAACATAGCAATTCTGCTTGCTTTTTGCCTGTTAATTAGTATCCCGGCATCGGCACAAAAAAAGTTTACCGTAAGTGGTAATGTTAAAGATGCAGCTACCGGCGAAATATTAATAGGCGCCACTATAACGCTAAATAAAACTTCAACATCAAGTAATAACTATGGCTTTTACTCATTAACCGCTCCGGAGGGTAACTATATTTTAACGGTAACTTATGTGGGTTATGCACCAGCTGTATACACCGTTGCCTTAACCGAAAATAAGGTGGTTGATGTAGCCCTTAACCCCAAAGCCGAGCTGCAACAAGTTGTTATTAATGCACATACCCGAAATAATGACAACATAGTATCGCCACAAATGGGGGTGGAGAAGCTGGACATGTCGCAGATCAACAACGTACCGGTTTTATTGGGTGAGAAAGATATCCTGAAAACATTATCATTGCTACCCGGCGTTAAAGCTGCCAGCGAAGGCAATACGGGCTTTTATGTTCGTGGTGGTGCATCTGATCAAAACCTGATATTGTTAGATGAAGCCACAGTATATAACGCTTCGCATTTATTTGGTTTTTTCTCCACCTTTAATTCCGATGCTATAAAAGATGTGAGCCTGTACAAAGGTGGTATGCCCTCACAATATGGCGGTCGTTTGTCATCGGTGTTGGATATTAAAATGGATGAAGGTAATAACCAGAATTACGTAGTACAAGGCGGTCTCGGCCTCATTTCATCTCGTATCAAAGTGGAGGGCCCAATAGTAAAAGATAAAGGTTCGTTCATGATCAGTGCCCGCCGCACTTACCTCGATCTGTTCCTGAAAGCTTCCTCCGATTCAACAGTAAAAGGTAGTCAGCTATATTTTTATGACATCAACGCTAAAGCCAACTACCATTTTGATGATAAAAACGTACTTTATCTTTCAGGATATTTTGGCAAAGATGTGCTGGGCCTGAAAAATACCTTCGGTACCAATTGGGGTAATTCAACAGGCACTTTGCGCTTTAATCACATTTTTAATGGCAAGCTGTTTTCAAATACTTCGCTTATCTACAGCAATTATAATTACGATATACAAAGTTACCTGCCGGGCAATAACTTCAACGCGGTATCGCAAATAACCGACCTTGATTTTAAAGAAGATCTTCAATATTTCATCAGCAACAATCACACTATTAAATTCGGGATCGACGCTCTGCACCATAACCTTGCGCCGGGTAGTATTACCGCTGATGGAAACTCCAGTTTTAACGATAAAACGATAGAGCGCCGCTACGGATTAGAAACCGCCGCCTACATAAGCGATGAATGGCACGCAACCGATAAGCTAAGTCTGCTTTATGGCTTCCGTTTGAGCGACATGTTTTTATTTGGGCCTGGTACATTCAGTACGTATGATGCCGCGGGAAATACCATCACCTCGAATACCTACAATTCAGGACAGATTGTTAAAAGCTATTTTAATCTGGAACCCCGCTTTTCAGCAAGCTATAGCCTAACATCCGAAACATCTATCAAAGCATCGTACAACCGTAATACACAAAACATACACATCATCAGCAACTCCACCAGTAGTACACCAACTGATTTGTACGTGATGAGCAGCAACAACATTAAGCCCGAGATTGCCGATCAGTTTTCAACCGGATATTTCCGTAATTTTAATGATAATATGTTCGAGTTCTCTACCGAGGTATATTATAAGTGGCTGCAAAACCAGATAGATTACAAAAATGGCGCGCAGCTTATCCTTAACCAGGATGTAGAATCACAATTGGTATATGGTACAGGCAGAGCCTATGGTATTGAGTTTTTCCTGAAGAAAAAATATGGCAAGTTCAACGGCTGGCTAGGCTATACCTTATCCCGAACTGAGCGTAAATTCGCGGCAATAAATAACGGCGACTATTATCCTGCTACGCAGGATCGTACAAACGATATATCCGCAGTAGGCATCTATCAGTTCAGTAAAAGATGGTCGTTCTCAAGTACATTTGTTTATGGTACGGGCAACCCGGTAACTTACCCTAACGGCAAATATGAAATAAACGAATTAACAACTTTTTATTATTCGCAACGCAATGCTAATCGCGAACCCGCCAATAATCGTTTGGATTTGGGCGCTACGCTTGAGGGTAAACCGCATAAAAAATATCACTCCAGCTGGACGTTCGGTATCTACAACGTTTATGATCACCGTAATCCTTATGCTATTACCTTCCGCGATAGTAAAACCAATCCGGGAACAACCGAGGCAGTGGAAACCAGCCTGTTCGGCAGGATACCATCAGTAACCTGGAACTTTAAATTTTAATGAGCATGAAGAGCGTCAAATTAAAATACGGATATATTGTTGCTGCAATAATTGTACTGACAATAGCATCATGCCAAAAAGTTATCGACCTAAAACTGAATAACGCTCCGGCGCAAATTGTTATTGAGGCAAATATAACAGATCAGGAGGGCCCTCAATATGTAACCATTACCAAATCTGTACCTTTTACTGCTACCGATAATTTCCCAACAGTAACAGGCGCTGTAATAACGCTTAATGATGGCGCGGGCAGGCAATTCCACTTTAACGAAGTTCACCCGGGATTGTATATACTTTACCCCTTTCAAGGGGGCGTATATGGCCGTACTTATACCCTAACGGTGAAAATTGGGGATACAACTTATACGGCACAATCTACCATGCCAACAGTTTCTGTCCCCCTTGATTCCATAACAGATAAGCCTAATGTTTTTGGTAAAAGCAGCCTGCGTACCATTGCTGTAAACTACCAGGACCCACCGGATATAGCTAACCAATACCTGTTTGTTTTATTTGTAAACAGCATCGAGGTCGGCACCATTTTTACTAACGATGATAGCTTTACTAATGGTCGTTATGTAAAAGAAGACCTTTTTCAAACCGATATAGATATTCACCCGGGAGATACTGCCAGTGTTAATATGGCGTGTATTGATAGAAATATTTATCAATATTGGTACACCTTAAGTCAACAGCAAACTAACGGACCTGATGGCGGGGTTACGCCATCAAATCCACCATCAAACTTTAACAATAACGCGCTTGGGTATTTTAGCGCGCACACCATTACAGGTAAAAGTATAATTGTTTATTAATATGTTAACAGATTTACTAATAAGGCCGATTGAGCCTGCTGATTACGAACAATGGCTACCCTTATGGGATGCTTATAACGAGTTTTATGGCCGTTCTGGTGCAACAGCGCTTCCGCTCGAAATAACACAAACTACATGGGCTCGTTTTTTTGATCCTGAGGAACCGGTTAATGCGCTGGTTGCCGAAAGTAATGGGAAGCTTGTAGGCATAACGCATTATATTTTTCATCGCAGCACCATAACAATAGGTCTTAGTTGCTATCTGCAGGATTTATTTACCAATGAAGCCGTGCGTGGCAAAGGAGTTGGCCGGGCATTAATCAACGGTGTTTATGAGCGTGCAAAACTTACAGGTTCGCCAAGGGTTTATTGGCAAACCCACGAAACAAATATCACCGCGATGAAACTATATGATAAAATAGCGGAACGTTCAGGTTTCCTGGTTTATCGTAAGCAGATCTAATTAAAACCCGGCTAATCGGTATGTAATTGTATAACCGGGGTATTGGTTGGTTTAGCCAACACATGCCCATTAACAACTACGTCTTTATAAACTAAGTTTTCTGTATTGGTGATAACCTCATCCTTTGGTGTTTTAGTGATGCTTACCTTATTTAAGGTGATGTTTTTAAGTGGTTGCCCATCCACACCCACGGCATAAATTCCGGTTTCACCGGCATAATTGCAGTTTACTTTTTCAATATTAAAGTTGTTAAAATTAGTAGGGTAGTGGCCACCACGTGCGCCTGAGTAATTATTCTCAAATCTTATAAACGCGGCGTAAGCGGTATCGCATTGCACATTTTGCACGTGGATGTTTTCAATAAATCCCCCACGATCCAAGTTTGATTTAAAGTAGATGGCACTAAGGCAGTGGTGAATATAATTATTGTACATATAAACATTCCTAACCCCGGCCGACATTTCACTGCCGATGCAAAGGCCATTAGCTTTTGAGGTGAAAACGGAGTTACGCACAATAACATTTTCCGTTGGCTGGCCTATGCGCCAGGCATCCTGATCACGACCAGCTTTTATGGCGATGCCGTCATCGCCTGTATCAAACTTACAATTCTGTATAAGCACGTTAGTAGTTGATTCCGGGTCGCAGCCATCGTTATTTAAGTTGTGGCTATTGATGATTACATTTTGTACCGTAACGTTATTACATAACACCGGATGTATTACCCAGTATGGCGAATCTTTAATAGTGATGCCGTCTATCAATATATTCTTACACCCAAAAAACTGGATCATATCCGGCGGTAAACGATAACCATCGCCAAATACCCGCTCATAAACCGGTATATTATGCCCGCCCATTTGCCTTAATTTTAATTGATTTGCAGATCCTTGTGGCCGCCAGGTGGCAAATACTTTACTTGCTGATCCATTGATAATTCCATGCCCTGTAACCGCTATATCCGAACATTGATAAGCGTACAACAGCGGACAATAATTAAATACCTCGGTACCTTCCCATAAACTTAATACCGGTGGCAAATAATCCTTCGGATCGCCCGAGAAAACAAGCTCGGCACCATCCTCAAAATGCAAATTTACATGGCCTTTTAAAACGATTGGACCTGCAGTATAAAATGTTCCCTTCGGCACCAATACCTCGCCACCACCGCTTACACTGCACAAGTCTATTACTTTATCAAAAATGGCTTTGGTATCAGTTTTTCCATCCGCTATAGCGCCATAACTGGTAATGTTATATACAGCAGCCTTAAATTGTGGCGGATGGATATTTTTTAAGATGGCATTTACAGAAGTGTTAAAACCATCGTCCTGCGCTTTAGTAGTTGAAACAATCAGTAAAGCGGGTAATAATAAAAAGAGCAACCTTAGCCGGGTTATATTTATCATCGGTATTTATTTAGGTAGAGAATTGGATAGCATAAAAATAAATCATTTATCCATATGCATTACCAATTTAAGTTTAATTTAGTTTTTTTTAACAGCGTGAAAAAACAGCTCATTATACTTTGCCTTTTACAATTATTCGTTTTACTGGCTTTCGGACAGGATAAACCAATCCCTTATGGTAACAACCCTGCCGCTGGTAAGTACTACGATATACGTGGATTTAAAATGTATTGCGAGGTTTATGGAAAAGGCGAACCATTATTAATGATACATGGAAATGGCGGCGATATATCGGCTTTTACCAAAAATATTCCCTATTTCTCCAAAAAATATATGGTGATCGTAGCGGATAGCAGGGCGCAAGGTAAATCGGTAGATGGTAAAGATTCCCTAAGTTTTGAAATGATGGCGGATGATTTTGCAGCTTTGCTGGATGTAATGCATATTAAATCATGCTATGTGATCGGTTGGAGCGATGGCGGTATCAATGCGCTGTTATTGGCTATGCGTCACCCTGACAAAGTTATCAAACTTGCCTCAACAGGCGCCAATCTATGGCCCGATTCAACAGCATTAATTCCATCTTATTGGAAAGGTGAGCGCGATGATTACAATGCCAATAAAAACAAAACCTTCACCACGGCTAAAGAAAAAAACGACTGGAAAATATTTATGCTCGATTGGCTGCAGCCAAATGTCCCACTTTCTGCGCTTAAGCAAATTAAATGCCCTTCGCTAATCATAAGCGGCGATCATGATCTGATCGTTTTACAGCATACGGTACTAATTTATCAGAATATACCGGAGGCTTATTTGTGGATATTGCCTAATTCACCGCATCATACCTTGCAAGCTCATGCCGATGAGTTCAACAAAAAAGTGGATGATTTTTTCACACAACCATTTCACATCTGGAATTAATGGAACAACCCAATAATATATTACACGGCAAAACCTTAGAAATGGTATTGAACGAACTGGTAGCCCACCACGGCTGGCCCGAGTTAGGTTACCGCATCCGCATCAATTGTTTTCTGGATGATCCCAGCATAAAATCAAGCCTCAAATTCCTGCGCAAAACACCCTGGGCCCGCAAAAAGGTAGAAGATTTGTATATCGAAACTTTCGCGGGGAAAGGTAAATAGCGCATCAAGACTATCCGCACATCTGCGTATCCGTAGATGTGCACCTTAAAAGCATCTGCACATCTACATATTCGCAAATCTGCACATCCTAAGAATGCTTTCGCTTATTATTCATCTTAGCTTTAGTGCCCGAACTGTAATTATAGGTCTTGGCATTTGCCGCTTTTTTCTCATGGAATGCTTCACCAACAACAGGCGCATTTTTATCCGCTTTGGTGGGTTTCTTTTCAGTTGATTCTTCTTTGTCTTTGCGCTCTTTATCGATAATCAAATCATCTGGTAATTCAGATAAGGCCATTTTTCTGCCGATGACCTGCTCTATCTTTTTAACCTGCACCAATTCAATATCAGTTGCAAAGGTGATGGCTAAAGTATCTTCTTCACCGTTTTTTTTAATTACCCGGTTAACAAACAACTCTTTTTCTTCAGGCAGATCAAGATGGATAAAGAACGGGATACCCGAAATATCAACATCCTCAGTATTCTCATTAGCGATCACTAAAACCCGCAGCTTATCATCGCTCTTGAAAATATTAATATCCGATATACCCTTATCCTCGCTAAACATCGGGTTTAAAATAACCACCGAATCACGCAACTGTGGTTTTAAATTTTTATAAACGGTATTAGCCGTAATGCGGGTATTTACAAACACTGCAACTTTGGTAAACAACTCATCGTCCTGCATAAACAGGTTCAACAAGTTTAATTTAGTTCTGAAGTTGGGCAGGTTATATAATATTTGCTGGTAAGTATCTAAGGGCGTATCGTTTAATTCTTCTACCTCCACAATGGCAGGTTGTTTCATAAACGGGGCTATCATTTTCTGCAACTTATCGTGCAGTACTTCGGTAAATACCAAATGCTGGCATTTGGTAATACTGTTAGCTAATTCGGCAACGGGTAATTGCAGACCTTGCTTAACAATCAGTTCGGCATCATCAACAATAAACAAGTCTATTTTATTTAGGTTGAGGCCTAGTTTTAAGTAGATGGCACGTGCCCGGTCAGGTGTGGCGACTACAATATCAGCGCCATCGGCTAAAGCATCCATTTGCGCTTCAATGCCAGGGGCAACATATAAGCCAACAATTTTTACTGATGGATTTTTGTTGAGCGCGTCAAATTGCTCAATTACACTAAATACTTTATCCTTATCTGGTACTAATACCAATACCCTTGGGGCATCGTCAAATCCTTGCCTGATGCGGTTTAATACTGTAATGATGTAAGTGCTGGTTTTACCCGCCCCTTCAGGAGCTATCGCGATAACATCCTGCCCGCCAATAATCCGCGACAAAGTTTTTTGCTGTATCTCTTTCGGACTCAAATATCCCGCTTCTATTATTGTACGCGCTAAGCCTTTATTCAGCTTAAATTTATCTAACCACACCATCAAAAAATATATTAAGCCGCGAATTTACCTATTTTAAATTAAAGCGTTGCCTGTCATCTGTTAAACAGTGTACTTGTCATTCTGAGCGGAGCGAAGAATGACAAGGAGGGAAATGTCTACAACTTAATCCAATCTGTTCCCTCAGTCATCATCGTTGAAAACGTACTTTTTACCGGCAAATCCATATAAGGATAAGTAACTTTTGATAAATATAAGCCCTGCGGGTAAGCGGGAATAATAATTTGCGGTGTGATTCTCTCCGCCAGGTAATGTTCAAATTCATCAACACTCATTTCGCCTTTGCCAATCTCCAGCAAACGCCCCACAATAATGCGTATCATCTTACTTAAAAATCGATTAGCCGAGATGTAGAAACGAATTCTGTCGCCATTTTTGTCGGTGTACAGGCTTGCTGTGCTAACATGGCAAATGGTATGATCAATGCGGTCGGGCATTTTACAGAAGGCACGATAGTCGTTGTATTGGGGTAATAACGCCACAGCCTCTTGCATTTTTTGTAGATCAAGGTTCCGTTCTGCATAAAATGAACTGAACCTGCTCAAAAATGGGTCTTTATAAGTATGGATAAAGTAATCGTAGCTGCGTTGTATGGTATCAAACCGGGCATGGGGCAGGCCCTCCATCGGGATAATGTCAAAAACGGCAATATCATCCGGCAGTATTTTATTCAGGCGGAAGAATAGGTCAAACTCCCATTCCTGTTCAATATCAATATGGAAAAAAAACTGACTCGCATGTACCTGCGCGTCAGTTCGCCCGCAACCGGAAATGTAAATGGGTACTTTTAACAGTTTGCTTAGGTTAGTTTCCAAAACTTGCTGCACACTTAACGCTTCCGGATGCTTTTGCCATCCGCAATAATTAGTGCCGTGGTAACCTATGTGAAAAAAGTACCTCAAATACTTAATGTGTTATACCTTTTTTGGAGGCAAATCAAATGCGATAGCATTGTGATCAAAGTTGCCTTTGTGCGCGCCATCACAAAACGGTTTGTTTTGCGATAAGCCACAACGGCAAATGCTTACAACGGTTCTGCCTTGTAAACCGTAGTTATTGCCCTGCATATCTACTATCTCAAAATCGCCGTCTATTTTAACCGATCCGTTGTTGTTTATGGTAAGTTTTGTTGTTGCCATGTATATTTTCTATTTGTGCCCGAAGGTAACGAACTTGTATAACACTCAAATATTAAAGTGCAATCCGGATTAATTCTAAATGGACGGAGAATGATTTTTTAATGTTACATACACATTTATTAAAATAATGATAAATTGCTTTTTTTATCTACCATGAAGAACCTACTACTGCCAATTATTTTCGTGTTTGGATGTTTTAGCACACAAGCTCAAAGCATAAAGGCTACTGTTGTAACTAAACCCGATACGAATAGCATAAATACATTTTATGTAAGCAATAAATTTCCTTTACTAAAACAGGCTTTTATTAAGCTCCCAATTGGCTCAATAAAGCCAGGAGGCTGGTTAAAAAAACAATTAGAATTGCAAAGTGCCGGGCTTACCGGTCATTTAGATGAAATAAGCATCTGGCTTAACAGAACAGATAACGCATGGCTAAATAAAAGCGGTTTAGGTAAATATGGGTGGGAAGAATTGCCTTACTGGTTAAAAGGTTATGGCGATATAGCTTATATGTTGAACGATAAACGCATGCTGGCCACTACCAAATTTTGGATAAATGCAGTAATTGCTAATCAGCGACCTAATGGCGATTTTGGGCCGCTGGTATATAAGGGAGAGGGCAAACGTGACCTGTGGACCAACATGCCCATGTTGTGGTGCCTGCAATCCTATTATGAATATTCTAAAGACGCACGTGTAATTAATTTAATGCGCAAGTATTTTAAATGGGAACTGAGCATTCCTGATGATAAGTTTTTGCAGGATTACTGGGAAAACAGCAGGGGCGGAGATAATCTTTTAAGTGTTTATTGGCTATATAATCGTACCGGCGAAGCATGGCTTTTGGATTTGGCTACAAAACTTGATCGTCGCACAGCAAACTGGCGCCAGGTAAATAATTTACCTAACTGGCATAATGTAAATGTGGCCGAATGTTTCCGCGAGCCGGCAACTTATTACCTGCAAAGTCATTTATTATCTGATTTGAATGCGAGTTATGCTGATTTTAACCTTGTGCGTAATATTTACGGGCAAGTACCCGGCGGCATGTTTGGGGCTGATGAAAATGCCAGGCAAGGTTATACCGACCCAAGGCAAGCCGTTGAAACTTGCGGAATGGTTGAGCAAATGACATCGGATGAGTATTTATTGCAATTTACAGGTGATACTTTTTGGGCCGATAACTGCGAAGACGTGGCTTTTAATACATTCCCGGCAGCGTTTACATCTGATTATAAAGCACTCCGGTATTTAACGGCTCCTAATATGGTGGTAAGTGACAGTAAAAATCATTCACCGGGTATTGCTAATGACGGTCCGTTTTTAGCTATGAACCCTTTCAGTAGCCGTTGCTGCCAACATAATCATGCTGCGGGCTGGGTGTATTATGCCGAAAATAGTTGGATGGCTACACCTGATAAAGGTTTAGCTGCCCAATTATACAGCGATGGACAGGTTAATGCAGTTGCAGGCAATGGCCAAAAAGTTAATATAACGGAGAGCACACACTACCCTTTTGATGAGCTGGTTAATTTTCGCATTAATGTAGCTGCCAGCGTTAAATTCCCACTTTATTTACGCATACCAGCTTGGTGTAATAACGCAAGTGTGAAAGTTAACGGTAAAGCAATCCCGGTTAACGCGGTGCCGGGTAAGTATATAAAATTAGCCCATATCTGGAAAAACGGCGATGTAGTAGCATTGCAATTGCCTATGCATATAAAGGTTAAAACATGGGAAAATAATAAAAATAGCGTTAGCGTTAATTATGGACCGCTAACATTCTCTCTGAAAATCGCTGAGAACTATGTGAAAAAGAATAGTAAAGTTGATGTACAGGGTGATGCAGGCTGGCAAAAAACTGCGGATCCGGCTAAATGGCCAGCTTATGATATTTATGCGGCATCTCCATGGAATTATGGGTTACTGCTAGATAAAGATGCAGCAGCGTCTTTTGCGGTGATTAAAAAAAGTTGGCCAAAAGATAATAATCCGTTTACTAATACAAATGCACCAATACAGCTTGTGACAAAAGGCAAGCAAATAACATCGTGGACAATTGATCAATATGGGTTGTGCGCGGTATTACCACCGAGCCCGGTGGTATCAGATCAACCTGAAAAAACCTTAACATTAGTGCCGATGGGTGGCGCACGGTTAAGAATATCAGCATTTCCGGTGGTGAAATAATAATGATGTATTGGCTTTGCTGTAGTTTGTTTTATTGGTAAATCGATAAATTGATTCTATATTAGCTTATTATTCTTTTATAACCTTTAAATTATATATCAAATCCTGATGATTAAGAAGAAGCTGTCAATAGTTGATATTGCCAATAAACTCAATATATCAAAAACTACGGTATCCTTTATCTTGAATGGCCGCGCCAGGGAAAAACGGATAAGCGAGGAGCTTGTTGAGCGGGTATTGAAATTTGTAAAAGAAGTTGGTTATAAGCCTAACTCTTTAGCTAAAAGCTTACGCACCGGTAAATCGCATATCATCGGTTTGATGGTTGAAAATATTGCCGATCCGTTTTTTGCAAACATCGCCCGTTATATTGAAGATAGAGCCTATAAAAATGGTTACAGAATAATTTATTGCAGTACCGATAATGATGCCGATAAAACACGCGATCTGATTGGGATGTTTCGCGACAGGCATGTTGATGGTTACATTATAGCTCCGCCTGTTGGTGTAGAAGAAGATATTGCTGAATTATTAAAGGACGACCTCCCGGTTGTTTTATTCGATAGGTATTTCCCTGGTATTGATTGCAGTTATGTGGTAACAGATAATTTGAATAGTACCTATACCGCCACAGAATACTTGGTGGAGCAAGGTTATAAAAAAATAGCTTTTATTACTCTAGAATCGCACCAAACCCAAATGCAGGCACGTTTGGATGGTTATAAGAAAGCTTTGGAGCAAAATAACCTACAACCTTACATCAAAGAAGTAGTGTTTAACCAAGAAACTAAACTCATGTCGGACCCAATTGCCGATTTCCTTAAAAACAACAAAGATCTGGATGCCATAATATTTGGTACCAACCGTATTGGTACTTGTGGTTTAAAAGTAATTCACAACATGGGTATTCGGGTACCCGATGATATAGCGGTAATATCTTTTGATGACCATGATGTTTTTGAATTGTACACGCCATCAATCACCGCTATTGCGCAACCTGTAGAAGAGATTGCCGCCAATACCATAAACATATTGTTAAGTAAACTCGATTCATCAAGCCCTAACACGGATAACAAAAAGGTAACCCTGCAAAATGATTTGAGATACAGAGGCTCATCACAGGTTAATACTAAATTATCGGCAGTAAAATAAGATTCGATTTTATAAGCGATCTTTTAAACGTTGTTTAACAACGCTTTCCCATTCGCTTTTTAGTATACTTAATATAATGGAGTCGCGCCTGCCACCTTCACGGGTAGGTATGTTGCTGCGCATGATGCCTTCAACCGTACAGCCAATACTTTTCATAGCTGCTATGCTGCGTTCATTCCGGGCATCAGCTCTAAATTCAACACGCACCATACCCAGCTCTTCAAACGCAAACTGTAGCAATAAAAATTTGCAGTGCTTGTTCAATCCAGTACCCCTGAAATCTTTGCCATACCAGGTATAACCCAACTGTAATGTTAAATTTTGCGGTTGGATGTCATAAAAGCGGGTACTACCAGCATATTTGCTTGTTTTTTTATCGTATACAATAAACGGATATTCCTTGCCGGCAACCCTTGCCGCCAGCGCTGCACTTATATACTCGCTCAACCCATCTGCCCCAAACGCGGCCTGGCTGGAGTATTGCCAGGTTTCCTGCTCATGCAACGCGAATGATAATAGATGCTCATCATCGGTAACATTAAGCGGGCGTAAAATCACGCGTTCATCTTCCAGTTTGTATTGTGCATGCGGATCAAATATGATAGCCATGATTGAGGTGATAAATTAACGAGGTATGTATTTGGTAAAAGTATTTTAAAATCTTTTCATTCCCAAATCGTCTATATAGTTAAACAGGTGTAAAATAACTTGGACAAAACGATGCTTTCACTCATTAAATTAAACATTTATCGCAGTCGTAATAAAGCTTTGCTATTTTTACCGGAAATTATGAACATGTGCTTTGCACTTATTTAAATAAGGATGGAAAAACAAACCGATCAGTCTAAAAGTCAAGCTCCCAAAAAGCCGGGTATTTTCAGCCTGCTTAAACCTTATATGGGCCTGGTCATATTCCTGGTAGTTTTCGCGCTTTTTAGTAATGGTATCACCTTGTTGCTCCCTAAAATAGTGGCTAACGGTATTGATGCGTATACCCATAAACATTTTGAATACAGACCAATAATCATTGAGTTTACCATTGCCGTTATAGGTATTTTTATATTTACCTATATGCAAAGCGTTATACAAACCTATGCATCTGAGCGGGTAGCACGCGATCTGCGCAGCAAGCTTTCCGAAAAAATATCACAGCAAAGCTATGCTTTCATCGAGGCGGTAAACCCATCCAAGTTACTTACCAACCTTACTGCTGATGTGGATTCTATCAAAATGTTTGTTTCGCAGGCAATTGTATCCATCGCATCATCTTTGTTTACTATTATAGGAGCGAGCATTTTATTATTGACCATTAACTGGCGGTTAGCATTATGTGTTATCGCGATTATTCCAATTATTGGCGGTACATTTTTCTATATATTGAAGAAAGTAAGGGCATTGTTTAAAGAAAGCCGCGCGGTTATTGACTGGTTAAACAAAATCATCAACGAGAGTATATTGGGTTCGGCGCTTATCCGTGTCATCAATTCCCAACAACTGGAATACGACAAGTTTTTACAAGCCAATACCAAAGCCAAAGAGTTTGGCTTAAGCATTTTACGCTTGTTTGCCAGTTTGGTGCCGGTTATAACTTTTACAGCTAATATGGCGGCCCTAAGTATATTGATACTTGGCGGTCATTATGTAATTGCGGGGAACATGAGTCTGGGTAATTTCGCGGCGTTCAACAGTTATTTGTCGTTGTTGATATTCCCGATATTGGTTATCGGTTTTATGAGTAATATCATAGCACAGGCCACCGCCTCATTTGATCGTATAAGTATTGTTTTGGACAGTGTGGATACTCAACGTAAAGGGACTCTTAAAGAAGCATTAAAAGGCAATATTGAACTAAAAGATATATCAGTTTTGTACGGACAAAAACCTGCGTTAAAGAATATATCTTTTTCAATAAATGCAGGTTCAAAAATCGCTATTATCGGTCCTACTGCTGCGGGTAAATCACAACTACTATATTTGTTAACAGGTTTAATAAACCCCACCAGCGGGCTGGTTGAGTTTGATGGCAGAACAATAGACGAATACAATAACGAATCTTTCCATAGCCAGGTTGGTTTTGTTTTTCAGGATAGTATCATCTTCAACATGAGCATCAGGGAGAATATCGCTTTCAGTGATACTGTAACCGATGAATCATTAGAAAAAGCGATTGATACCGCTGAATTAAGAGGGTTTATCGATGGTTTACCCGATGGATTAAGCACAGTAGTTTCTGAACGCGGATCAAGCCTTTCAGGTGGACAAAAGCAACGCATTATGCTGGCAAGGGCGTTGGCGGTTAATCCAAAGATTTTATTGCTGGATGATTTTACCGCCCGTGTGGATAATAATACTGAGAAAAAGATCCTCGCCAATGTACAAAAGAACTATCCGGGCCTGACACTGGTATCGGTAACGCAGAAAATAGGCGCTGTGGAGCATTATGATCAGATAATCGTACTCACACAGGGCGAAATTGTCGCGTCAGGCACACACGATGAATTGATGCACAACAGCCCCGAGTACGTACAGATATTCGACTCGCAACAAAGTACCAATGCTTACGAAATTAATGCAGTTAAATAATTATCCCGAAGGAAAAATATAAAAAATGAACTACGATCTTAACAGTCTTTCGGGCAAACAGCAAAAAACATCAACCCTAACAGGGCTTAAAAAACTGCTGCAATTAATTGAGCACGAACGCAAGAATTTATTTATAGCCTTAGGCGCTATCTTAACTAACGCTACCTTAAACTTATTGGGGCCATTTATTATTGGTTACACCATTGATAAATATGTGTCGCATAAGGATTTTAACGGGGTGTTGTTTTACGGAGGTATTTTACTTTGTATGTATCTGGGAGCTTTGGTAACCAGTTACTTTCAAACAAAATTAATGGGTAGTGTAGGCCAGCGCATGCTATATACATTGCGTAACGCCATTTTTAACAAATTACAGCAACTGCCGGTTGATTTCTTTAACCAAAACAAAGCAGGTGACCTGATATCCCGCGTGAATAATGATACTGATAAGCTTAACCAGTTTTTCTCGCAATCGCTCATGCAGTTCATTGGCAACATTGCAACCATGGTGGGGGCGGGTGTGTTTTTATTGGTTATCAATATTAAACTGGGTGCGGCCGCGTTATCGCCTGGTATTTTTATATTGATATTTACTTTGGTTACCTCTGCCTGGGTAAAACGTAAGAATGCTGTCAGCCTGAAAAGCGTTGGCGGTATGAGTGCCGAGATACAGGAAAGCCTGAATAATTTCAGGGTGATCATTGCCTTCAACCGCCGCGATTACTTCCGCAAGCGTTTTGATGAAGCTAATCAGGATAACTACCGTACTGCAATAGGGGCAGGCCTGGCTAATAATGTTTTGTTGCCGGTTTATAGCTTTTTCTCAAGCATGGCGCAGTTAATGGTGCTGGCCTTTGGTATTTATCTGATAAGTATTGGGGATATCGGTATCGGTGGTTTAATAGCATATTTGTCTTATGCTACGCTTTTTTACAACCCATTAAGGCAACTGGCAACGTTGTGGGCTAACTTCCAGTTAGCGATGGCTGGGTGGGACAGGATTTCGCAGATATTATCATTAGAAACCAACCTGGTTAAACTTAATAGTAATGTAGTTGAACCATCGGCCCCGCTATTAGAGTTCAGGAATGTGCACTTTGGCTATGTTGAAGGGCAGGAGATCCTGCACAACATCAGCTTTAAGCTAGAAAAGGGAAAAACTTATGCATTGGTTGGCCCAACAGGCGGCGGTAAAACTACAACAGCATCATTAATAGCCCGTTTGTATGATCCAACCGCGGGAACAATTTTGCTGGATGGTAAGGATCTGCGTTCATATGATCCTATCGACAAAACAAATAAGATCGGCTTTATTTTGCAGGAACCATTCCTGTTTACGGGCACTGTAAAGGAAAATATATTGTATGGTAATGCGCTATACCGCGATTATACCAACGAACAATTAGAAAAGGTTATAACCGATGCTAATTTAGAGAGCCTGCTGGCACTTTTTGAGCAGGGGCTCGAAACAAAAGTTGTATCAAGTGGTGATAGTGTGAGTTTAGGCCAGAAACAGTTGATAGCCTTTATGCGTGCCGTGCTTCGAAACCCGGATATTCTGATTTTGGATGAAGCGACTGCCAACATTGATACCATCACAGAAAAACTGTTGGAAGACATTTTAAATAAACTACCCGAAACTACTACACGGGTTATTATCGCTCACAGATTAAATACCATCCGTAATGCTGATGAAATTTTCTTTGTAAATTCAGGTGAAGTTACACGGGCCGGTTCATTGGATGACGCGATGAATATGTTATTGCAGGGCAAAAGAGTTAGCTAAAAATTAAGGGAAATATAGTACACTTGTAAAAACTTAAGCTTGTATGTTGAGATATTCCGGCGAAAAAGGAATTTTAGTAGCTACCGATTGTATTGTATTTGGTTTTGATGGCTGGAACCTGAAAGTATTATTGGTACAGCGCAGCATTGAACCCGAAAAAGGTAGATGGAGCCTGATGGGTGGTTTTGTTAAACCAACCGAAAGCCCCGAGGATGCTGCTAACCGGGTATTAGAACAACGCACAGGTTTAAGCAATGTTTACCTGGAGCAATTTCAGGTATTCGGTAAACCAGATCGCGACCCGGTTGAGCGGGTATTATCCGTAGCTTATTTCGCCCTGATTGATATTAGCCAATACGAAAGGCAGCTGAGTGATGAATACCATGCCGAATGGTTTTTATTAGACGAAATGCCCGACCTGATATTTGACCATAATGAAATGGTTAGGCTTGCCAAAAAACAACTAATGTATAAAGCGGCTCTACATCCAATCCTATTCCAGCTGTTGCCCGATAAATTTACCATCCCGCAATTACAATCGTTATATGAGGGAGTGTATCAGAACAAATTTGATGACCGTAACTTTAGTCGTAAATTATTATCGACCGGTTTATTGGTAAAGCAACCCGAGAAAGATAAACAATCTTCAAAAAAAGGCGCGTTTTATTACAAGCTCGATCAATCACATTACGAAGATAAATTTGAATCCTTCTTAAACCTGGTACCTAATCCTGATAAGTTTTTCAATGTGTAATGTAACAGTCTGTTTACATCTTTAGTAGTTAAATTTCTGTAATTAATTGCGTTATAATGCTTTCTTTAATAGCTTTATGTGCTTTTCAACAATCTGATATTGATTGTTTGAAAAGTGATTGATACCCCAATTAATATAGGTGAGAATTTTACGCTTAATAACTATAACTGTAATTTTTATTTTGGCTTGCCTGCATATACATGCACAGGGGAGTACAAGTAAGGGCACGGAATTTTGGACAGCTTATATGGCGAATTCCAACCCACCGACCGGCAGTACGCCAAGTGTTATGGATCTGTACATTACCTCAGATGTGAATACCTCGGGTACGGTTGAGTTTGAGAATGGAAGCCCTTCGGTCAATTTTACTGTTACCGCCAATCAGGTAACTATTCTGACTATGCCTACAGCAACTTATATTGCAAACCAAGGGACGTATCACTATGGTATACACATCACATCACTAAAGCCGGTAGCAATCTATGCCCATATCTTTGCTAATAGCTCCTCAGGCGCTACACTGTTATTACCGGTAAATACTTTAGGGAAAGACTATTATTCCATAAACTATACCCAACTGGCAGATGAAACAGCCTATTCCGCGTTTATGATTATCGCAACGGAGGATAGCACTACTGTTGAAATTACACCAACAGCAACCCTGCTTGATGGAAAACCAGCGAATACCGCATTTTCGGTTACCCTAAATAAGGGTGATGTGTACCAGGGATTGGCAAATAATGATTTAACCGGCACCCGGATACAATCTGTAAGTTCGGGATTAAACACCTGTAAGAAGATAGCCGTTTTTGCTGGCAGCACCAGGATACAGATTGGTTGTAATGAAAAAGATAATTCTTCGGATAACCTTTTTCAGCAGGTATATCCTACAGCATCATGGGGTAAAAACTATATAACCGTACCGCTAAGTAATAGAGATTATGATGTATTTAGGGTGATATTAAGTACACCTAATACCAATGTTACCATAAATGGCCAGCTTATTAGTCCAAGTCAGTTCATCAATGGGTTTTATTATCCATTCAATTCATCCGTTCCTAATATCATAACAGCAGATCAACCTATACAAGTAGCGCAGTATGCTGTTTCTCAGGGTAATACACCAAGTTGCGGCAACCTTCCTGATGATGTGGGCGACCCGGAAATGATCTTCATCACACCGCTCGAACAGACTTTAGATCACGTTACCTTATTCTCTGCCAGTAATTATAAGATATTGAATAGCTACATCAATGTACTAATGAAGGCTAATGCTGTGTCTTCTTTTACGCTTGATGGAGCTTCTTATACCAGCTTTAGCCCTGTGCCAAACGATAGCACATATGCATACACGCAAATACCGGTTGCTAATGGGCCGCATACCATAAGCGCGAGCGATGGGTTTAACGCGATAGCTTATGGTTTTGGTGTGCATGAGTCTTATGGGTATGCGGCCGGGGCCAATCTGCAAGATCTGAATGAGTTTATCGCACTGGAAAATCCACAAACTGGGGGGATGCAAAGCAATGGTTGTAGTGGGGTTAATTATAATTTACAGCTTACGCTTCCATACAAAACAACCAGCATACAGTGGAATTTTGAAAACGGGACAACACCTTATACCGATAGTAGCCCGATAATTGCCGATTCCTTAGTGCAGAATAACCAAACGGTTTATATTTATAAATACCCAAAAAATCCGGTTGTGTATACAAGCGGAAGTTATTCGGTTGTTGCAACAGTTTTTAATCCTACTGCCGATGTATGTGGTTCAACCGAAAATGTCGAGTTGGATTTTTCAGTAACCGACCCGCCTGTGGCCAAGTTTGCTGTTAGTCTGGCTTGCTTAGGCGATTCCACACAATTTACCGACGAAACTACCGGGGTTAGCACATTAAAAAGTTGGTTATGGAATTTTGGTGATAACCAAACATCAACATTGCAAAATCCTACGCATAAGTATTTAAACCCGGGCAATTATAATGTAAGCTTAACCGTGATGGATGTTGATAGCTGCACATCGGTATATGATGTACCGGCCCTTCGTATCGATGCAAAACCTGTTGCTTTATTTACAGCTTCAACACCCGACTGCTTAAATCAAACAATTACGTTTACTGATAAATCAACAACTACTGATGGCACTTTAGCTACATGGATATGGGATTTTGGCGATGGCGTAAAAGATACGGTGACCGCGAAAAATACTGTGATTAGCCATACGTATGCAACTATCGGAACTGATACTGTAAAATTAATTGTAACTAATAGTGATGGTTGCTCAAGCCTTACTTATGCGCAACCGGAAACTATCAGTCCCTTACCTGTTGTTAACTTTGCCATGCCGGATGTTTGCCTGGCACAGGGCTCAGCCACATTTACTGATCAAAGCACTATAGCGGATTCTACAGCCTCCGGATTTACTTACCTCTGGAATTTTGGGGATTCCAATGCCAGTGCCGCGAATCCAAATACATCTACCTTACAAAATCCAACACATACATACACCGCTGCGGCTTATTACAATGTTACGCTAACTGTTACTTCAAAATATGGTTGTTCGGTATCAAAAACGCAACAATTTACGGTAAACGGATCAAACCCTGTCGCGGCCTTTTCGGTTGACAATAATAATGATTTGTGCAGTAGCAACGATGTTGTATTTGATGATAAATCATCGGTGGGGTTTGGCAATATCACGCAAATAGTATGGTATTTTGATTATAATAATAACCCAACGGATACAGCGGTTTATACCCTTGCTACCATGCCTGCGAATAAAAAATACTATCACCAGTATCCTCTATCTAATTCAGTAAACCCGCAAAGTTACGATGTACGGATGGTGGTATATTCAGGCTCAAGCCAATCATGCGCAAATCAGGTAGATACCACAATAATCGTAAATGGTAATCCTTTGGTTGCTGTTTCAAGCATCGGCAATATATGCCAGGATGCAGAGCCAGTGCAAATACAGGTGAATACCGGTGTTTATACTGGCACTGGTGTGTTTAGTGGTCCGGGAGTATCATCAACCGGATTATTTAGCCCGGGGCAGGTTGGTTTGGGTAGCCATACTATCAATTATGTTTTTACCGCGACTAATGGTTGTACCTATTCAACATCACAACAAATTAATGTTCAGGAAACGCCGGTAATTACGGTTGATTCGGCCTTTTATGTGCTTCAGGGAGGCGAAGTTACTCTAAATGCAAAAGCTCCCGGCGACGGTTTTACTTACCAGTGGTCGCCTGCAACCGGATTGAGCAATCCTAATATATTAAACCCTTCTGCCAGCCCGGCTAATGATACACAATATATATTAACAGTTACAGCTGCAGATAACTGTTCGGCTATTGCGCATGTAACGGTTAACGTATTACTAAATATAGTTGTGCCCAATACTTTTACGCCTAATGGCGATGGTATAAATGATTTTTGGGAAATTCAACACCTGGAGAGTTACCCTAATTGCACCGTGCAAATATTTAACAGGTATGGCGAAAAGCTATATTACTCAGTTGGTTACCCAATACCATGGGATGGGACATATAAGGGGGGCAAGGTGCCATCGGGCACTTATTACTACATCATTGATCCTAAAAATGGGCGTAAACCAGTATCGGGCTGGGTTGCAGTAATACGGTAGGTGTCAACGAAATAAATTCTTTAAAAAAGTAAATATTCGGTTGGTATATTTATCTTTCCTTAAAATTTAAGACGTACCCTAAACGCGCATGAAGAGGTTTTTACTAAATATTGTTTCTGCAATTTTTCTCTTCGGGTCTACTGCAACTTCTCATGCCCAATCAAATCAAACTGTAACTAATGGCAACGCTATAAATGCCGTGAATTTTTCAGGTGCAGGCTGCACTTATAATTGGGTAAACAGTAATCCGGATATAGGTTTGCCCGCAAGCGGTACGGGAAATATATCATCATTTACAGCAGTTAATACTGGGAATAGCCCGGTTACGGCTACTATTACGGCTACGCCTGCTAACACAGGCTTTGCTTATATTTTAAGTAGCATAGGGCAAATCACGGTAATCAATACAGCAACGGATCAAGCAATATCGAATTCGCAAACTCTATTTCATCCATATGGGGAGGCTGTAAGCCCTGATGGAAAATTCGTATATATTACAGATCCTGGAGATAATAATTTAATAACCCTTGACGCATCAACCTATGCGATAGTAAGTTACACAGCAACCGGCAATGGTTCCTCTCCGCGTGGTGTTGTTGTAAGCCCGGATGGAAGTACAATATATGTAACCAATGCATACCCCGATTTTTACACTGGAACAGGAGCTGTTGATGTGGTTAATTCAACAACGCATAGCATAACAAAGACTATTACTGTTGGCGAAAGTCCTTTAGGTATTGCTGTAAGTCCGGATGGTAGCAGAGTATATGTAGCCAACCAAGGTTCAAATACTGTATCTGTAATAAATGCTGCTGCAGGTACGGTAATTTCCTCTATATCTGTGGGGGCAAATCCAAACGCTATCGTTGTTACTCATGATGGTAGCCAATTGTATGTGGCAAATGGGGGCTCTTCCGTGTCGGTAATTAATACAGCAACAAACCAAGTTGTGAAAACGATCGGTGTTGGGGTGAGCCCATCAGATATAACTATATCACCAGACGATAAAAATGTTTACGTAGTAAATGAGGATGCGCAAACAGTATCTGTGATCAGTACGCAGAGTCAAGTGGTGATTGCAACTATTAGTCTTCCTGGGGGGCAGGAACCATATAGTATATCTGCAAGCCCTGATGGGACAAAAGTTTATGTTGTCAATCAGAATGGTGTTATCAGTGTTATCAATACCAATACAAATGTTGTAACAACTTCTATCAATACTGTTATTGGTGCACTTTCATTTGGCAATTTTATTACAAGTGGGGTAGGGTGTAACAGTCAGCCTGTCACTTTCACCATCACTGTAAACCCAACAGCTGCAGCACCAACTATCATTGTAACACCGCCAACCGGTACAATCACATCCTGCGCAGGCACACCATCTGCCGATCCTAATGTGCAGCAATTCTCAGTTTCGGGTAGTAATTTAACTTCTAATGTTGTAGTTACTGCACCCAATGGCTTTGAAGTATCGTTAAGTAAGAGTAGTGGCTATGATAATTCCATTAATTTTAATGTCTTACCGAGTATAAATGGACCCAATTGGTCGTTAACCATTTATGTACGTTCGGCCGCATCCGCACCCGCGGGAAATATATCGGGTAACGTAGTATTAACTTCAACGGGTGCTGCCAGCCAAAATGTAGCGGTAACCGGAGTAATAAATGCACTTCCTACGGTAAATGTTACATCACCGCAAACAGTAACCCAAGGGTCCGCTACTAATGCGATTAACTTTACTGGTACTGCCGGTACATATAATTGGGTTAATGATACACCCGGAATTGGTTTAGCCGCCAGTGGATCAGGGAATATACCTTCGTTTATAGCTGTAAATAATACCAACGTAGCAGTTACAGCTACTATTACTGTAACACCATCACCGTCTGGTTTTGCTTATATAAATAATAATAATGACAATACAGTCTCGGTAGTTAACACAGCAACCAATAAAGTAATTGCTCTGATACCGGTTGGTACAAAACCCCTTGGTACTGCAATCAGTCGTGATGGTAGCATGGTTTATGTGGCAAATTATGGGTCAAATACTATTTCAGTTATAAATGCAGCAACCAATAAAGTAGTTTCAACCATACAAAGTAATAATGTTTCGGGCGGGATATGTATCAGTCCAGATGGTACAACATTATATATGTCAAATACTGATCAAAATTCAATATCCGTTATCAATGCAATCACCGGCAGTACAATAGCTATTGTAACTGTTGGTACATTCCCTTACGGCATATGTATAAGTCCTGATGGTAGTAAGGTATATGTTGCAAACGGCGGCTCATCCAACGTTTCTGTTGTAAGTACAGTGACAAATAGTTTAATTGCTAACATAGCCATACCTGGTGCACTCCTGTCAGCTATAGCCATAAGTCCTGATGGAAGCCGTATATATACCGCAGATGACTCGGGCGGGGGCTCAGTAATTAGTACCGTAACTAATACATTCATTGCATCCTTCAACAGTACAAATAACTTTAATGCAATTTGTGTTAGCCTTGACGGCAGTAAGGTATATATAGGAGATATTGGTAATAATTCTGTTATGGTTTATAATACATCTAATTATCAACTGATAACATCCATACCCGTTGGTCAATATCCATCAGGCGTTTCCATAAGCCCAGATGGCGGTTCTTTGTATGTAACTAATTCAAACTCAAATACCGTTTCAGTAATAAATACTACAGATAACACTGTCATAAACACCATTGCTGTTGGTAATTATCCTATTTCATATGGCAACTTTGTTTCTCCAGGAGCCGGTTGTAGTGGTGTTCCGCAAAAGTTTACTATTACAGTTTTACCAATATTCGCTACCATAACGTCAACATTAGCAACAGGCAGTATATCATCCTGCCAGGGTACGCCAAGTGTAAATACACAACAGTTTACGGTGTCAGGCACTACCTTATCAGCTGATATTTTTGCAAAAGCACCGCCAGGTTTCGAAGTATCTTTGTTACCAAGCAGTGGTTATTCCAATCAAGTATTATTACATGCGGCTAGTACAAATAATGGCGGTACGGTAACCAATCAGGTGGTATATGTCCGGTCATCAGCTTCAGCACCAGCGGGTAACCTCTCTGGAAATATTGAACTTACTTCAACTGGTGCAAGTACCCAATATGTAGCCGTAAATGGTATTATAAACGTGTTACCAACGGTAAATACAATCCCAAACCAAACGGTTAATAATGGACAGATAACTACTGCTGTAAACTTTACAGGTACAGGCTCTAATTATACCTGGGTTAATGATACACCAACAATTGGCCTTGCAGCAAGCGGTACAGGTAATATCGGCGCATTTACAGCTGTGAATAATACGCTTAGCCCTATTATGGCAACTGTTACAGTTACACCGCAGCCTTCAGCAACAACCTGCACGGGCATGCCTGTAACTTTTACTATCACAGTTGGTGCCGCAATTCCTGCTACTATAACAGCCTCTGGTGTTGTTACTGGGCTCAACACTGTTTACGGTAACCCTTCGTCATCATCTACTTTTACGGTATCAGGCAATAATTTAACTGCAGGCATATTAGTTACACCCCCCGCGGGATTTGAGGTGAGTATCGATGGTGCTAATTTTAGTAATACAGTTATTGTGGGTTCGGTTGGGAGTGTTTCTTCAGTTATGGTTTATATCCGTTTAGCGGCTACTGCTCCCGTTAATAATTATTCGGGTAATGTGGTGTTAAGTGCCACAAATGCAACCAATGCCGTTATCGGTATAACCAATAGCGTGGTTACACCTGCTGCTTTAAATATTACAGCCAATAACATACATAAAATATATGGGGCAACTTTATCAACATCAGTTGGGATAAAGACATTCACTTCAACAGGTTTACAAAACGATGAGGTTATTGGCAGTGTAACCATGAATTATGACGCAGGCAGCCAGGCTAACGCCGTGGTAAATACTTATAGTTCATCTGTAATGCCATCTTCACCAACCGGGGGTTCCTTTAACCCGGCTAATTATATTATAACTTATACGCCCGGAGATATTATTATCGATCCGGCTCCTTTAACCATTATCGCTAATAATCAAACCAAAACTTATGGAGCGGGTAATCCCGAATTAACTATTTCATTCGTAGGCTTTGTAAATAATGAGGACGCATCAGTATTGTCAATGCAGCCAATGATAAATACAATTGCTAATACTACATCGCCAATAGGAAAATATCCGATAACCGTTAGTGGTGCTGAAGCATCAAACTATGACATTACTTATGTACCCGGTACTCTAACCGTAATACCAACTAATGCCCAATTAGTTATACCTAACACATTTACTCCCAATGGTGACGGTATCAACGATACCTGGATCATAAATTATATTGAATATTACCCTAACGCTACTGTAAATGTCTTTAATCGATACGGCGAAAAAGTGTTAACATCAATTGGATATGGGGTGCCATGGGACGGAACATATAAAGGCGTTAATGTGCCGGTAGGTACTTATTATTATATTATTGATACTAAAAGCGGAAATAAGCAGCTTTCGGGGTGGGTTGCTGTAATAAGATGATGTAGATAGTTAGGTAACAAAATTGATATGATTATTAATGAGTTTGTTAGAATATGCTAGAAGTTTCATTTTAATCGGGTTAAATGTATAATTAATCGATTCATCTGTATAATAAATAAAGGGAAAGTTTATATTCGTTTATTAAATTACTTGTGTGTTTTTGCAACAAGATTTTAATCAATTATCTATCTCCTGAATACTTATTATTTGTTATTTAATTCTTTTAAATGACAGCAATGTTATTTAAAGGGTGGCTATTTTTTGTATAAATGAAGAGAACTTTACTTGTATTAATTTTATTAATCTCATCTACAGCATTAGTATCGGCGCAGCAAAAGCCTCAATACACGCAATATGTTTTTAATAACTTTTTATTAAACCCGGCACTTAGCGGTATTGAAAACTATACCGATGTAAAATTAGGTTATCGGAGCCAGTGGACAGGCCTGCAAGGCGCGCCAGTTACAACCTTCTTCACCATAAACACCCCGATAGGTAGCAATTTTATTAATGGTGATGCCAGTGAATTGCCAACGGCAGGAGGGGAGTATCCGGGCAGCAGATCTTATTTGCAAAATTATGAGGCAGCAGAACCGCATCATGGAATTGGGTTTACTTTGGTAAGCGATAAAGCAGGCCCTATAACTGCTGCCAATATTGATGCAACCTATGCCTATCATATCGGCCTAACCAGTACGCTTAATTTGGCGTTGGGTGTAGCTGCAGGTGTTGCGCATACAAGTTTAAATACATCAATATTAACTACCACAACCCCTGATGATCCTGCGATTGATGATGCCAGCGGTGGTGTTTGGAGCCCTGACTTAAGTGTGGGCATTTGGGCTTACTCGTCAAATTATTATGTAGGGGCTTCGGTGCAGCAGGTGTTGCCTGAAAAGCTTTATGCAGACTCACGGAATACGGTTTATCAAAATAAAACAGTGCCTCAGGTTTTTTTTACGGCTGGTTTTAAGTTTTTTATATCTGATGATGTTTCAGTAATGCCATCAATTATGTTGAAGGAAATTAACCCGGTGCCTTTTACTTTTGATGTTAATGCTAAAATATCTTTCAGGGATGTGTTTTGGTTAGGTGGGTCATACCGCAGGGATGACTCATTTGGCATATTAGCCGGGTTCAACATCAACTCAACCATAAACGTTGGTTACTCATATGATATGACTACCTCAGCGCTTAACACCGTAAGTAACGGCACACATGAAATTGTATTGGGGATACTGTTAAACAACAAATATCAGGTTACTTGCCCACAGCATTCGTTTTAGGTTAGTCTCTATTCTAATTGTCATTCTGAGCGCAGCGAAGAATCTTCTTAAATAATGTATGGCGAATTAGCAAGTCGAAGAAGATTCTTCGCTGCGCTCAGAATGACAAAGTGAGAGCTATAACTCCTTCCTCAACCTTGCAACCGGGATGTTCATTTGCTCCCGGTATTTCGCTACGGTACGGCGGGCTATGTTGTAGCCGCTTTCTTTTAAAATATCAGTTAATTTTTCATCGGCTAAAGGGTGGCGTTTGTCCTCTTTGCCTATATGTTCTTCCAGTATTTTTTTAACCTCTTTGTTTGATACTTCCTCGCCGCTTTCTGTTTGAATCGCTTCAGAGAAAAAGGATTTTAAAAGATAAGTACCATGCTCTGTTTGTACATATTTAGAGTTAGCCACGCGCGATACGGTAGAAATATCCATTGCGATTTTATCAGCGATATCCTTTAATATCATTGGCTTCAGATTTTTATCATCACCTGTTAAAAAGAAATCGTATTGATATTGCATAATGGCGTTCATTGTTTTTAACAATGTTTGCTGGCGCTGTTTAATGGCATCAATAAACCATTTAGCCGAGTCAAGCTTTTGCTTTACAAACTGTACAGCTTCTTTAAGTTTCCTGTCTTTTTGCGAAGCCTTATCATAATGCTGAAACATCTCCTGGTAGGAGCGGCTTACCCTAAGCTCAGGTGCATTTTTTGAATTGAGGGTAAGTATAAGTACACCATCGCTGTTAATGATATGAAAATCGGGTATTACCTGCATTTGCTTGGTATTTACCTCGTTGCTATCGCCCGGTTTAGGGTTAAGTTTTAATATTTCATTCACCACGCCACGCAATTCTATTGATGACATATTCAGCGATTTTTCCAGCTTGTCATAATGCTTGCGGGTAAATTCATCTAAATAATGTTCAACCACATTTATGGCTTTCTTTATAATAGGATCATTTGGGTCTTTGCGGCGTAATTGTATCAGTAAACACTCCTGCAAGCTACGGGCGCCAACGCCCGGCGGGTCAAAGCTTTGGATAACCGCCAGCATTTCTTCAACCTCTTCATCCTCAGCCATCACATTTTGCGAAAAAGCAAGATCGTCAGTTAACGACATGATGGGCCTGCGCAAATAGCCGTCATCATCCAAACTACCTATGATTTGTTTACCTATCTGGAAATCTTTATCTGATAGCGGAAGTAAATCAAGTTGTATCTGAAGACTTTCGAAAAATGAGCTTTGTACCGCGATTGGTATCTCTTTGCGCTCATCTTCATCATCACCATTCTGGTCGTATCTCGAACCGTAATCGCTTACGGTATCTTCCTGTAGGTAATCGTCAATATTAAACTCATCCATTTCGCCCTTTTCCTCGTCGCCGTTATAAGTATCTTCATCCGGGTCGCGGTCAGGGTATTGTTCTTCTGGTTCGTTTAAATTAGTTAAACTAAGATCTTCAAGGGCGGGGTTTTCCTCTAACTCTTCTTTAATACGGGTATCTAATGAAACGGTAGGCACCTGCAGCAACTTAATAAATTGTATTTGCTGAGGCGAGAGCTTTTGTAAAAGTTTTTGTTGAAGGTTTTGTTTTAACATATATACAGATGGCGCAAAAATACATCAATTACCCTTAACTAAAAAATAAGTTCGGATAAGAGACCACATGTTGTTAAATGCAAAAAGAAATAATTTGTTTGGTTGTTTATTTTAAAATTTCCTAACTTCAATAAACTTTAAAAATCAATCTATGTCTATTGTAAAAGAATTCAAGGAATTTGCCATGCGTGGCAGCGTTATTGACCTGGCAGTGGGTGTTGTAATTGGTGCGGCGTTCGGTACCATAGTTACCTCCTTAGTGAAGGATATTATTATGCCGCCTATTGGTATTTTAACTGGCAAGGTGGATTTTGCCGACAAGAAATATGTTCTTGTGGCTGCTGACCCTTTGCATAAAGCAGCAGAGGTTGCTATTCGTTATGGTAACTTTGTAACTGTAGTTTTTCAATTTGTTGTAGTTGCTTTTTGTATTTTTTTAGTTGTTAAAGGAATTAATTCATTGAAAAAAGAGGAAGTACCGGCACCGGTTGCTGACCCGGAACCAACTAAAGAAGAGTTATTGTTAACAGAAATACGCGATTTATTAGCAAAAGGTAAATAGTTTAAGAGCCAGGAAAGATTTCTCTTACATTTTGATTCTTTTTTTAGAAGTTGTTAAAAATTATAAACTATCGTCATTGCGAGCGAAGCGTGGCAATACCAAACTATGCAGAGCCGCTCTGTAAGTAGGGGATTGCCACGCTTCGCTCGCAATGACGATTTGTTTTAGACAGTTTCTTAAAAAGTCCTTGGCAACTTCGGGTCAGTTAAAATAATATAATCACCCATTTTGCTGAATTTGCTCCAATCAGGATTAGTAAAACTATCATCCGAATAAACCGCGATATTAATTATTCGCACCTTCGGGTCATAATGCAACAGTTGCGCCGCTGCGCCCAGCTTTTCTTCGCTATGGAAACCGCCGTTTATTTGCAATACTTTATAATCGCGGTGAGTTTTAATAAATTTGGCTATCGACCATCCCATCGTTGCATCCCATAAGTTTTGTGCCTGATACATTTGTATGCCCGGCAGAGCACTGTGCCCACCCATAATCTGATCGAATTTTTCCAGATAGCGACCCGTTGCTGTATCAATAGGCAAGGGCGGGAGATATGATTTGCCTGTCTCATCTAACTGCTGCAGACTATTCAATCCTAAACGGTTAACCATGTTGGCGTAACGCGCGGGCGCATTAGCAGCTATAACAGGTAGTTTATTTTCTTTCGCGAATTCTATCAGCTGGCGATAATCATCATAGTTGGGCCAAACACGAGCATCGGTCTCAAAATTTTTATCGCGGATAAGTCCGGCCAGGTATTCATTCAAAACCGTTTGGCAGTCGGTTTCAAACATCTCCATAGATAGCGCGGTTTTGCCGGGATAATGTTCCTCCATTTTTTTCAATAAAATATACTCCAGTTGATGGCCAGTTGAATCATTATGCTCCTCACCGAAAAATAGCACATCGGCTTTGTTCATATCACGAACAATATCGTCCAGCGAAGTCGTCTTTTGCGTTTTGGTATTGAATATTTTATAATGAGCAGATAAGCTATCCTGGCAGATACCAAACAAAGGCGAAAATATTAAGAACAAGAAGCTTAGGGTTTTTATTGAAGGAGTTAAACGAGCCATTAAATTGAAATTGGTAACAATTTGTTAATGAAACCTTAAAAGAAATAACACTTTTGTACAAATAAGGTTGTTTAATTTTATGAACTGATATTTTAAAAAATAAAGATATGACTAATTCAATCTTAGAAATAACGGAAAGCGAATATTTAATCAAACTTAACAGGGGTAATTTTAACCTTTCGTTTATAAGAAGCTTATTGAAAATGGTAGAGGTAGCGAATCCTTCGGAAGAAGATGATTTTGTTGCTCCTGAAAGGCATTTATCTGCTAATCAGAACCATTCATCAGAGCCTGATTATTTCAGTTCGCTGGAAGAGAAGTAATTCTCGCTGTTAAAAGATCGCCATAAACAAAAAAGACGCCCCGGTTTTCGGAACGTCTATTTTTTTGTTTGGTAAATTTTAGAATTGCCTGAACCCGCCTCTTACCACTTGTTGCTTATCCATCTGGGCCATTTGGGTCTTCATCATTTTTATCTGCTCGGTAAGCAATTTGTTTTTATCGTCTTTCGCGGCTTCCTGCAAATACATCTGAGCTTCGCGTTTATTACGTTTAGCCATTGATATACCGGCAAGGCTTATTTTAGCTAGCGCGATATTGTGCGACATTTTCATGCCCAGTTGTAATGATTTCTTGAAATATTTTTCAGATTTCAAAGGTGCTTTGCGCGATTCAACCAAACCAATTAGCAGGTTATAATAACCCCATTGGGTTTTATTCAATTCCTTTTCGTAATCTTTAATTTTTAAAAGCCATAGCTCGGCTTTGTCGCTTTGTTCTTTACGCAAAAACCATTGCGATATAATCATGTTTTCATTAAAAAAAAAGCTAAGCAATACAATGCCGCCTAAAAGCAATACCAGGATACCCCACCACCATGAGCCTGTTGCACAAAGCGCTACCGCTCCGCCAAAGAACACACATGATATTATTAACCTAAAAATATTTGACATAATTTGTAATACAATAATTTGAGTGCAAATATCCGTTTATTTGCACGTTAAATCAACAACATAATTAATATTTATGGCGATAGATATGGAGCCTTCGTGGCTTAAAGTTTTAGAAGCTGAATTTGATAAAGAATACATGGTTAAACTAAGGCAATTCCTTAAACAAGAAAAGGAATCCGGACAAATTATCTACCCAAGGAATGCAGATATTTTCGCGGCCTTTAACAAAACACCTTTCGATAAGGTAGAGGTTGTAATTCTCGGACAAGACCCATACCATGGCGCTAACCAGGCACATGGACTTTCTTTTTCTGTTCAAAAGGGTATCCCCATCCCGCGTTCCTTACAAAATATCTATAAAGAATTAATAACTGATATTCCTGGTTTCAAGATGCCGTCGCATGGTAATTTATCTGAATGGGCCGAGCAAGGGGTATTACTATTGAATGCAAGTTTAACTGTACGAGCGGCAACAGCAGGCTCACATCAAAAACAAGGCTGGGAAACTTTTACAGATATGGTCATCAAAACGATCTCGGATAAAAAAGAAGGGATCGTCTTTATTCTCTGGGGGGCCTTTGCGCAGGCCAAGGCTGAGTTAATCGATCAGAAAAAACATTTTATAATCAAATCACCGCACCCTTCGCCATTTTCTGCCGACCGCGGCTTTTTTGGATCAAAACCATTTTCAAAAACAAACGAGATCCTTCGGAAGGAAGGAAAGAAGGAGATTGATTGGCAGATACATTAAATGTGCGGATGTGCAGATGTGCAAATGAGCGGCATCTGCACATCTATAATCTGCACATCAATTAGTATTCCAACGGAACGATAGGTTCCTTTTTGCTGGTTGACATGATCATCATGGTTTGGAAGGTTTTAACTACACTGATGCGGCTGATTTTTTCCATGATCAGTTGTTCGTATGATTTAATGTCGCGAACATATACTTTTAACAGAAAGTCACATTGGCCGGTTACGTGGTGACATTCTGTTACCTCCGGGATGTTCTGTATTTCATCGACAAAAGTTTGTATGGTGTTTTTCTGGTGAAAATCCAATGAGATCTGGATGAAAGTTTTGATTCCCAGGCCCAGTTTTTCTTCATCGACCAAAGCGTGGTAGCTTTTAATGTATTCGGCATTTTCCAGCTTGCGTACACGTTCTAAGGTAGGGGCGGGCGACAGTCCTATCTCGTTTGAAAGTTGAAGATTTGTAATACGTCCATTCTCCTGCAAAATCTTAAGGATTTGCAAATCTATTTTATCGAGTTCAGCTGCCATAATGGGTGCAAATATAGATTTTAGTTATCTCACAAAATAAAATTTTTTGAAAAAAGGTTTTCACGAAAGCATATTTTTTATTGTTAAAAATTTAGACTTGTCTAAATTTATTATTAGCTTTGTTTAAAATGAATACATTAGCCGAAGAAAACTACTTAAAATCGATCTATCATTTGTCGCTTAATACCCAAAATGTAAGCACAAACCAGCTAGCTGCTTTGTTAAACACGAAGGCAGCTTCGGTAACGGATATGCTTAAAAAACTAGCTGATAAACAGCTTATAAACTATGCCCGTTACCAGGGCGTGAGTTTATCCGCCGCTGGCGAAAAGATAGCCTTGCAAATTGTCCGTAAGCACCGCCTTTGGGAATATTTCTTGGTAGAAAAATTGAACTTTAAATGGGATGAGGTGCATGAAATGGCCGAAGAGATGGAGCATATATCATCCATGGAATTAGTTGATCGCCTGGATAAGTTTATGAATTTCCCTAAATATGATCCGCATGGCGACCCGATACCCGATAGCGATGGTAATTTTAAGGCACATGAGCTTAAACCAATAGGCACTATTGAGGTTGGTGGAAGCGGGATTATTTCGGGGGTACGTGACCATTCAGCCGGGTTTTTGCAGTATCTCGAGAAACAACAACTCACCATCGGCAAAAAAATTAAAGTGATAGAAATTAATGAATACGATAACTCTATGATATTACAAGCTGACGATAAGAAAATACATATTAGCCGCGAGGTTGCCAACAATTTATTGATTGTAATATGAGCGATAATCATAACGAATCCTTAGCCAATGTGCATAGCTCTGTATCAACTGAAAATAAAACCGGTTGGCGCAAGTTTCTGGCTTTTATAGGCCCGGCTTATTTAATTAGTGTTGGTTATATGGATCCGGGTAACTGGGCCACGGACATAGCCGGCGGTAGCGCTTTTGGTTACCGGTTAATATGGATATTATTTGTATCAAACCTGATTGCCTTGTTGCTGCAGTCGTTAAGTGCCAGGCTGGGTATAGTGCGGGGTATGGATCTTGCGCAGGCCTCAAAACATACTTACAATCGCTTTGTAAACTTTTGCCTGTACATATTGGCTCAAATTGCCATTATAGCTTGTGATCTGGCTGAAATCATTGGTATGGCGATAGGCTTAAACCTGCTGTTCCATTTGCCATTGATATGGGGGGTATCGCTTACTATAACCGATACGGTGCTGATGCTTTTCCTGATGAACAAAGGCATGCGCAAGCTGGAAGGTTTTATTGTTTCCATGATATTCATCATCGGATTGTCGTTCCTGATTGAAATGTTTATTGTAAAGCCCGATGTGGTAGCAATTGCCAAAGGTTTCGTACCCAATATGTTAAGCGGTGATGCCCTTTACCTGGCCATAGGTATAATTGGCGCAACGGTGATGCCGCATAATTTGTACCTGCATTCATCATTAGTGCAAACACGTAAAATAACCCGTACCGATGAGGGGATACGATCGGCAATTAAGTTTAATGTTTTTGATACCGTTATAGCGCTTAACGTGGCCTTTATTATAAATGTGGCCATTTTGATATTAGCTGCAAGCGCATTTTTTACTAACGGATTTTTTAAAGTTGCCGAAATACAGGATGCCTATAAACTGCTTGAACACATATTCGGGTCATTAGCGCCGGTATTGTTTGCCGTCGCGCTGATCGCATCAGGTCAGAGTTCAACCATCACGGGCACGCTTGCCGGGCAAATTATTATGGAGGGGCACATCAACCTGCGTATCGAACCCTGGCTTCGCCGTTTGCTTACGCGATTAATGGCTATTGTACCCGCTGTATTTACTATACTTTATTACGGAGAAACAGGTTTGGGTAATTTGATCATCTTAAGTCAGGTGGTTTTAAGTTTGCAATTGGGTTTCGCGGTGGTTCCGTTGATCCACTTTACATCCGACAAAAAGAAGATGGGCAAATTCGTCATCGACCTAAAAACAAAAATATTAGCATGGGCTTGCGCGATAATAATTATCGGCCTGAATGCACAATTGGTTGTTCAACAACTTGGCGAATGGACACATGCATCCCATTCTACGGCCATGTGGATACACTTTTTGGTGGAACCTATAATACTAGCAGTAGTAGCATTGATGGTGTATGTATTATTACGACCATTGTTATTTAAACACAAAGATCAACCTACTTACATACCTCACGGCTTGGCAACCGTTATTGATGAGCTTGACGCCGTTAAATACCATCACATTGCGGTGAGTATTGATTTTTCGCAGAATGATACAGAATCCATTAGGCATGCGATAATGCAGGGTGGTAAGCATGCGGTGTACACGCTGATACATGTGGTGGAAACTGCCGGGGCAAGATATTATGGCAACGAGGTATTAGACCAGGAAACCCAAAGCGACGTTGATAATTTGCAGCGATATGTAGATGCGATGAAGAACTTGCATTACAATGCTAACGCACAAATTGGCTACGGTTCCCCGGCTACCGCGATAGCCGATATTGTGAAGAAAGAGGGTGTAGACTTTATTGTGATGGGCTCGCATGGGCATAAGGCCATTAAGGATTTACTTTTTGGTACAACGGTTAATAAAGTACGCCACATGGTTCAGGTACCGGTACTGATAGTTAAGGCAGGAGGAAAATAATTCGCATATTTGCAGTATAATGAGCGACGATAAGATCTACATAAAGAATAAGAAAGCCTATTTTGAATATATTATACTGGATAAATATGTTGCCGGTATAAAACTGTTGGGTACCGAAATAAAATCAATACGCGATGGTAAAGCCAACGTGAACGATGCTTTCTGCACTTTTATTAACGGTCAGCTTTATGTGCGTAACCTGCATATTGCAGAGTATTCATTCGGCTCATTCTATAACCACGAAGCTAAACGCGATCGTGTTTTATTGCTGAACAAAAAGGAACTGAAAAAACTACTAACCCGTGGCGAAGAAAAAGGCCTAACCATAGTACCATTAGCGCTATTCATCAGCGAACGTGGTTTTGCCAAACTTGAAATAGGTTTAGCCCAAGGTAAAAAGACCTTCGATAAGCGTGAAACCATGAAAGAGCGCGATGTTAAGGTGGAGATGGATAGGGCGATGAAAAGGTAAGGTTGATTTCGAATGTTCGATTTCGGAATTAAATTAGCTTGTCATTCTGAGCGGAGCGAAGAATCTTCTTCGATTTGCATAGTCCGACGTGCATCATTTAGAAGATTCTTCGCTCCGCTCAGAATGACAATGATTTTTATAACGGATCAGCGTATTACCACGCATTCTCACCCTTCAATGGTACAAACCTGAAAGTATCCAGCACATGTTTCTCATAGTCGTGTTCGCCAGTCTTTAATATGGTAACCATTTTTTGCTGAGATTCATCACCTACAGGGATAACGATAATCCCGCCAATAGCTAATTGCTTTAATAATTCTTCGGGCACAGTAGGTGCGCCTGCTGTTACAATAATTTTGTTGTATGGCGCATGTACCGCTATACCCCTTGATCCATCGCCCAAAAAGAAATTAGGTTTGTAGCCCAGGTATGGTAGCACTTGTTTAGTGCGTTCATATAAGATTTCCTGGCGCTCAATAGTATAAACTTTGGCGCCCAGTTTCATTAATATGCAGGTTTGATATCCGCAGCCTGTCCCTATCTCTAAAACTTTATCGTCTTTGCGGATGTGTAAAAGCTCGGTTTGGTAAGCAACAGTATAAGGCTGAGATATAGTTTGACCGGCACCAATAGGGAAGGCAATATCTTTATAAGCCTGGTTCCAAAAGGTCTCATCAAAAAAATAATGGCGCTGCATGGAACCGATAGCGGTTAATACATTCTCATCTTCGATACCCTTCTTTCTTAAAACCTCAACCAGTTTCTTTCTTGCCCCTTGTTCGCGGTAATTATCGATGTACTTGTATGCCATTGCATGGCTAATTTACTAGTATTTTTAGGATTTAGCTAATGACTTTAATGTAGATAAAATTAAGACGATGTAATTAAGGCTGTTAAATTATCAACAGTTAGTAAGGATCGACATCTGGCTGAACAATGCTTCCCTTACTCAGTTTTGTAGTTTGGAATTGCATAATAACATCCTTAATAATAGCTTTCGCTTTGTTTATAGAGACTACATCCTTCTCAAACTTTAACAAGATTGATTGGATATAATAATTTCGTATCCGGCTAACCAAAGGCGGTTGTGGTCCGATAACCCTCTCGCCGAAATGCTTGCGGAGTTCGTTACCTAAATATTGCGCCTGGTTATATAGTACTTCAGGTTGCTTATGCTTTATATCTAAATTGATGATGCGGGAAAATGGCGGATAGCTAAAGCTTTTGCGCTCGCTCATTTCGGTAAAATAGAGGTCGGCATAATCATTTTCTATCACCTGTTTTATTACCCGATGGTGTGGGTCGTAGGTTTGAATAACTACTTTGCCCTGTTTGCCACGTCTGCCCGCTCTGCCACTTACCTGTGCCAGCATTTGGAAACTGCGCTCGTTGGCCCGGTAATCCGGGAATTTAAGCAAGCTGTCCGCATTGATGATACCTATTACAGTTACATCGGCAAAATCCAATCCTTTAGCCACCATTTGGGTGCCTACTAAAATATCTATCTTCTTTTCCTCCAAATTATTGAGGATGGTTTGCAATGAATTTTTGGAACGGGTTGTATCCAAGTCCATACGGGCTATTCGGGCTTCGGGTAATATAAGGCTTAATTCATCTTCTATTTTTTCGGTACCAAAACCCTTGTATTCCAAATGCGTTGATCCGCATGCCGGGCAAATAGATGGCGAATCTTCCCGATAACCGCAATAATGGCAATGTAGTTTGCCGCTGCTTTTATGATAGGTGAGACTAACATCGCAGTTAACGCACTTGGGCGTATAGGCGCATGTTTTACACATTAATACAGGTGCATAACCACGGCGGTTTTGAAACAGGATCACCTGCTCCTTATTCGCCAAAGCTTGCTGTATATCGGCAATTAATACACTGGTAAAGTGCGATTGTATAGTTTTCTTTTTGGTTTCTTCGGCGATGCTGACAATTTCAACCAGAGGCATTTCTACACCTCCAAAACGCTCAGTCAATTCAACGAAACCGTACTTGTGTGTACGGGCATTGTAATAGCTTTCAAAGGATGGTGTAGCGGAACCCAGTAAAACCTTGCCCGCATGCATATTGGCTAAAAATATAGCCGCATCACGGGCATTATATCGAGGAGCGGGATCATATTGTTTGTATGATGTTTCGTGTTCCTCATCAACAATAATCAACCCCAGATCATTAAAAGGCAGGAACACCGATGAGCGCGCGCCTAATACCACTTTGTATTCATGGTTCAATACTTTTTGCCAAACTTCAACCCGTTCACTGTCATTAAAACGAGAGTGGTACACGCCAATATTGGCACCGAAATACATGCGCAAGCGCTCAATAATATGTGTGGTCAGGGCTATTTCAGGCAATAAATAAAGTACTTGTCTGCCCGAGTTAATCATTTCCTCAATCAACCTGATATAAAGCTGCGTTTTACCGGATGAAGTAACGCCATGCAATAAAACCACATCTTTTTCACCAAACTGATCGCTTATGCTTTGCAGACCGAGTTGTTGTTGCTCGCTTAGCTCAAAGTTCCCTATAGCTTCTTCTTCTTCGTAATATAAACGACTAACGTTTTTATACTCCGGGATGAAGATTTCTTTTTCGATGAGGCTCTTAATGCTAGCATCTCCGGCACCGCTTTCTTCAATCAATTCACTCTTCGAAATGCTTTTTTGTTGACGGGATAGCTTCAAATAAGCCAATACGGCATCAGCCTGTTTAGGTGCTCTTTTCTCTAGTATGGCAAATAGCTCCTGCCGCTGATCGGGATTATTATAGATGGGATTTAGCGTGATAAAAGTCCGTCGGCGTGGTTTGTAACGCTCGCTGACTTCTTCGGATATATTGATGATGTTTTTTTCAAAAAGGATCTTCAGCAAAGGCATCACCTGTTTTTGGCCGAGTAGTTTTACGATGTCGCTTACTGTTAACTCAGGTTGAATTTCCAGCGCTTCCACAATTAAAAACTCCTTATCATGTAGGGCCGATCTGTCAAATTCAAAATCCTTATTTAAAACGATCTTGGTTTCGCTGGCTAATTTTAATGCTGATGGGAGGGCGGCGTTCATCACCTCGCCCAGATTGCACATATAATAATCTGCAATCCATTGCCAAAAATGGAGTTGCTCGTGCGTTACAACAGGCTTGTCGTCCAATAGCTCCACCAGATATTTGGCTTCATATTTTTCAGGAGGTTGTGTGCCGATACCGGCGATGATGGCTGTATATAGTTTGCTTTTGCCGAATTGTACCACGGCCCGTTTGCCTATAGCTACGCTATCATTAAGTTCAAATGGTACGCGGTAGGTATAGTTTTTGGCTATAGCTAAGGGCAGTATCACTTCAACAAAAAGCGTTTGGCGATCGGTGTATCCGGCTTCGGCAAATTCTAACATCAGGCGGTTTTATTTCTGTAGGCGGCCATAGCAAGGGTCATCCAGCCAATAATAAACAGTAAGCCACCTAAAGGCGTAACAGGGCCAACCCATGGCAGCCAGCTCCATCCTAGCAGATCACGGCAGGCTAACAGGTATAACGAACCCGAAAAAAACACAATACCGAAAGTAAATAGATAATAACTGGTAGTAATTAAGCTATTTTTGGTACGTGCAAAGGTTGACAGGAACAATAGCGCGAAAACATGGTAAAACTGGTATTGTACTGCTGTATGCCAAACTTCGAGTTTATCGGCATCCAGGTAAGGTTTTAACCCATGGGCGCCAAATGCCCCTGCAATAACGGCAAGTAAACCAAAAATCGAAGCGGTAATAATTATTCGTTTATTCATCATGATGATAAAAGGCTAAGTTAACCAAATGATAGGATTAGTTTATTGATGGTTAGTAAAAATCATAAATTGCACCTGTAAACTATTATGAAGAAACAGATAATAACCACTATAATTTTATTGATAGCTACGGCGGCTATCACGGTGGTGTATTTTAAAAATCTGAATCCGCCGGGATCAAACACCAGCAGGGTAATGGCCGCCATACCCGATAATGCCGCGGTGATATTTCAGTTTACCAACGAGAAGAGTTTCTACGATATTTTTAATGGCAACGCATTACTGGAATCCGTAACAGGGAAGAATCAAATAGCTGATATTGATACGGTACGCGATGTGTTGCTCGGTAATCCATTAATTTCCAAATACTTCAACGGGCAAAGTTTGTTTGTTTCGCTACATCCGCTGAAAGGTGATGGGGTTGAGCTGTTACTCTCTTTATCTGCCGGTAAGGGTTTTGATGATGGGTTAATAGACCAGATTGCCGCGGAAAAAAACAGCGGATTGATTGTTAACCCACTTCATGTGCAAGGTGTAAAAGGCTATAGCATTTACTTTAATTCCATTAAAAAGCGGTTTTATGTGGTTGATAAAGGAGAAGGAATTTTTGCCGGAAGTTTCTCTGAGGAGTTGGCAGAGCTGAGCGCCCAAACCAAATTTAAAGGTGATAAGCAGGACTTTGTGTTGCTATCGGAACAACAAAACTCCAATTCGCTGGCTAATCTGTATGTGAATTATGGGCAGTTAACACCCTTGTTCAGTAAACTCTTTGTTAACAACACCGATATATTCAGAAGTTTCAAACTGCTGTCGGCTAAGGCTGTCTTGAGCCTGAATTATAAGAGCGATGCGTTCATGTTTAGCGGTATATCAACATTACAAAAGGGTTCTCTCTCATATCTGGATATTTTTACCAATCAGCAACCTGTTGCGAACCATTTAAAAGATATATTCCCGGCAACTACGGCTTATAGCACTAATTTGTCGGTTTCTGATCCGATGAAATTTGGCGCAGATCTTTATCAATATCATGTAAAAGCCGGGATACAAAAAGAGCAGGACTCACTTTTTAAAAAGATTAAAGCCGAAGCCGGGATAAGTTTGAGAACGGAATTCAATAACTTATTAGGAAACGAGTTTGCTATTGTAACTACACGTTACGAAGAAAAATACGCCATAATATCAGTTAAGGATGGATCAAAATTGTTGCCTTTTATGGTGAACATCAGCAACATGGTTACTGATAATATGGGACAATTCAAGTATAATAAATTACCTTTCTTTTTATTGGGAGATGCTTTTGGGATTTTGAAAAAACCTTATTTTATGATATTGGATAACTACCTGATACTGGCCACCAGCCAAAAGGAATTAAGCAGTTATTCTGATACTTACCTGAACCGTAAATTTTTAAGTAAGACCGACGCGTATAACCAATTTTATGACCTGCTATCTGAAAGGAGTAATGTGGCATTTTTTATCAATTTCAAAAATTCCCAGCAGATATTAAAAAGGGATATGAATCCGGATGTTTATAGCTCTTTTGAAAATAATAACCCAGGATGGAAAAGCTTTTATGGGGCATCATACCAGTTATCATCAGCTGATGAAAATTTTTATACCAACTTCTGCATGCGGCTAAACAATGTTGATACCACTGCCGTAAACAATGAATTCCAGTAGAATCTATTGTTAACAAAAAGATAACAACGGGTTTTGCCACATTTTTAGCTTTCTAATGCAATTTGTTGGCAAGCATAATTTATCTTTAGTGAGAATTGATTTAGGGTTAGTATATGAAGAGATTTCTAATAGTTTTTTTCTTGCTGTTTTCTGCTTCCGGGGTATTCGCCCAGGAATTTTCGCAATATAATACAGGAACACTCTACGATTCATTTGAAAACCCTTCTCAAAAATCATTTACTCCAGATACCAGTCGTAGCTACGCGTTTAACTTTTTTGTCCCCAATTTTGATGCTAATTTCACCCTGACCGGGGATGCTCAGCAAACGCTAAAAAATCGTTATATAAACGGTAACTATAATAATTCAGCCTTACAAATAGGCGCGGGCAATAAGTATAATTACGTTAATACCAACGCCAATGCTTATTCTATCATGTTTAAAGCCTTCAGTAGTTTTGATGGCGATGTTGAACTGGGTTTTTTTGTAGATACCAAGCTTGATGGTCGCGGCGCATTTACTGATGAAAGTATAGCCTTATTAAACGGCTCGGCAAACTTCCCGAATAATGTTTACAACAATATATTTAATTCGCGTTATAGCTATCAACTTTATAACGAAGCCGGTGCTACTTACCGCGAACAGGTAACAAAACAGCTGGCTTTTGGTATAAAAGTAGGTATAGTATCGGGTATGAGTGCGCAAAATGTTCATATCAACCAATCAAGTATTACTTTTGATAAAGCAGCCGATAGCGCGACATTACGGCTACAAGGCACAGAACAAAAGGCTGGCTTTAGCAAGCTACCCCTTAGTAACCCCGGTATTGACGTTAGTATAGGTACAACCTATCATACTCCTGATGCTTTTATCATACAAACCAACCTGAAAAATCTGGGCTTTATTCATTGGAATAAGTATGCCGAAACTTATGAGTTTAGTGGTACAACGGGGATAGAAGATCTTACTTCTGCTCAGAGAGAAACTAATGTGTATGATGCTGTTAACGATAAGGTTACAGGAGGCGAAGTTATAAAAGGCTCATATAATACACCATTAGATGGCCGTTTTGAATTAAGCGGTTCAAAGTCCTTTTTATTGAGTGATGAGGAAACGGATTTAAGATATGCGCCCACGCTTGTTCTGTCTAAAGAATTGTTTTATAGTGGTTTTACCGCAGCTTTGGTTAGCCCGATACAATATCAGAATTATTCATTTACACTGGTTACCAGTTGCGAAGACAAGCTTTTTAAACTAGGTACTCAGTTCATGGTGAAGTCGCACAATGCGGAGTTTTTTATCGCTAGCAGTCAGTTGCCACAAAGTGGGGATTTGTTGAAAACAGCGCTTAAAAGCCATAGCCAGGTAAATGAAACAGGTGCATTTACGGGCGGTGATATATCGATTGGTTTCTCCATGAAATTTGGTCCGGTAATTGAACACCCAATGAACGCGAGCCACATACCAATGGGCGATGAAAAAGGGTTTTTAGGTAAGCTATGGGATAAGTTGTTTAAGAAAAGCGATGACAAAGCTTTAGAAGATTAAGCTTTCTTTTTTCCGGCGATAAAATCCTTTAAATAGTAAGGTTCAAAATAAGCTACATCTTCAAAATCTTTTGCGGCATATTTTTCTCCGGCTCTTTTAGTTAGATAGCTTGCGGAGTTGGCAAAACCCTCTAAAAACAATGCGTTAGGATTATTTAATGTTTCCCGGCATTTCTCGGCGCCATCACCAAAAAATAGGATCTTGTTATTGCTTAGCAAGTCAGCAAAGCTATTTTCATCGATGATCTCCGCGATAGTGGGATTAATTCTTTCTCCTTTGGTATTAAAAATAGCAGTGTATACCTCCATCCGACGGGCATCAATCATGGGGCAGAGCAGAGTGTTGCCGGTAGCTAAATCACTTTGATTTATTGCGCCATAAGCCATTGCTTCCAATGTTTCAATAGCTATTAGGGGTTTATCCAGTGCATAACATAAACCTTTTGCGGTTGATATGCCTATACGTAAACCGGTATAAGAGCCGGGGCCGCAACTTATGGCTATAGCATCAAGGTCGCTGTATTTGGTGCCGGTTGTGGTAAACAATTCTTCAATATACAAAGTGACAACCTCAGCATGTATATTACGCTGATCCATTTGTTTAACAGCCAATACTTCGCCATTCTTTGACAAAGCAACAGAGCAAACGGTAGTGGCGGTTTCTATTTGTAAAATCATTTTTAGTATCAAGTAATTAGTATCAAGTAGCTAGTGCTTAATTAAGCTTTTTGAATTTTGACTTTTTTTCTTTTGATTAATCAGGTACCGGATCATGCCCGTGGCCTCCCCAGGGATTGCAGCTGGCAATGCGTTTCAAAGTTAACCATCCGCCCTTAAAAGCGCCATGTTTTTTGATAGCTTCTACGCCATATTGCGAACAGGTAGGGGTATAGCGACAAGAAGCGCCTGTCATAGGCGATATAAAGTATTGATATATCTTTATCAGCACCAGGAAGATACCGCCTAAAATAGCTTTAAATAAGTTGTAGATGAGCATCATTTGGCCAGTTCCTCGCTTAACTGTTTTAATAGCTTGAGCATTTTTTTGTCGAAAAGCTCATAAGATTCTATCTGCTTGCCAATGTAACCTATGGAAATGATGATTTTTTTATTGGCGACTGCAAGCAATTCGTACAAATGCTGCTGTTTGTTGAGGCGATAGGCTTCGCGCAGACGGCGTTTTACCTGGTTTCGATCAACCGCGTGTTTATAACGCCGTTTGGAAACAGAAATTAATAGCTGGGCAGGGACTGTTTGTGACGCATCATCAACCAGAAGCCATGACGCCTTGAAGGGATAGCACAAAAAAGAAGAACCCTTATGAAAAAGCTCGTCAATAAGCTTTTTATTACATAAACGTTCTTCTTTTTTAAAAGTATACATATTTTGCTGATGCGGAACCGAAAATTAAGCAAATAACGGCTCAAATTCCTATAAAGGAAATTGCAACCAGCTTATGCTTTATGACGACCTTCGTCAGATACTGACAGTCTTTTTCTACCTTTAGCTCTTCTAGCTGCTAATATTCTTCTGCCGTTAGCTGATGCCATACGCTCACGGAAACCGTGTTTATTTCTTCTTTTTCTTTGAGAAGGCTGGAAAGTTCTTTTCATGATTATTTTATTCTATCGTTGTTTAAAAAAACAAGAGCGCAAATGTAGTAATTAAAGTTAAAAGTTAAAAGCGGAATTTGAAATTAGTTAAGAGATTGTTTTTTAGATGTAATAAGCTTAATCTTAATAATATTGTCATTCTGAGCAGAGCGAAGAATCTTCTAAAACTTGCAGTGTTCGTTTTACAGATCGAAGAAGATTCTTCGCTCTGCTCAGAATGACAATGGGACAAGTTACTCAAACCACGCCATTACAACCTCTTTTACAGGCATATCTATATTCAGTTTCAATTTCTTACGCATTCCGCCCAGGTCATTAAATACTTTGTTGGGATTGGCCGCTTTTAGTTCTTCAACGGTGTTGAAGCCCATTTTATTTAATACAGGCACCCATTCCGGCGGTACACCAATATTTACAAAATCGTCAAGGGTAGCAATTTTTGATTTTTTCTCCGGGCGCATCTGCGGGAAGAATAATACTTCCTGTATGGTGCTTTGGTTGGTCATCATCATCACTAAACGATCGATACCTATACCCAGGCCTGATGTTGGCGGCATACCATATTCCAACGCGCGTAAAAAGTCATCATCCATCGCCATTGCCTCATCATCCCCACGACCTGCTAATAATAGCTGGTCCTCAAAACGCTCACGCTGGTCTATAGGGTCGTTTAATTCCGAGTAGGCGTTAGCTATCTCCTTACCGTTTACAAACAGCTCAAAGCGCTCTACAAGGCCTTCTTTGCTGCGATGCTTTTTGGCAAGCGGAGTCATCTCGATAGGGTAGTCAGTTATATAGGTTGGCTGTATCAGATTAGCCTCCACTTTTGCGCCGAATATCTCGTCAATCAATTTACCTTTACCCATGCTTTCATTGGTTTCAATACCCAAATCGGCACACGTTTCACGCAGGCCTGCTTCATCCATTTCAGATACATCAATCCCGGTATATTTCAAGATTGAATCATACATGGATAGTTTTACATATGGTCCTGCGAAATTGATTTCGTTAGCGCCATATTGCACTACCGGGATGCCATGTATAGCACGGGTTACATGCTCAAGGCATTTCTCCACCATTTCCATCATCCATATATAGTCCTTGTAGGCCACATATATTTCTACCGAGGTAAATTCCGGATTATGTGTGCGGTCCATGCCCTCGTTGCGGAACATCTTACCAAACTCGTATACGCCGTCAAATCCGGCAACTATCAGTCGTTTTAAATAGAGTTCGTTGGCTATGCGTAAAAACAACGGCATATCCAGTGTATTATGATGTGTAGCGAATGGCCTTGCAGCCGCACCACCATGCACAGGTTGTAGTATTGGTGTTTCCACTTCCATCCAACCTTCGCTGTTAAAATAATCGCGCATACTGCTAATCACTTTTGAGCGGTTGATGAAGATCTGTTTAAAATCTGGGTTAACGGTCAAATCCACATAACGTTGGCGGTAACGTTGCTCAGGGTCGGTGAACCCATCGTGGATATTACCTTCCTCGTCGCGTTTCACAACCGGAAGTGGTTTTAATGATTTCGACAAAACGAATAATTGCTGTACGTGTACAGAAATTTCGCCGGTTTGGGTTAGGAAAACATAACCTTTAACGCCGATGTAATCACCAATATCTAATAACTTTTTGAATACGGTATTGTATAATGTCTTATCCTCATCAGGGCAAATATCATCACGTTTTAAATAGATCTGGATGCGGCCTGTTGAATCCTGTAACTCAGCAAACGAGGCGCTGCCCATAATGCGGCGTGTCATGATACGGCCGGCAAGGGTTACATGCTGGTAAGTATCAGGGCTGGCTTCAAAGTTTTCGGTTATATCCTTTGCCCATGCGGTCACATCAAAAGCTTCGGCAGGGTATGGGTTGATACCCAAATTGCGAAGCTGTTGTAATGATTCGCGGCGTAAAATTTCCTGTTCGGATAGTGCAATACTCATATTTTTATCAAAGTTGCAAAAATAGCGTTTTTTTAGATATGGTGCGATGTGTTTGTAAACAAGCTATTTATTAACAAATGCGAAGATTCAGCTGGGTGTAATATGTACACTTAGTGCTAAATTTTGTATCGCGATTAATTAAAAAACTGTATTTTTACACATCTTATCCAACGTAGGATATTGCTCCCGGAATACTAAATACAATGAGTATGACCCCCATTCAGAATACGGATATCGGCACAAAACAAAAAGCTTTAGCTATAAATCTCGACCCTCAAATTTATGGGTCATTTGCCGAAATAGGTGCAGGACAGGATGTTGCAGCCAATTTTTTTAAAGCAGGCGCAGCAGCGGGAACAGTAGCAAAAACGATGTCGGCTTATGACATGACCTTTTCTGACGCTATTTACGGTGTACAACAAACCCGAAGATATGTGAGTGAGCCGCGTTTGATAGCCATGCTGGAGCGAGAATACGGCTTGTTGATTGAACGCCTTGCCGAGCAACGCGGTAGCACAACCACTTTTTTCGCTTTTTCGGATACCATGTCGGCGCTTAACTATCATAAAACGAATGATAGCCATGGCTGGATGGGCGTGCGGTTCCAATTAGAGCCGAATGGCGAGTATAATGATGTTGTTATTCACGTAAAGATGCTGGATAATGATAATAATCTGCAACAACAGGCGGTAGGTATCTTGGGTGTAAATCTTATTTACGCTTGTTTTTATTATCATGATAATCCGCCATTATTTTTGCTATCGCTGATGGACGAGCTGTCAAAAGATCGTTTGCAGATAGATATGATCCGCTTTGAAGGCCCTAACTTTACTAAGGTGGATAACAGGCTGATGAGCCTGCACCTGGTGAAATATGGTTTCTCGGATGCTGCGGTATTTGGCCCGGATGGTAAGAATCAACAACCATCAGAGGTGTTATACAAGAAGCATATAGTAGTGATCCGTGGGCGTTTTCGTCCGATTATTAATGTGCATCTGGATATGTTGAGTACCGGCGTTAAACAGTTTATGCAGGAACCCGATGTTGATCCCAAAAACGTAGTGGTGATCACCGAGCTCACCCTGCAATCCCTGAAAGAGCGCAATGCCGACGAATCTGCCGAGATTGACGAAAAAGACTTCCTGGATAGGGTAGATATTCTTTGCTCGCTTGGGCAAACGGTATTGATCTCTAATTTCCACGAATATTATAAACTGGTATCCTATCTATCCAAAATCACCATACTAAAATTGGGTGTAGTTTTAGGCTATCCCAATTTAGAATATATATTCTCTGAGGAACACTATAAAGAACTTCCCGGCGGTATTTTGGAGTCCTTCGCCACGCTGTTTAGCCGTAAGGTGAAGCTGTTCATCTACCCAACCCTGCGCGATGGCGTGATCTGGAATTGTCTCCGCTTTAACCCGCCCGCGCACCTGATCGACTTGTATCGCTACCTCATCGCCAATAATAAAATAGAGGATATTCACCATTACAACGAGAGTAATCTGCATGTGCAAACCGATATTGTATTGCAACTGATCAAACAAGGCGTTGAAGGGTGGGAGCAATATGTACCCGCCGATGTAGCGGCTATGATTAAAGAGCGTAAGTTATTTGGCTATACTTTTAATGCTGATGCAAGTAAAGAGCAGGTGCTAACGGCATCAAGCGAAGACAACGATATTTAACTGCGCTGCACCACGGTACAAGTGAAACAGGTGGTACATTTGGTACACTTTTTAGCCATTTTATGCCCTAAAAGCACTAAAAAAGCGGGTTTTTAGAGCATGAAAATGTTCGAAAAAGTATGTTTTTGGCCTGATTATCATCAAAAAATGCCTAAAAAATGCTTGTTTTTGATCGAAAATCGCTCGAAAAACTACTGAAAATGACAATTTTTATGCTTGTTAGAATCAAAAACTGATCAAATTCCATCGTCTTTTTCCCGTTATTTGTACCATGTATTATTCCGATACCGAAACCGTCATCCCCAAATTTCAGCTGGAGCCTGATACCCTCACCGGGAATAAAATGCTCCGGATGGATAAGGTAGATTGCAGCATGAGCATGGTGCGATCGGATTTTTTGCAGCCACACCGTAAGGATTATTACTTTTTTTGCATGGTAAGACAAGGCAGCAGCAGGCATTGGATTGACATGACGCCTTATACACTAAAGCCTGATACTTTTTATTTTACCGTACCCAATCAGGTACAACTAAAAGAAGAAGCGGAACCACTTTCAGGTATGATAATGGCTTTTACCGAGGAGTTGTTGGCCTTAGAGGGCAATAGCTCATTAAAGCAATTACCTGTCATTCAAAACAAGTACAGTGGGCACGAGATTAGTTTGAATGCCGATGATGTAGTTTTTGTGGAAGATATTTTAGAGAAAATGTATGCCGAGTACATCACCAAAAACAACTGGCAGCATGGCATGATGATGGCCTATATACAGATATTGATGATCTACCTGAGCAGGCTGTACACCGAGCAATTCAGCAATACCACGCAAACGCCCGACAGGCTGATGCTGAAAAAATACCTCTCCAAAATAGAGGAATCTTATACGCAAACCCACGAGGTAACTGCTTATGCCGATATGCTTAACATCTCCGCAGGGCATTTAAGTGAGGTGATAAAGGAGCAGAGCGGTAAACCCGCCATCGCTCACATACACGAGCGCTTGATCCTTGAAGCCAAAAGGTTACTATTCCATACCGAGCATTCTATCAAAGAAATCGCTTTTCAGTTGGGTTTTGAGGATGCTTCTTACTTTAACAGGTTCTTTAAACGGTTGGCAAAGCACACACCGGTGGAGTATCGCACCACCATCCGTGAAATGTACCAGTGAAACCTTTAGGAGTGCACTCTCACCGCTAACATACCGGCTACCTTTGTGTTGTAATAAATAACATACAGCACATATGAAAAAAGTATTGATAACAGGAGCCAACAAAAGCATTGGTTTTGAAGCAACCCGCCAATTATTAAAACAAGGATATTTTGTTTACTTAGGTGCCCGTGACCTGACCAAAGGCGAAGAAGCCGCTGCCAAACTAAAGGCTGAAGGTTTAACCAATGTGGAAGCTATCCAAATTGATGTAACCAACCCCGCATCTGTTGAAGCCGCGAGCAAAAAGATCGATTCTTTGGATGTATTGATCAACAACGCGGGCATCAGCGGCGGCATCCCACAAACTGCTCTAACAACAACCATCGATATCATACGCGAGGTATTCGATACCAATTTCTTCGGCGTGATTAACGTAACCAAAGCATTTTTAGACACGCTGAAAAAATCAACTGAGCCAAGGATCGTTAACGTAACCTCCGGTCTGGGCTCGCTTACCTTACATGCCGACCCAAACTGGAAGTACTACAAAGTAAAAAGTGCCGCTTACGGCCCATCAAAATCAGCCTTAAATGCCTATACCATCGTATTGGCTTATGAGTTGCAGGACACCGCTTTCAAAGTAAATGCTGTCGATCCCGGCTATACCGCAACCGACTTCAACCATCACAGCGGCCCCGGAACTGTTGAAGATGCCGCCGTAAGGGTAGTCAAATACGCCACCATCGACCAAAACGGCCCAACCGGCGGTTTTTTCAGCGATGACAATAACCCGGAAACAGGGGTTAGTCCGTGGTAATTTGAACTGGGATTTAATGGATTTTTTTGATTTAAAGGATGTCTTTCTAGGCCCATTGTCATTCTGAACGGAGTGAAGAATCTTCTAAAAGCGACAGGCCGCCATGCAAGGTCGCTATGTATATCGAAGAAGATTCTTCGTCCCTCAGAATGACAAAGTTTATATTAGTCCTTGTCATTTTGAACGCAGTGAAGAATTTTCGCCGAGGGATCCTGCGGGGACTGGAAGTTTAATAGTCGTATTGGAATCAATTTTTGACTTTGTTATAATATTATGGGCTGGTTTCACTTTTATTGATTTTACATCTCCTGAAAGAAATAACATCACAACTGAATTAATCAGACAATGTAACATGATGCCCCAAATAAATCCATTTTTAAAGCGGATGTAAGTTATTAACCAACCCATAAATATTTGTGGCAAAACATATAATGGATATATCCATAGGATAGGCCACTGCAGGGGCGAAAAGTTAGAGATGTGTATTAAGCCGAAAAGACATATAGATAAAATGATAAAGCTTTTTTTTGCCCTGTCACTTAATTGTATATCAACGGGAAGAAATCTTCTAACAGTAAAAAAGAGGCCTAAAGTAATCCCTACTCTTATTACAAATATAAACCACTTACCAAATTCAATATTCAAAGCGTGATTTCCTGGTAGTTGAGATCCGAATATAAAGAAAGCAAATGCTACACTGATTGCAATATGAGTTCTTTTAAACGATAGTGGCAGCCTAAATACAGTTTCTTCTATTATCGGTCCTATTAAAGCTATATAGACTAAAGCGAAATAATGGCTTTTTTCAAGTAGTTGTTTTAATGTGTTTTTATCCTGATACTGTATGGTTTTGAAATGCAGCACGTGAACTACAAAGTTATCTGTTAATGTAACAATGGGGGCTGCTATAAATATCAGTGCTAATAATACGAACCCATATGCTTTGAACACTCTGCCTAGTTTATCAATAAATTCCCTATCAGAGTTTAATTTCAAATAAGGGTATTTACTGATTGTGAATATTTCTTTTAGCATTTTATAGGTTTAGATTGAGTGGAATACTTATTGGACTTGCGATTTATATTAAACCCGCCATTCCTGCCTTTGTTGGTGTTGTCACCAACAATATACAAAGCCTTTAACCTTGTTAGTGGACAATATCAATAAGATCGGAAATTACATTATTTATCTTTCTCAAAGAAAATACTTTCTCCCGTGTCTGGATCACCGATGATAAATTCAATTCTATAATAATTTAGATGTCTGTCAATATGAGCAGAATTGCCACTTTGATTGCATCTGAAATAAAGTTCATTATAATAATCAGCGTAGTCAAATTCATACTTACCACTGTCACACAGGTCAATGTAAGGTGTGGTGGTTAACGTAAATGTGTTATTCTTATTTAATGTAAGTGAATATTTTTTATAAGTAGACTGATCAAAACCACTTACAGTCGCATCAACAACATGATATCGCCCAATAAGTTCGCTTTTGGTAGGTTTAACAAAATAGTTTTCACTTATAACGTTATAAATAAAAAGATAAGTGGCAATTAATATTGGAACTACAATAAATATTAAACCAATTTTTGAAATTTTTTCTTTGCGTGAAAAATTTATAAAAATTTTCGTTACCCCTATTATGAAAATGATAATAAAAAATAATGCTTGAAAGAAGAGCATGTAATATGGTTTGTATTACAATATTACAAATAAAACTCCTTTTCATCATTTATGATTTCTTGAATAGGAGACTGCACAGTACAAAATCACCTACTCCGCACCCACTTCCTGCAAATACATCTCATCAATATAATCAGCATACTTCTTCTCAATAACCTTACGCTTAGCCTTCATAGTAGGGGTTATTTCGCCTTCATCCATGCTGAATGGGTTACGCTTGATCTTGAAGTTTTTAATGCGCTCAAACTTGGCTAATTCGTTCGACAAGCGGCGTACATCCTGACCTATCCAATCAACGATCTCCTTGTCTTTAATAAACACATCCTGATCCGCGAAAAACTCGTCTTTTAAATTAAAAGTTTCCTGTAAGGTTTCTTTCGCGGGGATGATGATGGCGGTAACATACTCGCGCTTATCGCCCACCAAAAATACACCCTCAATCCTCGGACTTTTCAGATAAGTATTCTCAACCGGGGTAGGATAGATGTTTTTGCCGTAAGCATTCACCAGCATGTTCTTCAGCCTATCGGTAATTTGTAGGTTGCCTTTGTAATAACGGCCAATATCACCGGTATGGAACCAGCCGTCCGAATCAATAGCCGCAGCCGTTTCTTCCGGTTTGTTCCAGTAGCCTTTCATCACGCAATGCCCGCGCACGATGATCTCACCCTCTGGCGATTCATACTCGGGATTAAAACTTTCGTAAGTTTGTATGGTATGGATCTGGCGTGTCTCATAGTTCTGTATCGCCACCTCAATCCCAGGGATGATGCGGCCAACCGTACCATAAACCTGCCTGTCATTCTCTGTAACCGACATTACCGGCGAAGTTTCGGTCAAGCCAAAACCCTCCAATACTTTAATGCCCAGGTCGCCGAAGAACTCACCAATATTTTTTGGCAGCGCACCACCACCTGAGATCATGAATTTTAAACGTCCGCCTGTTTTTTCTTTTATTTTGCTGAAGACTAATTTATCAGCCAGTTTGTGTTCATAGTTCAATATTGGCCCCGTTTTTTTACCAGATTCCTTAACCTCACGGTATTGCTTGCCGATCTTCAACGCCCATAAAAATATCTTGGCTTTCATGCCACCGGCTTCTGTGCCACCTTTAATAGCTTTATCATGGATACGTTCTAATAAGCGTGGCACGCAATTCATTACGGTAGGTCTAACCTCACCCATGTTCTTAGCTAAAAGCTCCAAACTTTGCGCGAAAGCGATCTGACAACCAGCAGCCAAACAAATATGGTAAGTCGCCGTACGCTCAAACACATGAGATAGTGGAAGGAACGATAAAAACAAATCGCTCGATTCAATAACTGGAATCTGTATCAAACAAACACGCACATTCTCACAAAGGTTATGGTGCGTAAGCATCACACCCTTTGGCGTACCTGTAGTGCCCGAGGTATAGATCAAACAAGAAAGATCAGATGGCAAAATGGCCTCACGGGCAATGTTTATGGCTGATGTATATTGCTCAACTACAGCTAAACCTTCCTCAATCAGTCTTTTAAAGCCGATAACACCGGCGTTTAGTGGAGTTTTGCCTAGATTCTTCTCATAATCCTCAAAAGCAGGGATAATACGGATCAACTCCGGACAATTATTAGCGATCTTAGCCACTTTACGCAGCAGGAAAGGATTGCCCACAATGATAGTTTTAGCGCCGGAATCATTCAAAATATATTCAATCTCAGCTTCGCTAAGGGTAGGGTAGATAGAAGTATTTACCGCGCCAATCTGTTGCAAAGCCTGGTCGTAATACACATAATCCGGACCGTTCTCAATAATCAAGGCCAGGCGGTCGCCTTTTTGTACGCCAATGCTCAGGAACCAGGCAGATATCGCGTCAATTTTTTCAAGAGCTTGCTTATAGCTGATCTCAACCCAGGTATCGCCAACCTTATGTTTTAAAAAGGTATAGGTATCAGGGTGGATATTGGCTACAGTATTGCGTATAAATTTAGGAACTGTGTTTATGTCAGTTGATATGTTCATTAGGAATAATCGGGATTAACTAGATAACAAATCTAAATTATTTTTATGAAAGATTTACATCCTTGTCATTTCGACCGGAGGGAGAAATCTTCTGCAATAAGCAAAGCGTAAATGCATGTCGAAGAAGATTTCTGCCTCCGGTTGAAATGATAAGTAGTAGAACAAAAGGTAACTGCAAAGCACAACCCCTCCGTTAACTGCCCCAAATCGGCATCGTCTGGTTCGGCAACCACACCAGAAGTTAAAGCACTAACATTCAAAGAAGCAGGCGCAGCAGGGAGTTTTCTTTGGTTACCTTCTTTTGCGGAAAAAGAAAGTAACAACATAGCGTTAGCGATACCAAAGAAAAGCAAACGCTATTGTAAGCTATAGAAATGCAATATCGCAGAAGATTCTTCACTGCGTTCAGAATGACAAAGGAATATAAAGATTGCTTCGTTCCTCAAAATTACACTAAAACAAAAACACCGATCTTATTTTCATAAAATCGGTGCAATCAATATCTAATCGGTGAAATCTAATTATACCGAGAAACTCTCACCGCATCCACAAGTACGTGTCGCGTTCGGGTTATGAAAATTAAAGCCCTTACCATTCAAACCATCGCTAAAATCAAGCTCGGTACCGGCAAGGTATAGGAACGACTTCATGTCCAAAGCAAGGCGTACGCCTTTATCTTCAAAAAACTGGTCGCCTTTTTTTATTTCGTTATCAAAGTCAAGATTATATGATAGGCCCGAGCAGCCACCACCCTGAACAGACACCCGCAGGAAATATGACTCATCCAAGCCCGAATCCTTTACCAAGTGATCTATTTTATCTTTTGCTTTATCTGTTACTGTTACCATTTTATTTTTAGTATCAAGTAGTTAGTATCAAGTATCAAGACAAAAACGCCTGACGCTTGAATAATTTTATTTAGCATCAAGTAAGATCTAACTACTTGATACTAAATACTAGCTACTAATCTTAATGATGTACTTTTTCGCTTGCTATCGGCTCCATGCCGTTTTTTACGCGATAGTCATTAATTGCTGCTTTGATAGCATCCTCTGCTAAAACTGAGCAGTGAATTTTTACCGGTGGAAGAGCAAGTTCTTCAACGATATCCATGTTATCAATTTTCATGGCATCATCGATGCTTTTGCCTTTAAGCCATTCGGTAGCTAATGATGATGACGCGATTGCCGATCCGCAGCCAAAAGTTTTAAATTTAGCATCGGTTATAACGTTGTTATCATCAACCTGAATCTGCAGGCGCATAACGTCGCCGCACTCAGGGGCACCAACTAAACCTGTACCTACTTTGTGGCTGGCTTTATCTAAAGTGCCAACATTGCGGGGGTTAGTATAGTGATCAATTACTTTTTCTGAATAAGCCATTTTATTTAGTTATTAGTCTTAAGTTTTGAGCCCGAAGTCAAACTTCAAACTCTTTAAATATTATTATTAAAGCATCTGCACATTCGCACATCTGCATATTTTCAAATTAAATTAATGTTCCGCCCACTCAATTGAGTCAAGGTCGATACCTTCTTTAAACATTTCCCAAAGCGGTGAAAGTTCACGTAGGTGGGTAACCGATTTTTTAGTAACCTCAATAGCGTAATCAACTTCCTCTTCGGTAGTGAAACGTCCTAAACCAAACCGTATCGAAGAGTGTGCCAAATCATCTGATAAGCCCAAGCTTTTCAATACATAAGACGGCTCCAACGAAGCAGATGTACAAGCCGAACCTGACGATACAGCTAAATCTTTCATCGCCATCATTAAGCCTTCTCCCTCAACATATTTGAAAGAGATGTTAGCTACATGCGGTAAACGATGTTCCTGGTTGCCGTTTACATAACTTTCCTCAAGCACAGTTAAACCGGCCTGTAGCTTATCGCGTAAGCCTGATAAACGTTTTGCTTCACTTTCCATTTCGGCAATGCAAAGCTCGCAGGCTTTACCTAAGCCAACAATACCCGGTACGTTTAAAGTACCTGAACGCATACCGCGCTCGTGGCCGCCACCGTCCATTTGGGCAGTAACTTTAACACGTGGTCCTTTACGGCGAACATATAAGGCGCCAACACCTTTAGGGCCGTAGAATTTATGTGCAGATAACGCCAATAAGTCAATACCATCACGATTAACATCTACCGGTATTTTACCAACAGCCTGTACAGCATCGGTCATCATTAAAGCGCCATGCTTGTGGGCAATATCCGCTATCGCTCTTATAGGCTGAATAACACCGATCTCGTTGTTACCATACATGATCGAAACTAAAATAGTCTCAGGCGTCATGCTGCTTTCTAACAGATCAAGATCAACCAAACCATCCTCCTTAACCGGAAGATAAGTAACACGGCCGCCCATTTTTTCTACGTGTTTACAAGCGTCAAGCACAGCTTTATGCTCAGTAACAGTAGTTATAATGTGGTTGCCTTTTTCTTTATACATCTCGAACACGCCTTTAATAGCCAGGTTGTCCGATTCTGTAGCGCCCGAAGTAAAGATGATCTCTTTCTCGCTTGCACCTATCAATTTCGCCACTTGCTCGCGGGCATAGTCAACAGCTTCTTCAGCTACCCAGCCGAAAGGGTGGTTACGGCTGGCCGCGTTTCCAAATTTTTCAACAAAATAAGGTAGCATGGCTTCCAGTACCCTTGGGTCCATGGGAGTGGTAGCATTATTATCCAAATAAACGGGGATATTCATATCTTTCAATTAAACATACAAAGATATACAAAATTCCTATTTAAAATCATTCAAAACAAGGCTAATAAATTGCAAGCAGTCATTAATTTGCAATATTTGGACATGGAAAAAATAGAACACATTGGTATAGCCGTAAACAGCATCAAATCAGCCGGTAATGTGTATGAGAGGTTACTGAATACTTCTATTTATAAGACCGAGGAGGTTACATCAGAAAACGTGCTAACCGCGTTCCTGCAATGCGGTCCCAATAAGATCGAGCTGTTAGAAGCAACATCCGACGATAGTCCCATAGCCAAATTCATAGCCAAAAAAGGCGAAGGCATCCACCACATCGCCTTCGAAGTAACCGACATCCGCGCCGAAATGCAGCGCCTGAAAAACGAAGGTTTTGTTTTATTGAACGAAGAACCCAAACGAGGTGCCGATAATAAACTGGTTTGCTTTGTGCATCCGAAAGGGACGAATGGGGTTTTGGTGGAGTTGTGTGAGAGTGTCTGAACCTTGATTTGTCGGATTGAAGGATTTGCTTGATTTTTGGGAATAATTGAACTATTTCTTTCTCAGTTTTAAATTTTTGGAAGCAAATAAATACAATTCCTGGAAATCATTTGGGGCTAAATCCTGTGGTCTTATAATGAATGCCGTAATATAGCTATCCATTATTAAAGCCAAGTTCCCATTATAAAGCCGGTACATAGCAAGTGAGCGCCATGAGAGCTTATAATACTTATTTAAAGATTCATAGCAAAAGTATTCATCGTTAATAGTAACAGTAGAATAGGTCTCAATATCTGCGTAATCTTTTACGGCGGATTTATAAAATGTTTTGTAGGTCTTTTTGTGATTATACGCCGTTTTGATGATCATATATGAAACCACAAAAAATATAAATTCAAGGATTAAATACATAAGTAAACTGCTTTCGGTAACTCCAAAATCACACTGGCAAATAACAATAGTTACAACGCCAAAAACAAAAAATACAATTGCAGCACGGATGTTTCTGGTTAGTAAGTCCGTCTTTATTTTAAAACATTCCAGTTCCTGGTGGATGTTTCTTTTGATAGTAATGTCCATGTTATTTGTTTTTGATTAGATTATATAGTAATCCCGGTTGAAAATCGGTCTGCGCATCTTCTTTATAATCCGATAGAGTTAACAAAAATAACTTGTGGTCTCTTTTTATGAAGAGTATTTCTAATGGTAGAAATGTATTAGAAAGTAAATTATTACCCTTTGGTTCTGCATAAATAATATTTGAATCAGATAGATTAAATTGAATAGAGAAGTTTTTAAACAAAGAATAATAATAAGCTACACTGTCATTTTTTTGAATTACTCTGGTGTTTTTACCCAATAATTTGAGCGATAGAGTTATTTGATTGTTTGGTTTAACTGGTTTGAGTGAATAATTAACGGGGGTTTGGGCATCATACAATGAAAAACCACTGTTTTGTGCGCTAACATAATATTCTTTAATTGACGATTTTAATGGTAGAGTCCAATTGTCACTAATTTTGAGGACTTGCAAATAATATTGCTTTCCTTGAATAAAATCTGATATTGGATATGATAATCCGTACCCTATTGTGTGCAAAAAAGATAGTTTCGAATTATCATCTGTTTTCACTTTTAGTAGTCTCTGGTACTCATTTGGAATGGTGTCGATATAAGGATCGGGAAAGATGTTTTCAGTAGATGGATGAAAAAAACCTTTAATATCACTAACTAACTTTCCAGAATTTAATTCGGCCAATATTGCAAAGGCAATAATTATCAATACATAGCGTAATACGAATTTCATTTAAAGATTTAAGTTGGCAATAAATGTAAGTATTCAACGAGTAGAATCAAACTTTGAATACGATTTAGTCTGTGGTCGATATTTTCACCGCACCATCAAATAAATCAAGAAATCCTCAAATCCTACAAATCAAGGTTCAGAATAATAAATTGGTTTGTTTTGTGCATCCGAAGGATTCACCGCTTGTGGCCACATGCTAAGTAATCGTTTTGCAATCTACGGTAGCTGTACATATTCATTACCCAAATTCAAATCCCAATCAAGATGCTTGCGGCAGCCAATGGCAATATAAACCGTAATTTCGCTTGTATCTTCGATTTATTAACGAATTAATATGAATGAACTCATCAATTGTATACTAAAATACAAAGCGCTTACTCAGCAACATATTGAATTGATAGAAAGCAAGACTGAATTAAAAATTATAAAGAAAGGGAGATGTTTTCTGGAGGCTGGCAGAGTAGCCAGGCAACTTGGCTTTTTAACCGAAGGTGTTTTAAGGGTTTATTTGTGTAATAAAAACGGCGAAGATATTACAAGGGCATTTATTACAGAGGGGCATTTCGTATTAAACGTTTTCAGTTTTAATAACAAAATACCATCAGAAGTCAATTTTGAGGCAGTTTCAGATTGTACACTATTGGTTCTTTCTGAAAAAGATATAATCGAACTCGCATCTGCCATTCCCGACTGGAATAATATCTTTTCGAAAGTTGTGGCTGAAGGGTTGACCAATAAATTAAAAATAAGCAATAATATGCTTAACCAGGATGCGAAAACACGTTATCTGGAATTTCTTAATACCTACCCGGGATTGGCTAATAGGGTGCCATTATCTGCATTAGCATCCTACCTGGGTATCAAACAATCTTCTTTAAGCCGCATCAGAAAAAATATAGCATAGTTTTTTGTCATATGGCAAAAAAAGCACGGTAGGATAGCCTCAGCTTTGTTATTCTAATTATTACTGCATGCTGAAGAATTTTTCAATCAATAAAGAAGTAGCTGCCAATATTGCTAACTGGAGAACGCGGCCCTTTAATCGCTGGGCTTTTCATCATGTTAAAGAAATTATTTCGTCAATAACTGTCGAAAATGACCCTAAGCATCCGCATTTATTGAAACCCGCTTCAAAAACGCTGAATGGATTAATGTTGAAGTTATTGGTAAAGATGACGTCAACCGATGCAATCGTCGTGTTTCATAAAGGTGAAATTGTATATGAGTCGTACGCCAATGGCAATAATGATTGTTCGCCGCATATCCTGATGTCGGCGAGTAAAGCCGTCACTGGGTTAATTGCTGGAATGCTGGAACATAAAGGGGATATCGATCTAAATGTTCCGCTTTTTAGTTTTATTCCGGAAATAAGTGGGACAGTTTATGAACAGGTAACCCTGCGTCAGCTGCTTGATATGCGTGCAGGAATAATATTAGATGCTGACCAGCAAAGCCGTTATGATTTAGCAACGAATTGGGAGGAGATTCCCGATGGAAAAACTTCTATGGGCTTGCACGAATTCTTTTCTCAAATAAACCATTCTGAACAAGTAAAAAACGACTCATTTAGATATGTATCCGCTAATACCGACCTTTTGGGATGGGCCATTGAAAACGCTACCGGCCGTACCCTGAGTTCATTATTGAGCGATTTGCTGTGGAAACCAATGGGAGCTGAAAACGAGGCTTACATCACAGTTGATAAAAACGAATCTCCAAGATCCTCAGGAGGGATTTGTGTTACTGCACGTGATTTTGCGCGCATAGGTCAGCTTTTTATAAATGGCGGTATGCATGGTTCACAAGAGATCATACCGCCATCCTTATTAGCGGATATATCAAATAATGGTGATCAGGAAGCCTGGGAAAAAGGCCAATGGGGCAAAGCCTTTGCACCTATCAGTAAGCGTATGTGCTACCGTAATGGATGGTATATTATCAATGATAAACCCAAAATTATATTTGCAATGGGTATGTATGGTCAGAATCTATTTATCGATCAGGCTAATAAAATAGTTATAGCAAAGTTCTCATCATGGAAAAAACCGACAGATTATATCGCCCTGCCATTAACCCACTATCTTGTAAAACGAATCCGTAAATCATTAATAGGTTAATACAAATTCCGATGGTAGGCATTTCGTCGCGTCATTAAAAACTGATTCTAAAAAACAACAATGGATTTTCCAAAACAAAAAGTACAGGAAGTATTAAACAAAATGCTGGCTTCATTTGACAAAGGCGCTGGAGAGCTAATTTCTTTTTATGCTGAAGATGCCAGCATTCAATTGCCTTTTTCAAAACGTAATAGTGCGGTAATGAGCCGCAAGCAATATTTTAATCATTTATCGCTAATATTACCAATGATGAAATCATTCCGCGTTCACGACCATAAGTTATATGCTACGGATGAGCCTGGTACTTATTGGGCAACAGCAGATTTGGAGTGCATTATAAAGCCTACGGGGAAAACTTACCGGCAAAATTATGTTTTACGTTTTTGTATTAATGAAGAAATGAAGATTACGCAATATTATGAATATGGTAATCCTCTTAAACTTGCGGAGGCAATGAAGCCATTATGGAAATTATTCCTGGGCCTTATCCGGGCAAAAATATTAGCGAAGTAAATCATGTTAAAAAGAATATTAATATTGGGTGCAACCGGTAGAACAGGCAAACATGCCATACCATTTGCGCTAGCACAGGGTTATCATGTTGTGGCTTTAGTTAGAAATCCGGCTAAGATAAGTGTAAAATCGGATGACTTAACCGTTATAAAAGGCTTATCTACGGATATTGATGATGTACGTAAAGCCATGAAAGGCTGCGATGCTGTTCTCAGTTTGTTAAGCCCTTTAACCAGGGGAGAAGCTATCTCTTTCAGGAAAATAAATGCTCCGCATATCCTGGAAAAAAGCATAGCTAACGTACTGCAGGTAATGGGTGAATACAGGGTTAATCGTATTTTAATCTTATCATCTGTTGGGGTAGGAGATTCATGGCAATATACCCCGTGGTATGTAAAGCTGCTAATTAAGCTAACCAATTTCAAAGTTATATTTGACGACCATAATGCTCAGGAACACTTAATTCAATCATCTGGAACAAACTGGACCATCGCCCGGCCTGTCGGTTTAAATGAAAACGAAACTACGGGGACATTGGCAATTACCTATGACCATATCCCAAAGCCGTTTCGGATGAGCCGCAAACTGCTGGCTAAATTTTTTATTGATAATGTATATAGTGAAACCTATTTTCACAAAACTCCTATGCTATCAGAAAAATGATCAATCCCAAATGCTGTCCTACGCCATAAATATTACCGACTCACAGCCGGTTACCGTAATGATATGCCCGTACTGGGAAACAAAACCTCTCTAGCTGCCGCTTTGCAACTGCGGCAGCGGAATGTTAATAATGCTATTAAAAATTCAACGAATACCGTGTTGATACCCTGAAGTAGCTATAATTTTTAGTTACATCTTCATGATGTTTGTAATCACCTTTTAATGTTAGATAGCCGGGCTCAGCACATAACGAGAATCCATCCCCCAATGCATACCTTAGTTCGCTGCTTACTACATGCAAAAAATAATGTGATTGATTGCCGTTAATGGTAAATAGCGCCCCTCCTCTGTAGTTAATACTGTAATATAGCTTGTCATCAATACTAATTCCGGCTCCGGCTATGACGCTTACGCCTGAGGTATAATCGTAATTGCGGCCATTAAATAAGTATTTATCCGGCACCGCCGCCAAAAGCACGGGCCCTAAGCCGAACGATGTATTAACTGTTATGCCCTTACTTAATTTATACTCGGAAAAGAGGTTGGCCTTGGCGCTTTCAGCACCATAAAAGAAGGCTTGATTATGGATATAGTCATAATTGGCAGATATGATGAGCAATTGTTGATCCTGGCTATCTGCCTTGCTAAAATCCCACCCAATTAATGATCCGTACACACTAATAATATTTACTTTTGAGCTATCATCCTGGCCAAACTCAGTATTAACGTAAATATTGCTAAACGGCGTTTTAAGGTCTTTTTCAGCGCTGCCATAAACGAGTTTAATACGGCCGTATAGCCCTGACCGTTCAGTATTAGCTGTGTTAATGTTGTTTGTGCTGAATGTACGGAAGCCAAGATCAAAGTCGGCATGTACGTTTGTTGAATCCGGCTTATCAATATCGTCATCGTTAACTTTGCCCCACTTCCCATCCATTATTCTGGTTAAACCATTCATCGGGTCAATAATAAATGCCGCCACTTCGCTTGCCTGGCGCTTAAATCCGGTGCTTTTTTTACTAATTATTCTGTTAGATAAGCGATAAGTCATTTCGCCTAGCACAATACCACCAAATGTGGTGTTAATAAAGTCATTAGGGGCAGGAGCCTGGTTTTCTGCAACAGTTTCCCATATATAACTTCCGACGGCAGAGGCCGGCGCAGCCTCCCAAAAAGTATATCCGTTGGCTCTAAACGAATTAAAAAAAAGATTTCCATGGTAAGGGTGACCAAACTGGTTTGTTTGAAACTCATCATTATCAAAAGTCCAGCTACCCGGGTTAAGGTTATGCCCAACCGTACTGAAAGATATATGTGCATAATCCTTATTCACAATATACCGGTCGTAAGTCCACGGAGTTAATTCTGCCAGCCCAAATTCAAAAGCAGCACGGCCAAAATGTTTTTTAGGCTTAGTAGTTGAGTTATCACTTTGAATAGTATCCTTTTTTGTGGGTTTGCGAAGCAATGGCCTGGCATCAAACGGGGTTTGCGCATTAGCATAAGGCGTTAACCAAAAGAGCGAAATGCTCATTATAGCGATCAATTTGCCCATATTGTTGAGCAAGGCATCAAAAGGTAGGTATGGTTTTTCCATTAAGAATGGTTTTGACTAAAGAAAGTTAGTGATTTAGGATTAGTTATGAAAGTTTTCTCTACAGAAAGCAATGGAAAATCTGTTTCTTAATGTTTTTCATGATAGGAAATTGATTAGGTTATTGATTTCGTATCGGCTAAAAAAATACTGAGCAGAATATTACTATAAGGTGGCTATTTATAAGTTTACAATCGGGGACAATTTATTGTTTTAACATTTATTATTAACGCTGTTGAAATTTTGATTTTAGATGATAGAATATTGCTTGGTTCGTTATTGATGAAACTATCAGTGTACCTTATTTGTTATCCGCGTTTAGGATATGAAAAGTTATTGTTTGTGGATCGGCATGATGGCGCTGCTGCTAACGGCAATCGCAAGTTGTGGTATAGTAAAGTCACTTGGTAGAGATCCACATGGCGAAGCGCTTGCACGGTTGGATACTTTAACTGATTACAAAGATGGCAGCTTCCAAAATTTAGTTAAACGCCCTGATTCAACTATCAAGCACAACCGCCTGGTTCATATGTTCCGCGACCACGTTGGCCCCGTCAGGCCTGCTCACGCATTGCCATGGGTAAAAACGGATTTGAAGACATTAACTGACAATCCACCTACCATCGTTTGGTTTGGGCATTCGTCCTTGCTGATCAAAACCATGCAGGGTAATATCCTCATTGATCCTGTTTTTAGCAATCATGCCGGGCCGGTGCCCGGATTTGTTAAATCATTTAAAGGCACTAATCATTACCACGCCGCGGATATGCCGCAAATAGATGTGCTGATTATTTCCCATGATCACTATGATCACCTGGACTACCGCACCCTGAAAAAATTGAAAGATCATATTAAAATGGCAGTAGTGCCGCTTGGTGTAGGTTCGGAATTGGTTTACTGGGGATTTGACCCCAAAAAGATCATCGAACTAAATTGGTATCAATCAACTACGCTCGCTGGCGGACTCCAGATCACCGCTACGCCGGCGCAGCACCACAGCGGACGCACATCTCGTGAAGGAAATAAAACACTTTGGGCTTCGTACGTGATACAGATTGGCCAATACCGACTGTTTTTTGGTGGCGATGGTGGTTATAGTCCTGTATTTAAAAAGATCGGACAGCAATATGGCCCGTTCGACCTGGCACTGCTGGAATGTGGACAATACAACCAACCATATATTCATTTGGGTCTTGGGCAACCTGCCCAGGCTGCCCAAGACCTTCGGGCCCGTTTGCTGCAGCCCATCCACTGGGCCAAATTTCCGGAAGCTGATCATCCCTGGAACGAACCTATAAAAACACTCCTGCCTGCTGCTGAAAAGCTGGGTATCCCGGTAAATGTTCCACGTATCGGGGAACCTTATACTCTGGGTGATCCGCCCAGGAAAGTAGTTTGGTGGGACATACAATAAATTATTTGAGCTTATGGTAGGTGTTTTACCGCACTATTAGATACTATCATGCTAATCCTCAAATCCCATCAATCAAGGCTCAGGCAACCCTGCTCCGCTGCAGCAAAGTGCTGAAATATCGCTATTCGTAGATAAAACCATACGGCCCGTCGACTTTAACATTTCTTAACATGGGTGTTTTACACATTTGTACACAGAAACAGCGTTAAGGATTCATCTTGCCTGCATGGCCGGATATAAATAGCACCGTTAATTAAATAGTTCATTCAACCACTCATAATATTATGTATTCGTTTTTACGCTATTAATCATCATTTTTTCACTTAAGATCAAATTAATAATTGTATGCAACGGATAAGCAATAGTATTTACCAAATTAACTTAGGCTGGGTTAATGTTTTTGTAATTGAAGATAACGGGCTCACACTCATAGGTACCGGCCCAAAAGGAAGTGGCCGCAAAATATTTAAGGCCATTAGGGCCGCGGGTAAAAATCCTAAAGATATTAAGCAGATTATATTAACCCACCTGCATCCCGATCATGCCGGAAGTGCAGAGGAGATCAAAAGAATTTTAAGGGTGCCGGTAATAGCGCATGCTGATGATGCCGAGATTATGCGCTATGGTATTGCTTTTCGTAAAGAGTTGTGCTTAACCCCCGGGTTGAAAAATTGGCTGATCTACCATCTTGCTATAAAACGATCAGGTATAAATATTGATCCGGTTGAGATAGTCCGACCATTAAAGCATAACGACCTGTTGCCTTTACTTGGTGGCATCCGCGTTATACATACCCCGGGCCATAGCAAAGGGCATATTTCGCTGCTGGTTGAAAAAGAAGAAGTACTGATCGCAGGAGATCTGTTATCTAACACGCTGGGGCTTGCCCTGAGTGTTATTTATGAAGACCCCCAGGAAGGCATGCGAAGTATTAATAAAATAACCAACCTTGATTTTGAAAAAATTGTCTTCGGGCATGGCAGGCCTATCCTAAGTAATGCCGGTGGCATTATCAGGCAGGCGTTTAATCGCTACAACTATTCATTCATTTAACTAATTAAGCCCTGTTTAATCATGAAAAATCAAGTTAACCGGCTATATAATTTCGGCTTAAAGTTAATTTTTACCGTAGCTGAATATAGTGCCTTATTTTGCATACTGATTAGAAGTTAAAGTTATCATTAACAAATGCCAGTTCTGTTAAACTCACGATATGGATAAATAGGATAAATAGTTAGCTGTTCATCAAATCTGTAGGCTTCAGTCGCAGACTGAAGCTAGTATAGGGTATCTTGTCTTTGAAGTTTAGCTAATTTTTTAATCGAAAAAATAAAAAACTATATTTGCAATGCTTAAACATGAAAAATGGACTTTGAGCAACTTCAAAAACAAGTAGATTTCATTCACGAAATCGATAAGGTAAAATACATACAACGTAAAACACGCCTTTTCAACAGTGACCGTACAGAAAATGATGCTGAACACAGCTGGCATATTGCATTAATGGCTTTAGTATTGTCTGGGCACAGCAATGAAGCTATTGACCTCTTTAAGGTTATAAAAATGCTGTTAATTCATGATTTGGTAGAAATTGATGCCGGTGATGTCTTTTTATACGATACTACGATAAACCACACCAATACAGCCGCAGAACTAGCAGCGGCAAGACGAATATTTGGCCTATTGCCACAGGATCAGGCTGAAGAACTTATTTTGATTTGGGCAGAATTTGAAGCAGGTGAAACAGCCGAATCAAAGTTCGCGCGCGCCATGGATCGGTTTGAACCGCTACTACAAAACAGATCTAATAAAGGAGGTACCTGGAAAGAGTTTAACGTGCCTTATGATAAAGTAATTGAGAAAAAAAGTGTCATCAAAAAAGGATCTGACCTTTTGTGGAACTACGCTAAAAAACTTATAGACAATAGTGTAGAAGAAGGCATATTAAAAAAATAGATACTAAATAATTCTTCTGTGCAATTTCAGGCAACTCGCTTTAGTTAGGAGCGGATACTGGCTACTTCGACGGGGCTCAGTGCAGGCCCACGCCTAAGGCCCACAGGTGTATGAGCGCATAGCACGGCCCGCAGGCAACGCCACAAATATCTACCCCAACCTGACCTCCCCTTGAAATCAGGGAGAGGTGTCGACGAAGGGGGTAAAATCAAGGTTCATACAGCATTTCACTTTTTTAATTAAAAAATGCAATTTCATGGGTGATATTTCGTGCATATATTACACATAGTAATAAACACTCATGATAACGATGAATAACAACAGATTATCAACGGTTGAACAGCGTGAAGCCTTCTTTGTAGCACTTTATAAAAAGGCCTTTCCTAACGTTGCACGTTACATAGCCCGGATGGGTGGCAACCTTGAAGAAGCACAGGATATTTTCCAGGACGCGCTGGTTATATATTACGAAAAAGTTGCGTCGGCACAGGCTGAAATCATTGTAAGCGAGAAAGCCTATTTGTTGGGTATTGCCAAAAGACTATGGTTGCAGCATTATAAGGCCGGGCTTAAGAACCAACCCTTAAATGATTTTGACATCGAAGTTGTACCCGACGAACAACTTGCCACCAATAAGCTACTGCATTACCTTGAAACTGCTGGTAAGAAATGCATGGAATTGCTTAAAGCTTATTATTACGATCATTTGCCTGTTGGGGATGTCGCTACGCTGTTTGGTTACTCGGGTACTCATTCAGCTACAGTAGCAAAATATAAATGCCTGGAGAAAGTAAGGGAAACGGTTAAACAAAACTCATTGAACTATGCGGACTTCATTGAATAACATCAAAGCTATCGACGATTATCTTTTAGGTAGCATGGCCCCCGGCGACAAGCTTTTGTTTGAGGCGAACATGTTGTTGAACAACGATTTGGTAAACGATATGGAGCATCAACAAAACACGTATACAGTTATCAGGCAATATAGCCGCCAAAAGATAAAGGGCGAGATTGTCGCCGTACAAAAAATATTAGCTACCGCACCACAACACATGGGCTTTATGGACCGCATTGTCAATCTGTTTAAAAAGTATTAAATCATGGACATCAATCATAACGAATTTAGAAAATACGCGGTTAAGCATCACCGCATTGGCAGCCAGCATGTAGATAGTTACATAGGCCGTGCTGCAAGCATCCCCAAAAACATGACGCCTTACATTATGGAAGAGCGCCAGTTGAACGTATCACAGATGGATGTTTTTTCCCGCTTGATGATGGATCGAATCATATTTTTAGGCGAACCTGTGGCGGACAGGATGGCAAATATAATTCAGGCGCAATTACTTTTTCTGCAATCGGTAGATGCTAAAAAGGATATCCAGCTTTATATCAATTCGCCGGGTGGTGATGTCTATTCGGGCATGGGTATTTATGATACCATGCAATTGATCACACCCGACGTGGGTACAATTTGTATTGGAGTGGCCGCTTCCATGAGTGCCGTTTTACTTTGCGCGGGCAAAGCAGGAAAGCGTGCCGTGCTGCAGCATTCGCGTATAATGATTCACCAGCCTTCGGGTGGGGTGCAGGGCGTTTCAGCAGATATCGAGATCACTGCGCAACAAATTATAAAGGTAAAGCACGATCTGTATAAAATCATCGCTAAACATAGTGGCCAGACCTATGATTGGGTACACAAAGCATCCGACCGGGATTACTGGATGACCGGCCCCGAAGCTAAAGAACAAGGTATGGTAGATGAGGTGTTAGGGGATATAGATTAAAGCCCACGCCTGTAATTTAGAATTCAATATATAATCGGAATATCATGGATGAAGAACAAATGCGTAAAAATCAGGCTTTAATTAAAAAAGCTTATGCAGGGTTTAATAACAGGGAAATTGATACAGTCCTGGCTATAATGCATTCGGATATTCATTGGCCTAAAGCATTTGAGGGCGGTTACGCGATTGGACATGAAGCCGTAAGAGAGTATTGGACAAGGCAATGGAGTGAGATAGATCCAAAGGTAGAGCCTGTAACAATTATTGAACGCCCCGACGGAAAGATTGAGGTTGAGGTTGACCAATTGGTAAAGGATTTAGAGGGTAATATTTTATTTGATGGCAAAGTAAAGCATGTGTATGCAATTAATGATGATCTGTTGGAACAGATGAAGATTGAAATTGAATAATTAAAAAGATGAGTTTGTTACCCTCTTTCCGGCTTGCCGGAGAGAGGGTCGAACAGCGCAGCGCATTCGGGGTGAGTCGACGGTTCGCCAAGCATTCACACTAATGTCGCTCGTATATTCTACTTGCCCGGTCTTGACCAACCCCCTCTTTTACAAGCAAAAAAGAGGAGAAGCTTTATAAGGTGGGACTTTTTAAAAACTTTTACCTTTTCACTTTTGACTTTTAAATTTATTTACTACATTTGCACCTCTTTTATAAGAAGTAAATAACAATGAAAAAAGATCTGCACCCATCAAATTATAGATTAGTTGTATTTAAGGATATGTCTAACGAGTATTCTTTCTTAACTAAATCATGCATCGATACCCGTGAAACTGTAAAATGGGAAGATGGTAACGAATATCCATTAGTGAAATTAGAAATTTCACATATGTCGCATCCGTTCTACACTGGTAAAATGAAATTGGTTGATACCGCTGGTCGTATCGACAAATTCCGTACCCGTTACAACAAGAAATAATTATTTGTTTATAAATAATATAGCGAGTCTCCCGATACATCGGGAGACTTTTTTATTTTTGCGCCATGGCAATTATTCTTTTTGAAGATAACGCGCACCAATCCCTGCTCCCTTTAACCTACACTCGCCCTGTTGCCGATTTACGCATAGGTATTTTTACCATTGCCGAAAAGTGGGCCAAGCATTTAAAAACCGACTTCTCGTTTCATACCCGTGCCTATTTGCGGGGTAAGTTCCCCATAAAAATTACAGCTGATAATATATTTATCAATGGCTCATTTTGTCCGGATGCTGATTTAGTGGAAGCTATTGATAAGCTGCGCGTAGGCGATGCTTTAAAATATAAAGATCAATTGGTGGCGGTTCGTTTAGGTGAATCGGATGCGAAGCATTTTACCATCAACGTTGATTACGGTCAGGCTATAGCCTATGAAAATCTTGCAGTAACAATAAAATATCCCGAAGATATTTTCAGGAAGAATGATATTGAGCTCCGCAAGGATTTTAAGCTGGTAACCAATGGCCGTACAAGTGCAACCATCAGTAGCACCAACACCATCATTGGGAATGATTTTTTTGCCGAGGATGACGTTAAAACCGAATGCAATACCTTCAGCACTCTAAACGGACCGATCTATTTAGGTAAAAATACCGAGATCTGGGAAGGAACCAATATCCGTGGCGCATTCGCTATTTGCAGCGATTCGCAGGTGAAAATGGGCAGCAAGATTTATGGTGCGACAACCATCGGGCCATACTGCCGTATTGGTGGCGAGGTAAATAACGCCGTTATCTGGGGTTATTCCAATAAAGGGCACGAGGGATATTTAGGTAACTCCGTATTAGGCGAATGGTGCAATATCGGTGCCGACAGCAATAACTCTAATCTTAAAAATAACTACGCCGAAGTGAAACTGTGGGATTATACCACCCAAAGTTATCGCAAAACCGGACTGCAATTTTGCGGAATGATTATGGCCGACCATGTTAAATGCGGCATCAATACCATGTTTAACACAGGTACCGTTGTAGGTGTAGGATCAAACGTGTTTGGCGCGGGGTTTCCGCCTAATAACGTCCCTGATTTTGCCTGGGGTGGAGCGCAGTATGGTTTTGAGGAGTACTCACTGCACAAAATGCTAGAAACCACTGCCAAAGTATTTGAACGCCGCGAACACCGGGAGTTTAATAACGATGAGCAAAACATCCTGAAAGAAGTATTTAAACTGACCAAAGCATATAGAGAAATTTACATATAAATATATTGAGTGAATGAGTGATTTAGCGAATGAGTGATTAGGCACATTCATTATATTACTCCATCACCCAATTAAAATAAATCACTAAGTCACTCAATCACTAAATCAAAAATAATAATATGAGAAAAAAAATAGTTGCCGGAAACTGGAAAATGAACCTTGATTATAACGAGGGATTAGCCTTATTTTCAGAAATAACCAATATGGTTAAGGATGAAATTACCGGTAAACAGCAAGCGGTAGTTTGCAGCCCGTTTATACACTTGCACAGCTTGGTGCAAATGGCAAAAGGTTATGATAAGGTTTCTGTTGGCGCGCAAAACGCACACCAGGCAGAATCAGGTGCTTACACAGGCGAAGTATCGGCTAAAATGTTAAAATCAGTAGGTGTGGAGTATGTGATCTTAGGTCACTCCGAGCGTCGCCAGTATTTTGGCGAAACCAACGAATTATTAGCTAAAAAAACGGATACAGCTTTAGCGAACGATTTAAAACCAATTTTTTGTATAGGTGAAACCTTGCAGGAGCGCGAAAGCAATGTGCATTTCCAGGTGATAAAAGATCAATTGGCTGAAGGCGTATTTCATTTAGATGCAGCTAACTTTGCAAAGTTAGTTATCGCTTATGAGCCTGTTTGGGCCATCGGTACAGGTGTAACCGCATCAAGTGATCAGGCGCAGGAAATTCACGCTTTTATCCGCAAGGAAATAGCTGCAAAATACAGCCAGCAAGTAGCCGATGATACCACTATTTTATACGGCGGTAGCTGCAACCCTAAAAATGCCCCTGAATTATTTGCCCAGCCAGATATTGACGGTGGATTGATAGGTGGTGCATCATTAAAATCGAGAGATTTTGTTGATATATTAAGAGTATTTAATTAATTATTGAGCGAATGAGTGAGTTAGTGAATGAGCGATTGGTGTCTTTTTTAAATCACTCATTCACTAACTCACTCATTCACTAATTATAACAAATGAAAGTATTCCTTCCTCCATTTGCCGGTTTTGTAGTGTTCGCTGTAATAGTGTTGTTGCAATCCATTGTTTTCCCCATTCATTTGGGCGACATGGGCAAGGGGAACTTGCATGCTTTTATGGCTTGTTTTTACTACTGCTGGCCTTTATACTTTATTACGGCTTTACTAACCCAGTATGTAATTGTGTTGCCGATATGGGAGGCCGCGCATTTTTGGTCGATGGTGGGTAAGGATGCGGCTGTTACGGCCACAGCCTTATTATGCGCTATTTTTGCCGGTGGTATCGCTTACATCATTTGGGATAAGCAAACAGGCATTTACCATTTGGCCGGTATGGCAATATTAATGTTGCTGATACAGCTAACGTATTGGGTTATCAACTTTTTTATGTTGGGGTTGATAGTTGGCGGGAAAATAAAATTGAAGCATAAGCCAACTACTGCTACTGAATAATATCTACCTAAAATGAATTACTACGAATTGCTTTTTACCCTTATAGTTACGGAGGATTACCAGCAAGATATGCTGATAAATACCCTGGGCGAAGTAGGCTTTGATACTTTTGAAGAGCTGGAGTTCGGCTTTAAGGCTTATATCCCTGTTGATGATTTTGATGAGGCTAAGCTTATAGAAGCCTTAACACCTTACCGGGATATGTTCACCTTCAGCTATGAAATTGCGTTGATCCCCCAAAAAAACTGGAACGAGGTATGGGAAAGTAATTTTGAGCCTATAAATATTCAGGATAAGATATTTGTACGCGCAACCTTCCATGAGCCGAAGCCGGAGATCGAATACGAGATCGTTATCGACCCTAAAATGGCTTTTGGCACCGGGCATCATCAAACTACATCAATGATGCTGGAACTGATGCTGGAGAATGAATTCTTTGGCAAAAATGTGCTTGATATGGGCTGTGGTACCGGTATCCTGGCTATCATGGCATCAAAATTAGGCGCGGCTAAAGTTACTGCCATTGATTACGACGTTGTTTGTTTTGAAAGTACGCTGGAAAACGCACAATTGAATAATATTGATAATATTACCGCCATCTGCGGATCAAAAGAAGTGATACCTGATGAGCAATTTGATACCATATTAGCCAATATTAACCGCAATATATTGCTCGATCAGATACAGCATTACAGCGAGGTTTTAAAGCCCGAAGGTGAGTTATATTTAAGTGGTTTTTATGAGCAACCAGACCTGGATATTATTATGGATGAGGCGCGTAAATATGGTTTGAAATACATCATTCATAAAAACGATAGCGATTGGGTTGCAGCCAAATTTATTAAGTAACTTTTTTGCAACTTAATACGTACAAGGTGTCGTAATTTAGTGATAATGAAGTAGTAGTAATTAAACTGCTACAGTTATTTTTTCAATAATTTATTAGATTATTAAAAAATAATCATAACTTTATTAACTATAGCGCAACCTACTCATAATTTAATTTTTATATGAAAACACTTGGTAAAAAAATAAGGTTACTTCGTCATCAAAAAGGCTGGAGCCAGGAAGATGTTGCGAAGCGTTTAGACATCTCAATACCAGCGTTCTCTAAAATTGAAACCGGAATAACCGATATTAATTTATCACGCCTTGAGCAGATAGCTACTTTGTTTGAAATGGGGGTTGTGCAACTACTTACCTTTAACGAAACCGAACAGGATCAAAAATTCATAACCGAGCTTGAAAACGTACACAAACGTTTAAACGATCGTGAAAACGAGGTTATTGAATTACAGAAAAAAGTTATCGAACTTTTTGAAGAATTAAGACACAGGCGCGAAATAGCGTAGTTATATAAGCTTTATAAAAAAAGAGTTTGGTTATGCTAAGCTCTTTTTTTATGCGAAAATGTAGCGCATTGTTAGATGCTTTTTGCCAAATACACTACCCATGGCCGCGTGCAGCGCGATCATTTTTTCGTTAAAATCGCCCACCCATGATAGTTCCATTTCTTCATATTGGCTCAATGGCAACACATATTCACCAAGTTTTATAAACAATGCTGATTCCAGGCCATGATTTTGGAATTTTTGTTTGGTACCCATTACAATAGCCCGCATACGGTTAACGCCCCTCCACTTTAAGTATAAAAAGATAAGTTTACCTTTCAGGTCGAGTTTACCTTTTAGCGGCTTAATCATCGGATTGGCATCAGGCAGCACAATGTTGAATGATGCAGGTTCGCCGTTAAAGTAAGCAAACCATATCAGGTTTTCATCCATCAAAGGCTTCATCTTCCTGAAGCTTTCTAATATGGTAGCATGCGTAATCGGCACAAAGTTTTCAAAGCCTTTCCAGGCATCGTTATAAATCTCAATAAAATCAGCCGCGAACTGTTCAATTTCACTTGCCTTAAGGTGCTTAAATGTGTACCCGGGTTTCTGTATTACCCAGTTAGCAATCCTCCTGAATCTTTCTGGAAAAGGCTTAACTACATTCAGGTAATTAGTGATCTGCTCGTACTGCGTTTTAAAGCCATAGTTTTCAAAAAATGCCTTATAATATTCCGGGTTATAATTCATCCCATAGGATGGGGGTGAAGTGAAGCCTTCGCTCAGTAAACCCCAAAAAGTATCGTTTTCACCAAAGTTTATGGGGCCATCCATGGCTTGCATGCCATTTTCTTTTAACCATGCTTTGGCGGTATCAAATAACAAAAAAGCTGCTTTTTCATCATCAATACACTCAAAAAAACCTACGCCGCCGGTTGGCTGCTCGTAATTATATGCCTTTTCATTATTGATAAACGCGGCTATCCGGCCAATCAACTTACCATCGCTGCTGGTAAGCACCCAACGTGTACATTTGCCATGGTTATAAAAGCTATTCTTAGCCGGATCGAATATAGCCTCAACATCATTATCAAGCGGGCATACCCAAATGTCGTCATTTTGGTAAATTACCCTTGCTACATCTAAAAAGGTTTTTTTTGCTGACTTATCCTTAACCTCGGTTATAACCATTTTGTATTATAAATGCTCAAATATAAAAAAAGCATCCAGAGGCATGTTCTGAATGCTTTACTAAAAATATATATAAATGTTTTAAAAATCGTCTTCCTCGTCGAATTCTTCAAAGCTTTCGTAACCACCAATTTCATCAAGCGGCATATCGTAGTCTTCATCATCCTCGTCATCAATAATCCTCTTCTTAGCTTTCGGATCAGCAGATTCTGGAGCTGTTTTCTTCGCGCCTCCGCTTTTTGAATCCGGCTTTTTCTTTAAAGGTTTTTTTGGCGTTCCCATTATCGAATTTTTAGTTTAAAACTTAATTCTATGTAAATTTAAATCAAATAAAATATAAAATTGCCTATTAGCAAATAGCGAGCTATTTATTAGTAAAAATAATTAAAATCCATTTTTATTAAAAATATCATTTAAAAATTATTCTGTGGCCTCGCCAATAGAACTTTCTTCCGTTGTAAGTTCTTTTATATTAGGCAAATCATTCATGCTATTTATGCCAAAATAATCCATAAACAGGCTGCTTGTGCCATACAGGATTGGCTTGCCAACAGCTTCAGATTTGCCTACAATGGCTATTAATTCCTTTTCGAGTAGTTTTTGTATCGAGTAATCGCAGTTTACACCACGTATCTGTTCAACATCGGTTTTGGTAGTTGGTTGCCGGTAGGCAATTACCGCGAGTGTTTCCAGTGCAGCCTGGCTCAGTTTCTTTTTTGAGCGTTGCGATTGCAGCAGATTAATAACCGGGTGAAAAGGTTTTTTGGTGAGAAACTGGTAGCCATTATTTACTTTAACCAATTCAATAGCCAAGTTTTCAGCCTGGTATTTTTCGTTGATATTATTGATGCTCTGATTTATTTGCTCAATACTAATGTCCTCTTCCAATGCTGCCTGTAAGCAGTATGCGATCTCTTCAACCCGTAAACTTTGCTCAGATGAAAATATGAGCGCTTCAATATAAAGATCTGTGTTTGACATTTTTAACTATAAATTTAAGTTGTATTCCCTGAGGTTGTGATTAATAACCTGAAAGTAAAAAACCGTTAACGACTATTGGGCGTATCTACCCATATAAACTTATAAAATTAATCATCTATTATGAAAACAGAAACAGATTTAACTAATGTTAATGTAAATATGGCCCGTAGGTCGTTTTTGCGTTATGCAGGCGCTGGAGTGGCCGGGATAGGCTTATTGTCAGCTGTATCCTCATGCCATAAAGATCATAATGTTGTCCCTACAGCGGGTGTAACTGATGTGGGAAGTGGTGATATAGGTGTATTAAATTTTGCCTACGCACTTGAACAACTGGAAGCTGCATTTTATTTACAAGTGGTTGCAACCCCCTACACCAGCATTCCATCAATTGAATTAGCATATTTAACAGATATACGCGACCATGAAGTATGTCACCGTGAGTTTTTTAAAGCAGCATTAGGTACCAGTGCCATACAAGGATTAACCCCTGATTTCAGCAAAATAGACTTCACAAGCAGAACAGCGGTATTAGCTGCTGCTAAGGCTTTTGAAGACCTAGGTGTAACCGCCTATGATGGTATTGCCTATAACATACAAAATGCTGCTTATTTATCCATTGCTGGTAGTATTGTTTCGGTGGAGGCAAGGCATGCGGCTTTGATCGGCAATTTAATAACCCAGGGCAATTTCGTATCGTCAGATCAGGTTGATACCAACGGTTTAAACATTAGCAATAAACCAAGTGCGGTATTAGCGGGAGCCAATGTTTATTTAAAGACTAAAGTTTCAGCTAACAGTTTCAGTTAATCACCTTTAACAATTACAACCATGAATTTATTTAGTATAGTAGAAGAAATAGAGAAAATTGACCCGGAATTTAATGACCGGATCAGCCCTCGTCGCGACGCGATAAAAAATATTACAAGCTTTGGTTCTAAGGTAGCTATTGCTGCGGTTCCATTTGCTTTAGGCAATTTATTCAAAAAAGCCTATGGTCAATCAGCATCAGCAAGTGTAATTAGTGTATTAAACTTTGCTTTAACACTTGAAATATTAGAAGCGACATTTTACAACGATGGGATGGCCGCTTCAGGATTAGTAACTGATACCTCTTATATCTCTCAAATTCAGTCTGACGAAAACAAACACGTTACGTTTTTAACAAGCGCAATTAATGCCGCAGGTGGTACCCCGGTTACCGCGTCTGATTTTGTGTATTTAGATTATACCGGTGGTGCTGGTTCACAGGCTGGCCCATTCACTGGTGTTTTTACCAACTATCAAACATTTTTAGCTGTTGCCGAAACATTTGAAGATACAGGCGTACGCGCATACAAAGGCCAGGCCCCTAATTTATTGGGTAACCAAACTTATTTAACTGCAGCACTTGATATACACGCTGTAGAAGCAAGGCACGCATCAGCCATCCGTTATTTACGTATGACCAAATATGGTGCAACTGTATTGCCATGGATTACCAGTGCTGCATCAGGAAGTGTTGATACTTCTGGTGCTGCAAGTAATGATACCGGTGTTGCGGCAGTAAATGCAAACTACGGTGGTGCTACTCCAGAAAATACAACTGTACAAGGTGGCGTTAACATCCTTAATTTACCTAGTGCAACAAGTAGTACAACAACAGTTGCTGCTGCAACGGCGGCGTTTGATGAACCGTTAACAATGAGTGAAGTACTTGCTATATTAGTGCCGGCATTTACAAAACCAAAAAGTTAATTAGTAAGTTAATAAAACAAAAAACGCCATGTATTATTTACATGGCGTTTTTTATTGGGTTTATATTTCTAATAATTAATAACCTGCTCTTCAATTTGCACTGGTACATCGCGCCATTCATATTTTTGGTTGCGTAATTGGGGTTCAAAACCTGCTTCGGCTATTGAGTCCTGTATGCCTTTGGCAGTGAATCGATGTGGCGCACCTGCTGCAGATACCACATTCTCTTCGATCATGATCGATCCAAAATCATTTGCACCTGCCTGTAAACATATCTGGGCAACTTGTTTACCTACGGTAAGCCATGATGCCTGTATATTCTTGATATTTGGCAGCATAATACGGCTTAACGCAATCATGCGGATGTATTCATCGCCTGTTACATTATTCGTAATACCACGAACTTTACGCAACAGCGTACCATCATCCTGGAAAGGCCATGGTATAAATGCCACAAAGCCATAATGGCCTTCAGGTTTTTCTGCCTGAACCTCGCGTATCCAAACTAAATGCTCAAAACGTTCCTCAATAGTTTCAACATGGCCAAACATCATGGTAGCCGAGCTTGGCAAATTAAGCTGATGTGCCGCGCGCATTACATCTAACCATTCCTTACCGCCACATTTTCCTTTGGAAATTAGCCTGCGTACACGGTCGTTCAGGATCTCGGCACCTGCACCCGGTAAAGAGTCCAAACCCGACTCTTTCATCGCTCTGAGCACATCAATATGGCTCATGTTCTCCAGTTTTGATACGTGAGCAATCTCTGGTGGACCTAATGAGTGTAATTTTAGGGTTGGATATAATTCTTTTAGTTGTTTAAAAAGATCGGTATAAAAAGATAGGCCCAGATCAGGGTGGTGTCCGCCTTGTAATAGCAACTGGTCGCCGCCGTAACGGAAAGTTTCCTCTATTTTCTTTTTGTAGGTCTCGATATCGGTAATGTAGCTATCCTCGTGCCCGGGGCGACGGAAAAAGTTGCAAAACTTACAGTTGGCTATACAAACGTTGGTAGTGTTTACATTTCTATCTATCTGCCAGGTAACCTTGCCATGCGGAACCTGCTTTTTACGCAGTTCGTTAGCCACATACATCAAATCAGGGGTAGAGGCGTTGTTATATAAAAAAACACCCTCTTCCTGGCTCAGGAAATCAAATTGTAAAGCGCGCTGTAACAGATCGGCTGTATTCATATACAAATATAGATAAAAAGTGATTAGAGAATACAGGTTAGAAATTAGGTAACATTGGGCTGACATTTTCCTGTACATATAGAAAACCAAACCAAGCGTCATTGCGAGGTACGAAGCAATCTATATGCTATACAGAGAACCGTAAGGGCGACCTGCCTATGTAGAGATTGCTTCGTTCCTCGCAATGACGATAGTTTATGATAAATTATTCTACCACCAACCCCTTATCCAATCTTAAAACCTTCGTCACACTATCCGGTATCTCATGCTGATAATGAGTTACGTAAATCAGTGTCACATCACTCATGTCGCAAATTGTATTTACTATCTGCTTAAAGTTTAGTTGCTGATGCTCATCCATTCCCTGGCAGGGTTCGTCAAATATCAGCAGGTCAGGGTTTTTAATCAATGCCCTGGCAAGCAAACATAAACGTTGCGCGCTGGCTGGGATGTTTTTTAGCAGTGTACGAGCGTATTTATCAATCTCCAAAGCCTGCATCCATGCTAAAGCAGTATCAGCTTTAGCTTTTTGGCTCGGCCTGAATAATCCTAAAGTGTCATAATAACCCGATTCAATCACCTGCAAGCAACTGTTATCTGTCGGGAAATACTGATGCAGCTCCGGCGATACAAAACCTATTTTCTTTTTAATATCCCAGATGCTTTCGCCGCTGCCGCGCTTTACATCAAACAAAACAATATCATTGGCATAAGCTTGTGGGTTATCGCCATTAACCAAACTTAACAAGGTCGATTTTCCGGCACCATTCGGCCCAAGCAATGCCCATCGCTCGCCAGGCAACACCTGCCAGTTTACTTTATCTAGAATGACTTTCTCGCCATATTTTATATGTACGTCGTTCATTTTTATCATGTAGGTATAAGCCGGTTTCTCGGTGTTGTTGAGCAAGTTTTTTAGCTTCTCTACATCTACATTGGTATTCGTTTCGTCTTTAAAAAATTCCGCATTAAAGTCAGCCTTTTTTATGGTCTCAACTATCTCTCCATCCTCCAAAATAGCAATATGGGTTATAGCATCAGGTATCTCGTGCGGCGAAGTGGCAATAATTACCGAAATGCCTGAGGAGGTTATCTCACTTAGTATTACGTTAAACTGCTGGCGTGTCTGCACATCAAGCCCGGTTAATGGGGTATCCAGCAACAATAAAACTGGGTTCTTGATCAGCGCTGCCGCGATCAATAAGCGCTTGGTTTCGCCGTTGGATAGTTTGATGAGCTGTTTGCTTCGTAGTGGCTCTAACCTTAATGTTTCAATAACCTTATCAAAGGTCCAATAGTTGTTACCACCGTCAACATGTTTTATATCATTCAGATATTCTTCAACAGTTTGCGCGTCTTCCGAGTCCGACGAATTATATCGCTGCTGATAATAAAATTCAGTAGTGTTGGATAGATTCCTGAAATGATGTTTCGACTCCACCAAAGCAATCAGTTTATGATGTGTTAAAGTAGGATCATGATTGGGGTGGTGTGCTAAAAACTCTTCAAAAAAGGTATAATTTACTTCACCTCCTGTAACATTAAACCTGCCGGTAATAGTTTGTAACAAGGCGCTTTTACCTGAACCACTTTTGCCGATCAAAGCCCAATTTTCGCCCTTGTTTATATGGAATGACAGGCTTTTAAATATATGATTGTTTAAATAACGTATGCTGGCGTGCTGTATAGATAGTAGGGTAGTGCTCATGGTAGATAAGTAGGCGGTAAAAATACTTATCTGTTTTATAAATGGGTATAGTTATTGTGTTAATTTATGAAATTCAATCACATAAACTTTTTATCATGAGAAAATTAAACTTGTTATTAATTGCTATGGTTGTAATGAGCATGAGCAGTTGCGCCGTTATCGGCGGTATTTTTAAGGCAGGGGCTATAGTGGGTATTCTCGCGGTGGTTATTGTTATCGCGATTATTATCTGGATAATCTCGCTGTTCAGGGGCAAATCATAAAATATTGCCGTTACAATTATATTTTCAAAAAAGCACTAAAACCAAAAAAGCCCTGCTAGCAGGGCTTTTTTGTGTACTAAAGAAAAAATTATTTCTTAGCAGTTGTGTCTTTAGTCATTTTAGCTGAATCAGCTTTCATTTTACCTGTGTCAGCTTTCATTTTAGATGAATCAGCCATTTTAGTTGAATCTGCTGCTTTAGCTGAATCAGCCATTTTAGTAGAATCAGCTGAAGCTGAAGAAGATTTGCTTTTGCAAGCTGCGAAAGAACAAGCGATAGCTAAAGCTAATACGCTAACTTTGATTGAATTTTTCATGTTAATTTTTTTTAAGTGATTAAGTAGTTTTGCTGATTAATACCTGAAATGACAAAAGGTAACCCATGTTTTTGAAAAAAAATCATGGATTACCTTTTTAAATTATAAAAAAACTAATAATCAGGGTGTTATTATTTCTTTTTGGTTTCTGTTGTTTTAGTAACAGTTTTAATGGTAGTGTCTTTATGGGTACTATCGTTTTTAATAGTAGTATCGTTTTTAAGGGTATCCTTCGTGATTTTTGTTGAGTCTACCTTAGTGCTGTCGCCAGCTGAACCGCTTTTGTGGCCACCGCAAGCAGCTACCGAAATTGAAACTACCAGGGCTAATGCCGCGATTTTAAATGAGTTTTTCATGGTTATGTTTTTATAGATTTATAATCTTAATACAATAATGTATGAAAAGTAACCCATCAGCCTGAATAAATATCTGAAAGGCAGCTGAATAAGTAATCAGGCAATGTGATTTTATATCACACTGCCTGATTAAATTAAATTACATTTTTTTAGTTGTGTCCTTTTTAGTGGTATCAACCTTTACAGTGTCTTTTTTAGTACTGTCAACAGTTGTTTTTGAAGTTGAATCAACTTTTACAGTAGTTGAATCAACACCTGAAGTTGCTTTTTTTGAACCGCAAGCAGCAAATGTTAATACAGCTGCAGCTACTAATGTTGTTTTGATAATGTTTTTCATGATGTTTATTTTTAAGTGTTACTTTGCATTAATGCCCGTTTTTCAAAAAGGTAACCTTATTTTAATAAATTAGTTTTTTTTGGAAAAACAGGGTTACCATTTCATATAAATTGTATTAAGTAGTAATATCAGGTGAATAAAGAATTAAAAGATTCAATACCAACGGATAGTGAGGTTATATTAGGCATACTTAATAACTCGGAAAGTGTTTTAAAGCGCATGTATGTGGCTTACTTCCCGATGGTGCTACAACTAATAATAAATAATAACGGCACCGCTGATGATGCCAAGGATATTTACCAGGAGGCCGTTATTATATTGTATAATAAAATTAAGGCCGGGGATTTTGAGCTGAGCAGTAAGCTTAAAACCTTTATTTATTCAATCTGCAGGCGGCTTTGGCTTAAAAGGCTGAGCCACATGAGCAGGTTTGGAGGGGATATAAGGGATTTTCAGGAGCATATGCATGTTGAGGACGAAGTTGAAAAACAGAACGACATGGATATACAGTTTAGTAAAATGGAGAGTGCGCTCCAATTATTAGGCGAACCCTGTAAAACCATAATGGAGGATTTTTATATCCACAACCTAAGTATGCAGGATATATGCGAAAGGTTTGGTTATACCAATGCTGATAATGCGAAAACGCAAAAATATAAATGTTTGCAAAGGTTGAAGAAGTTGTTTTTTCAGCAGAAATAAGAGGCGAAAATGAACGAGTATAAGTTACAAGAAGAAATTGAACGTTACCTGAACGGCGAAATGAGCCCGGAAGAGCTAAAGGAGTTTGAATTGCTTCGTAAGGAAAGTACTGCTATTGATGCTAAGATTACCGAGCATCAGGATTTCATCAAATTGTTAAAACAATACAGCGATCGCCTGGCGTTGGAGAATCGCCTGAATGCGATTCATGATGAAATTGATGTGCATACCCTGGCTGATGAGTTGATGGTTCATCCATCATGGATAGTACAGTTGTGGCGTAACCACCACTCAAAAATATCAGTAGCGGCATCGGTTGCCATATTTGCTATTTTGAGCATCATGTTTTTAACCGGTAAAATGACCAGCCAGGATTCGCAATATATTGCATTGCGCCAGGAAGTTGGTAACCTAAAGAATAAAACAGATAAAATAAACCAAAAGCTTACGCAAAATGGCAGGGCCGAAAGATTTAAAAATACCGAAAGGTTCAGCGGAACAGGTTTCGCCATTACCTCAAGCGGTTTAATCGCAACCAACTACCACGTAATTAATGGCGCGGATTCTGTTTATGTACAAAATGCCGCAGGTAAATCATTTAAAGCGAAAGTTTTATATACCGAGCCTCAAAATGATATTGCTATCCTAAAGATTGTTGATACTTCGTTCAGAAATTTAGGTGCTATCCCTTATACCATTAAAAAAGCTGAGAGTGATTTGGCTGAGAGTGTTTACACTTACGGTTATCCGCAGGATTCGCCAGTGTTTAATGAAGGTAGGGTAACATCGGCTGTTGGTTTAAATGGCGATAGTTTGGATTACCAAATCTCTATTCCAATTAATGCCGGTAACAGCGGTAGCCCGTTAATGGATAGCAGAGGAAACGTTGTAGGTATTATACAGGCAAAACAAACTCAGCTGGAAGGTGTTCACTTCGCGGTAAAATCAAGCTATTTGCTGAGTGCGATCCACAACATCCCCGCCGATTCATTAACCAGAAAGATCAACCTGAATACTAAAAATACTTTAGCGGGATTAACCAGGGTTCAGCAAGTTAAAAAACTGAACAATTATGTGTTCATCGTTAAGGTTTATCAATAAGCCCTATAAATTAACAATATATATAAATGAGAAAGGCTTCCAATTGGAGGCCTTTTTTTGTTGGGATGATTATCTTATCTATCTACTTCGCCGAGTACAAAATCAATAGAGCCTACAATGGCTATCAGATCGGCAATCATAACGCCTTTAGATATTTCGGGTAATACCGATAAATTACTAAAGCTCGGTCCACGGGATTTTACACGGGTAGGTATCTCCGATTTCCCATCCGCCATAAAATAAAAACCTAATTCGCCTTTAGCGCCCTCGCAACGCACATAATAATCTTGTGCTTTGGGTATTATCTTACGCGGCATTTTAGTACGCGGATCAAACTCCGGCGTACGTTTTAGTTCTTTTTGTAAACGATCCAGGCATTGTTCAACCATTTTTAATGATTGTTCAATTTCATCGATCCGCACTTTGTACCTATCCCAGCAATCGCCAACAGTACCCATCAGGCCTGTACCCACTGGTATATCAAATTCCAGCTCAGGATATATAGAATAACCATCAATCCTGCGCAAATCCCATTTTAATCCTGATCCACGCAGCATGGGGCCCGAGCATCCATAGTTTATAGCAACATCCAGCGGCAACACACCAACATTAGCTGTGCGACTAATAAATACCTGGTTATCTGTTAAAAGTTGGTTTAGCTCAACCATTTTGGGTTTAAAGTAGTCTACAAACTCGCGGCAGCGTTCCTCAAAGCCAACCGGCAGGTCATAAAACAAACCACCAACCCAAATATAGTTATACAACATGCGCGAGCCTGAGGCCCATTCCAGCATGCCCATAATATGTTCACGGTCCCTAAAACACCATAAAAACGGTGTAAAAGCACCAATATCAATTCCATAAGTGCCAATGGCTATCAGGTGCGATGCAATACGGTTCAACTCGCAAACCAGTACACGGATGTATTCAATACGTTTAGGGATATCTTTATCAATGCCCAGCATCCGCTCAACACCCATCACAAAAGCATGGCTGTTATTCATGGATGCCAGGTAATCCATCCGGTCGGTGAACGGAATAGTTTGCTGATAGGTCAGCGATTCGGCATGTTTCTCGAAACAACGGTGCAAATAACCAAGGTGGGGGATAACCTCTTTAACAATCTCGCCATCAGTAATCAGCTCCAACCGCAAAACCCCATGCGTCGACGGATGCTGGGGCCCCATATTCAACACCATATCCTCAACAGCAGCGTTGGCTATTTTTTCGTAGTATTTTTCTAATGCCTGGTTCAATTTTATTCTTGTTTTGTCATTCTGAGCGGAGCGAAGAATCTTTTTCGATTTGCATAGCGGACTTTGTTATTGTAGAAGATTCTGAGCGGAGCGAAGAATGACAATGGTTTAATCAATCTTAATTCCTTTATAATACTCCGCATTCTTATAATCTTTCCTCAATGGGAACCCATCCCAATCATCCGGCATTAAAATACGCCTTAAATCAGGGTGACCTTCAAAAAATATTCCCAGCATATCATAGGCTTCCCGTTCATGCCAATCTGCCGAACGGTAAACCGAATAAATGCTCGGAAATGAAGGTAAATCAGCTAAGTCCCGGTTATTTTCTTTACTTATTTTTAAAGTCAACTGTGTTTTGTAGGGGATGGATGCCAAATGATAAACTACGCCAAAACGGTTGATTTCAGTCCCATAATCAACGCCACTCAAGCATGAAAGAAAATCAAAATAACTGTCAGGGTTATTACGCAGCTCCAAACAAACATCAGCGATACGGTCCGCATCAATAAGTAGTGCAGACTGTAAGCCGCCAGTCTCTTCGCCAACAATTACGTCAGCGCCAAACTTAGCGGCCAATAATGCTTTAATACCCTCAAAACTCATGGTGCCAAACGAACTTTTTTCCAGTTTTTGTTGTCGATTTTTTTGTAAACGATACGATCGTGCAGGCGGCTGCTACGGCCTTGCCAAAACTCAACATAACGTGGCTTTAACACATATCCACCCCAAAAAGATGGTTTTGGTATCTCTTTATCCTCACCGTACTCTTCAACCAGTTCTTCCCATTTCTTTTCCACAACATCGCGACTAGGTATCTCCTGGCTTTGTGGCGAAGCAACAGCCCCTAACTGGCTATTACGCGGGCGAAGTTTAAAATATTTCTCAGAGTCTTCTTTGCTTAACTTCTCAATAGTGCCTTCAATACGAACCTGTCTTTCCAATGATCCCCAAAAGAAGGTCAATGCGCCCAAAGGGTTTTTAGTGATTTCTTTTCCCTTGCGACTCAAATAGTTGGTATAAAACACAAATCCCGATGGATCAAATCCCTTTAATAATACTATCCTGGCTGATGGGCGGCCATCATAAGTCGCTGTTGCCAAAGTCATGGCATTAGGCTCATGTTCCTGTGCTTCCACGGCTTCGTTAAACCATTTTTCAAATTGTTTAATCGGGTCGCCTTTGGTTGTATCTTCTGATAATGAGGCGGCACTGTAGTCCTGCCTCATGTTTTGTAACTCGTTTTGGTCCATTAATGCAAACTTACTAATTAAATGAACCGTATATATGTTACATGTTTCATTTTTTGGTAAATGAACTTATTTTTACGATGATTGTTGTATCATTATAATTATACAAATATGCTTAGTTCAATATCAGCCGCGGTTGGGCATTTATTAATATCAGAGCCATTTATGATGGACCCTAATTTTAAGCGCTCTGTTATTATCCTTACAGAATACTCCGAATCAGGAGCGGTAGGCTTTGTATTGAATCACCAGAGTGAATATTTATTGGGTGATATTTTACCGGATACCTCGTATTCAGAAATGCCGGTTTACGTTGGCGGCCCGGTAGGGAAAAATACCCTGCACTTTATCCATAGTCGCCCGGATCTGATCCCTAATGGTATCGAAATTTGGGATGGTGTATTTTGGGGTGGTGATTTTGAAGTGGTGAAAGACCTGATATCGCAATATCAACTGCAAGAAAGCGAGATCAAATTTTTCACCGGCTATTCCGGCTGGACAATCGGCCAGTTAGATACCGAGCTGCGCGAAAACGTTTGGATCGTATCAGATAAGTTCAGCCTGGATACCATTTTTACCCATGATGAAAACACACTATGGCGAGATGTTGTGATCAGCCTGGGTACACGCTATGCGCATATTGCCAATTTTCCGGAAAACCCAGCGTTGAATTAATTGGTGATTTAGTGAATGAGCGATTGAGTGAATGGATTTAGTTTTAACTGATCTCTAATCCCCAGCCCCTAATCTTCTAAAGAGGCCGCCGACTCCTCAACTTTCCGCTTCAATTCTTCTTTGTAAGCGATCAAATTTTGAACAATAGTTTCGTCACCCGTAGATAAGATCTGCGCAGCTAAAATACCTGCATTCTTAGCAGCATTCAATGCTACAGTAGCAACCGGGATACCATTCGGCATTTGCAGGATAGATAATATAGAATCCCAGCCATCAATAGAATTACTCGATTTAACAGGAACACCAATTACCGGCAAATGCGTTAACGAAGCCACCATACCCGGTAAATGCGCTGCACCACCGGCACCGGCAATAATTACTTTTAAACCACGGTCAGCAGCGGCACGGGCATAGCTGAACATACGGTCAGGTGTACGATGGGCCGATACTACGGTAATTTCGTAATCAACGCCCAGTTCCTTTAAAACATCAGCAGCATCCTGCATAATATGCAAGTCGGACTTGCTGCCCATTATGATTCCTATTTTTGGTGATTTACTCATGGTCTTTTTTTACTTTGTCATTCTGAGCGGAGCGAAGAATCTATCCGTTATATATGGCGTAAATACTTATCGATAAATTCTTCGCTCTGCTCAGAATGACAATTTGGATATTAGTTAACTAACAACTTTCAGCGTCTTCTGCACATATTTTGCTTTCTCAATAGCCTTTTCTCTGTCAGCATCAACAATAGTCACATGCCCCATTTTGCGGAAGGGTTTTGTTAAAGCCTTGCCATATAAATGTACATACACCCCCGCGCATTTTAATATCTTTTCGATGCCTTTGTAAATGGCGGGGCCTTCATATCCAGCTTCGCCTAAAACGTTTACCATAATCGCGTTGTTAAGGCAGGCGGTATCGCCTAAAGGCTGGTTGAATATCGCGCGCAAATGTTGCTCAAATTGCGATACTACATTACCCTCAATACTCTGGTGTCCACTATTATGCGGACGCGGAGCCAATTCATTCACCAATATTTTGCCATGCTTATCTAAAAACATCTCAACCGCCAGTATGCCTACTATTTTAAGCGTTTCGGCAATCTTTTTAGCAATATTTTCGGCTTCCTGATGAACTTCAAAAGGTAGGGTAGAAGGTTGGATCAGAAACTCCACCAAATTAACTTCGGGGTTAAATTCCATCTCCACCATCGGGAAGGTTTTTACTTCGCCATTCTCGTTACGGGCAACTATCACGGCAATCTCTTTTTCAAAATCGATCAAGCGCTCAATCAGGCTTGGTTCGGTAAAAGCTTTATCAAGGTATGATTCATTTACAACCTTATAAACACCCCGGCCATCATAACCATCCCTGCGTAGTTTTTGTATGTAGGGGAATGGGAAATTGCTTTCTTTTAATTCTTCGGGAGATGAGATGATCTTGAAATCAGCTGTCGGGATGCCGTTTTCCTTGAAAAACTGCTTTTGCAGGCCTTTGTCCTGTATCAACCTGATGATGCGTGATTGCGGATAAACCAGCACGCCTTCTTTTTCCAGCTGCTCCATGGCCTCAACGTTTACCTTCTCAATCTCGATGGTAAGCATGTCAACCTTTTTGCCGAAGTTGTAAACGGTTTCATAATCGCCAAGAGAGCCAACCACAAATTCATCGCACAATTTTTTGCATGGCGCTTCGCGATCAGGGTCAAGCACCTTTACGGTAACGTTGTAATTTATAGCCTGTTGTATCAGCATTCGGCCTAATTGGCCGCCGCCCAAAATGCCGAGTTTTAAGTCTCCGTAAAATGTTTTCATTTATAATGCAAGTTTACCCTAAATCTTTCAAAAAGCCTAAATCAATGTAATGCAAAGCGGCTTATACAATTTTTTTGATCGATGTGAAGTAAAGAATGGAGTGAACCAACATAAATATCAGCCCTGTTTCTAAATAAAACAACTTGTTGATCGGTCCCAAATGCATCAGCGAAGCGGTGATCAGGAAAACAACAGGCCCGGCAAAATATAAGAGTATTCGCATTGGTAGACTGCTACGGATGTGCGGCAGCGAAAAAAACAACACCGGCAGCACCATCAGCAATAATATAATGTTTAATAAAAAGACACCATCAGCAATCATCTGCAGCATAGTTTTATAGTCGTAACCACTATTTTTTTGAGTGATGGAATAATAAATACAGGTAATAGCAATATTCAGTATGGTTGATATAATAAACGTTGTGAAAAGTGTTTTGAGCAATTTTTTTGTCATGGGAAATATTTTTGCACTGCAAATGTAAACGTAGTTATGGGAAAGTCATAATACGGTTGCGATGATGAGTTAGGAATGACGGTTGATGTAGTATAGATAAAACCACATAATGATTAAAAAGTGCGCAAAGGCCCGACGGAAAACCGGGCCGGGAGCTAGCCTAGCGGGAAGAAGGTTTTTTTCGTCTTGACTTTTTGGTTCTTTTGTGTCAAGACAAAAGAACTAGCCCAGCGGCAATGAGCGACGAGAATATATTATTAAAACGAAAATCTGTCATTCTGAGTGGAGTGAAGAATCTTCTAGCTGTGCAAAGTCCACTATGCAAATCGAAGAAGATTCTTCACTCCGTTCAGAATGACAAAAATAAATTATCCCTTAACTGCCTTCAACCAAGCCTGCGACATCAAGCTCGCACCAGCGGGACTAGGATGCACCCCATCAAGAGACCAATAAGTTGCTGGGGCTAATTTTAAAGCCTCGTCCATAACACTTTGGTAGGGGATAAAGGCTGCGCCAAATTCATCCGCCATCTCACGGGCTACCTGGCGGTAACCATCAAAAGCCGGGTACCATGAATCATCAACTGCCTTTACATTCTTCATGGCAAAAGCCTCGCCGATAATTAATTTTACACCGGGTAATGCCTGTTGGGTACGCTCTAATAGTTTTTTATAATCTGTTCTGTAGGTATCCAGGGTTCCTTTATAACCCGATGTAATGGTGTGCCAGTAATCATTCACACCCACCATAATGCTTAGCACATTTGGTTTTATGGCGAGGGTGTCCGTATCCCACCTATCTATTAATTGAAATACTTTATTGCCGCTTATGCCTTTATTGTATATCTTCAAATTCTTGGTTGCATATTCCCTTAAAACTTCAGTAGCAGTTAAAAGTACATAACCTGAACCCAGCGAACCGAAATCATTCGCGATGGTCTTGTTTTTGTCCCGTCCCCATTCAGTGATGGAATCTCCCTGGAAAAGTATAATATCGTTCTCATTAATGATTGCCTTTTTGCTGTTCTCTTTAGCATAGGCCGATGAAATAATATCAGGTATAGCCAATACGGCTATGGTGCCAATGGCGGCATTTTTAACAAAGTTGCGGCGGTTATTTTTTAGTATCATGACAGATATTATAGTTTATTTCGCGAACGCAGATGCGCTACGAATTGGTATCGCTAATATAATTATTCTTTCCATTGATGATGCGTAATTACAAAATATCAAAAATAAAAAGACAAAAAAGTATCACTCATAGGGCTATGAACCATCATCCATGAACTATGAACCTCCGGAAAAAGCGCTAACTTCGCGGCATGTATTTTTTGCTTAAACCCATACTATTTAAGTTCGACCCGGAGAAGGTACATTACTTTGTAACCCGCAACCTAAAACGCTTTAACCATTTTCCAGGCGGCGCTGCCCTGAGCAGGGCTATATGGGCGCTGAATGATCCGCGTTTAGAAAAGGAAGTTTTTGGCTTGAAATTTAAAAACCCAGTTGGTTTAGCCGCAGGTTTTGATAAAAACGCCGATGTGATCAGCGAAATGGCAAATCTCGGCTTCGGTTTTATTGAGGTGGGTACAGTTACGCCATTACCTCAAGATGGCAACCCTAAGCCACGTATGTTCAGGCTGCCTGCCGATGGTGGTTTAATTAATCGTATGGGTTTTAACAACATGGGGATGGATGTAGTTGCCGAGCATATCGCAGCCTATCGGAAAAATACCCCGGCATCACAAAAAGGTATTATCATCGGTGGAAACATCGGCAAAAATAAGATTACCCCTAATGATGAAGCGGTAAACGATTACATCAAATGTTTCGATAGGTTGTTTGATCTGGTAGATTATTTTGTGGTGAATGTAAGCTCCCCAAATACTCCCGGCTTACGCGAATTACAGGAAAAAGAGCCGCTAATGAATTTGCTAAGCACCCTACAACAGCGTAACTCAAAAAAAGGCATCAGCAGACCAATCTTACTAAAAATAGCCCCCGATTTAACGGATACCCAACTGGATGATATTGTAGAGATCGTACAGCAGAGCGGTATAGCAGGCGTTATCGCTACAAACACAACTATTAATCGCGAGAATTTGGTTTCTCCCGATAAATTGAGAAGCGAAACAGGCGGACTAAGCGGTAAACCCGTAACCAAGCGCTCAACCGAAGTAATTAAATATCTAAGCCAAAAATCAAAAGGCTCATTCCCGATAATAGGGGTAGGCGGCATTCATTCACCCGAAGATGCTTTGGATAAATTAGCGGCAGGCGCGTCATTGGTGCAGCTCTATACCGGTTTTATTTACGAAGGCCCGGGATTGATAAGCAGAATCAATAAAGGGATATTGAAATCTTTATAAATTCTATTCTACAACCCCTTTGTCATTCTCTTCACCTTGTCATTCTGAAGAACGAAGAATCTTCTTCGATTTGTAAAGCGAACTATGCATGGTTTAGAAGATTCTTCGCTCCGCTCAGAATGACAATAAGGAAAGGAAGAATTACCAAAATACAAAACGCAAAAAATCCTGCCGGTTATTACCAGCAGGATTTAATTCCTTATATAAAATGCTGAATTATTTACCAGCAGCTATTAACAAAGCAGCATTGTTTTTAGCAATTTGGCTATGTTTTGGCTCTGCAGAGCGGCTTCCCGGCTCAAGGTTTGTAGCATTCTTTAAAAACTGAACTTCTAAACGTGAAGTAGTTTTGTTTTTTCTATCTTTTCTTTTTAAACGTGTAACGCCCATGATCTTGTATTTTTAATGTTTTTTACCTTGAGGTCGGGAGCGGATTCGAACCGCTGTAAAAGGTTTTGCAGACCTCTGCCTAGCCACTCGGCCACCCGACCTTTTTTTCAAGGCTGCAAAAATAGTAATAATTATTTGGCTGCCAAGTTTTATTTGTAGGAATTCCTTTTTATTTCTGAACAAAATATAGCTGTAGCTATCCCCACGTTTAATGATTCTGCATTTCCTTCACGGGGTATAGTAACCGCTTTTTGCACCAGTTTAATAATTTCAGGTCGCAGCCCATTGCCCTCGTTGCCCATAATTATCAGTCCCTCAGCACCGAAATCTGTTTTGTAGATGTTTGATCCATCCAATAAGGCTCCAAATAATGGCATGTTTATCCTTTCTAAAAATTCAGCCAGCTCAACATAGTAAATGTTGATGTGAGCCAGCGAGCCCATAGTGGCTTGTACCACTTTTGGGTTATAAACATCAACGGTATCGGCAGAACAAATGATATGTTGTATACCAAACCAATCCGCAGTGCGTATAATGGTGCCCATATTGCCCGGATCCTGTATCCCGTCAAGGGCGATAGCGAATTTTCCCTTCAAGGCTGTGGTATTTAAAATGGGCAGGGCCGGTATCTTTACTAATGCAATTACCTCCTGTGGCGACTTTAATGAACTTATTTTCTCTAAATCGTTTAATGAAATCTCACTAAAGTTTATTTTTCCCGATAATTTCAGCAATTTTGGGTCAATTGCAGTTGTATGATAAATAGCTTCGATTTGATATGAAGAATTTGCAAATTCGGTAACAGATTTGTTACCTTCGACCAAAAACAGGCCGTGCTCAATGCGAAACTTTTTTTGTTGTAAAGATTTTAATAAACTGATAGTTGATTTTGAAAGCATTTTTCACCAGGTATAATTTTCGCCTTACAATATTAAGCATATTCCTGGTTTTTACGCTTTCAAACTGCAACCTTACCCGCAGATTAAAGCCCGACCAGGCATTGGTGCGCAAAATCACCATTAAGGGAATGGATAAGGAGTTTGCCCTCAACGCGGTTAATTATGTAGATAAGGAACAGCAACCCAATAATGTTATCAACCTACAGATCTATTACCTATTCAGCAAAAACGGCAAAAAAGATATAGGTGAACCACCTGCTATACTAGATAGCGCGTTGGTTGAGTTTTCACGGGTGCAGATAGAAAAGTACATCCAGAATAAAGGTTACCTTAAAGCCAGGGTTACTGATTCCATCCACATAAAAAAGAAAAAGGCCGAGCTGATATTTACTACTGTTGAAGGGCCGATGTTCCGGATTAGAAATTTTAAGGATAGTATTGCCGATCCTAAAGTGGCCGATCTGGTTAAAAGGTCGCCTGAGGTATTTGCCAATGTAGGCCCCGGTAAGCGTTTTGATACGGATAGCTTATCCGCCGATAGGGATGCCTTTTATTTGGTGATGAAACGTAACGGCTATTATGATTTTTACCGCCAGTACATGAGTTTTAATTATGATTCTACCTATAATAAAAGTGTGGTAGATTTAACCATGATTATAGGTAACCCAACAGGTAAGTCGGCGCATCCTATTTATAAGATCAATAACACGCTGATAACTATATCAACAACTAATGGTAAAACCACAGGCAAAGCTGATACCATACAGGTTGATTCCCAATTTAGGTTTGTTGATTTTTCTCACAGGTTTAAACCACATGTTGTTACCGACTTCATTTTTCAGAAAAAAGGACAGCTATATAATATCGATAATCAAACGCTAACCACTACGCGGCTATCAGAATTAAACGTTTTTAAGAATGTACCCAATCCAACTTATACTAAACTGGCAGATAGCAGTAACAGGATGGATACCAAGATAGATATTGTGCCATTGAAAAAGATGTCGGATCGTGTGGAAGGGGAATTCTTGTTCAATGCCGGGCAATATGGTTACAACATTGGCAATACTTTCACCAGCAGAAATATTTTTAATAGTGCAGCCATATTACAGATAAAGCTTAACGAGAGTATTTTATTTAATACAGGCGCTAATGCAGCAGCTAACGGCGTAATTGAAAATCAGGATTTCAGCTCGGGTGTAAGCCTGATCTTCCCCGGCATTATATCCCCGTTTAATTTTGCCAAACCAGGCAAATATGGCGTACCGCATACTACTTTTTCAACTAATTATTCGTTGTTTTACCAAAGTGAATTGGTTAAACGCCAGAGTTTTATAAATTCCATTACTTACGATTTTTTTGAAACACCGGATAAAGAACATATTATAACACCAATTGATGTTGAATTTTCAAAGGGGGTTATTGACCCTGCAGCTGAGTCGTTATTATTAGCGCAAAACAGGGAATCGTATGTCTTTCTTATTGGTCGTACCATTTTTACCACAGGTAGCCAATATAGCTATGTGTTAAATGCTAATAAACTTAATACCTACAGGGATTTTGTTTATTTCAGGGGTAATGTTGATGTTGGTGGTAATACACTGGCACTAGTAAGTAAGTTATTAAATACACCTAAAGACACACTAGGTGAACGCACCTTATTTGGTTATACTTTTGCCCAATACAGCAAGACTGAAGTTGACTTGCGGTTTTACAAAAGTTTAGGTGGCGAAAGACAATTGATATTTAGAGTGGATGCAGGGCTAGGCCTGCCGTATGGCAACAGCAACCAATTGATATTCGAGAAAAACTTTTACGCGGGTGGGTCAAATGATATGCGGGCATGGCTGCCGCGTACCCTTGGCCCTGGCCAATTTAATAGGGCAAGCTATGGCGTAGGTGCCGGAGCCGACAGTACAAGGGAGAAGTTGGAGTATCTGGATCAATTTGGCGAAATAAAAATAGTTTCCAATTTAGAATACCGGTATAAACTATCTGATAACTTTTTCGGTTGCATATTAAGAGGTGCATTATTTATGGATGCCGGAAACGTATGGACGCTTCATAATATTGCCGAAGATCCCGGGAATCCCTTAAGTACAACTGTTGAAAATCCAAACGGGCAATTTAAATTTAATACGCTGTTACAATCCACCGCGGTAGATATTGGTACGGGATTACGGTTTGACCTTGGCTTTTTTGTTTTCAGACTTGATGCCGCTCTTAAATTTAAAGACCCGGAATTTAATGGTTCAGATCAGTGGGTGTTAATTAATCATTTTAACGAACTGTTTCATAGTGGCAGTTTTAAAAATAACTACGCGATTACCAATTTCCCGAATACCTACAGCTTTTTACAATTGAACTTTGGTATAGGGATGCCTTTTTAGTTAGAGGTTAGAGACTGAAGGTTAGAAATTAGTTTCTGGAAAGTTTCCTCCTTTGTTGATGTCTTCACCAACAAAGGAGGAAAAGTTTTTAGAAAATGCGTTTTAACCCATCAAAAATACTTTGAAAGAATATCGGGATGCTCAGGTTATTATGATAGTTAAAGTAAACGAATATGCAAAAAATGACTATCGCGATAATGATAAACCTTTTGAACATATAAGCCAGTAAAACAAGCGCTAAAGGTATTATTAGTAACCACATCCAGCTAATATGTATGGGCACTAATTTGCTTTCGCTTTTGTAAACATAGTAAAGTGATGATAGGGTAGGGCCACCATTTTCATCCACATGGCGGGCATATAAAAAAGTTGAACGATCAATCTTGTGCTTATAAAAGGCAACGCCGCTGGTAAATTTCAGGGTATCCTCAAAACCGTTTATCGTAAATACAAAATCGCCATTAACATTATCCTGTGTATTGTTAAGCGAATCAGTTGCAACTAATGATACCTGGTTTTGCTCGTATGGGTTTTCCGTTATATTAAAGTGTTTAATGCTAACGGTAGAGGTATCGGCAAACGTAAAAGTGCTTGCAGATATAATCAGGCAAAAAAGTAAAATCAGCTTCTTCATTTATATTTTGGTTGTGATATGCTCAATAAAAGTACAATTTTTTGTTAGCGATTAAGTAAATAAATATTAAGCCCTAACAGACTATCAACCAAATTTATAAACTTAAGTTTTATATTGCATCACTACACATTCAACCCTTTGTCATTCTGAGTGCAACGAAGAATCTTCTAACTGTACAAAGCCCATTATGCAAATCGAAGAAGATTCTTCGTTGTACTCAGAATGACAAGTGTATTCCCGCCCTCTTTGTCGCACAGCGATAGAGAGGGAAGACCAGCCAAGCGTAGTCGGGTGAGTAAAATGTGCTATTTATACGACAACCCCTGATAAGCCGAATCCTCATAAAAGAAAGGCACAAAGTTTTCACTTTCAGCCAGCTCACAAGTCACCTGCATGGTAGTAAAAATAATGTCCCCGAATATATTGGCAATAGCCGTATCCGCGGCATCTCGCCCGGTTGCAATTTTAACAAGCCCGTTAAGCGGCACAAGGTGTGTGGCATCAAACAAAACCCATTCACCGCCTAAATAAGCTTCAAAACAAGCATGAAAGTCAGCGGGTTTTAAGTGATAAGCATAACCCGTGAAGTAACGGGCAGGTATAGTTAAGGCTCGACAAAGCGCTATCCCCAAATGGGCGAAATCCCGGCATACACCTGCCTGTTGGGTCACCGTATCATAAGCGGATGTTTGCGCGTTTGAGAACCCGCTCATATACTGTACATTTTTATTGATCCATGTTGTAAGTGCTATAACCTGGTCAAATTGGTGGTTAATATGCCCGAACAGGTTATTAGCCAAACGATATAGTTTATCCGACTGGCAGTAACGGCTGGGGTACAAATAGGATAGCACGTTGCTATCCATATGTGCAACTAATATTTCTTCTTTTTGCGAATGATCGGTTATGGTATAGCTGTTATCAACAGTAGCGTTATAGGTTAGTTTAATATTCCCCGGCTCCAATATCTCAAAACGAACCAGGCGGTTCTCGCTGTTACCTAAAACCAATTCCTCAACCTTAATATAGGGTTCAATGCTGAATGCTTCCTTTACCACTGTTTGGCTTGTGGTGCGTAAAGCATGTATATTTAAAATTAATGTGCCCGGTGAATTGGCAGTATATTGCATTTCGGTGAACACATCAAATTTCATCTTATATTTTCTTTTAAGTAGTTTCTTTAGCCAATTTATTAAACGCCACATCCATCCAATCTTCGGATATGTGTTCCAGCGCAGCCTTCAACTCCTCGGCCCATTGTACCGATATATTTTCCAGGTCTCTTTTCTCGTAGCGCTGTTCCACAATATGAAAGCTGTCTTTCTTATATAGTGCAACATCAATCGGGAAATCAACATTATTTGAACTCACCCGGGTCGAGTCAAAAGATAGAAAACCGGTTTTTAAAGCGAGTTTCAAACTCGAATCCTCATTCAGTGTACGGTTCAATATCGCTTTACCATGGCCTGAGTTACCAATGATTACATATGGAGCGCCTTGTCCTAATTCAACCCAGTTACCTTCGGGATATAACAGGAAAAGCTTATGCTCATCATCATCCTTCAACTGCCCGCCAATTATGGTGTTCAAATCAAAGTTGAAACCGGCCTTTTCCAACGATGCTTTGTCTTCTGATGCTACCCGTTTAACTTGCTCACCGAAAGCATTTACCGCTTTGTATAACTTATTATATTCGGTAGTTTCAAGTAATTCCTTAAAATATACTATTGCTTTATCCCTTGTTGATCTTAACCCGCTGGTCATGATGAAAAGAGAAAAACCATCTTTTTGCTCTATCGATATTTTCTTTTTTACGGTGGTATCCGTTCCGGAGGTAATGCGAGTATCGGCCAGTGCCAATAAACCTTCTTTAACCTTTATGCCTAAACAATACGTCATGCTGTATCTAAAAAATTTGTGGCTGCCAAAATAGGTAAATAATGAAGATTTATGAGCCCGTTAAATCATTTAAATTTTAATTATTATTGGACTGTAATATTATGGTTATCACGGTATCTAAACACAAAAGCATTCTAAATGGATAATAATCAATCAGAAAGTATTTTAAAGGTAAGTGACCTCTGTGTACAATACGGTACATTCAAAGCAGTTAAAGAGGTGTCTTTTGATGTTCGTAAAGGCGAAATATTTGGGCTGCTTGGCCCGAACGGTGCAGGTAAAACCAGTACACTCAGCGCTATTGAGGGTTTGATAAAATACCAATCGGGTACCGTTATTGTTGATGGCCATAATGCCAAAGAAAAACCATTATACGCCCGTGCGGCAATGGGAGTACAACTGCAATCAACCAGCTTTCAGTCAGAATTAAAAGTTAGTGAAATATTACAGCTATTTGCAGGGATATACGGCGTTAAATTAACGAATGAAAAGCTAACAGCCATCCTCAAAGACATCAGTCTGGAGGATGCCGCGGGTAAACGTTTCGGTCAGCTTTCGGGTGGTCAGCAGCAGCGGGTTTCGCTGGTAATATCAACCATACATAACCCACGTTTGGTTTTGCTGGATGAACCAACTACCGGCCTTGACCCACAATCACGCCGCCAGCTTTGGGAACGCATTGAAGCTATCCGCGAACGCGGGCACGCCGTGGTATTAACCACTCATTCTATGGAAGAAGCAGAATCGGTATGTGACCGTATCGGCATCATCGATCATGGTAAAATGATTACCATAGATACCCCACAGGCACTCATCGAAAAACATAAAAACGACCCCGAAGTGATAGCAGTATCCCGCAAAGGCAGGGTAACGCTCGAAGATGTATTCATCGCATTAACCGGTAAAGAAGTACGCGCATAAAAATTAAACAACATGGAAGAAACTATCATACCCAAAACATCCACTGTACTCGCAGCTTTACTAAAAGCTGATTTTACTACGCTATGGCGCAACCGCCGTGCAGTTGTACTTGTGTTCCTCGTACCTATCGTAATCCTTGTATCATGGAAAGGCCTGGTTGAAAAAATGGGCGGAGCATTCGCGCTATCAAACAGCTTAACTTACGGGCTAATTGCCATAGGTTTAATGGGTTATACCAATTCCATAGCCCGTGACCGGGATAAAGGTATCTTCCAACGTTTACGTGTTGCCCCTGCACCTAATTGGACAATCATGATGAGCCGCATATTTGTGCAGCTAAGCATGATAGCTCTGGTAACCACGGCCATTTTTGTGGTCGGTTTTGATTACGACAAGATAACCTTAACACCAGCAGGCTATGCACTTACTTATCTTACCGCTATTGTAGGCGGTGCGGTTTACCTTGCACTCGGACAAGTAATTGTTGGCCTCATCAAAAACCCGGAAACGGTAAACTCAACCTCAAGATTAGTCTATTTCACATTTGTAATAGTAGGCATGTTCGGTGGTATGGGGATGCTGGGCAAACAGGTTGAACAAATGACACAATGGTCGCCATATGGCACAGTTAAAACCATTATGGCAGCGGGCATGATTCCCGGTTCATGGACTATGGATACCACCAACGCGCTATTGGTAACTGTGGGTTATACTATTGTATTTGCTGTTATCGGTATTAAAAACTTTAAGTGGAATACTAAATAATATTTTTCCAAACCCTCTTTCCGCCGCAGGCGAAGAGAAAGGAATTCAACGGCTTACTTTTTTCACCTCTTTGTCGCACAGCGATAGAGAGATTCTGTGTTAATTATCAAATAATATTTAATTTTGTTGCTTAAGGCGACTTTATGTTAGCCTGTTTAGGGCGGTGTAACTTCGGGTTATATCC